>Ga0080013_1005297_pt1 | contig 12123 bp, 9 predicted proteins | sample ETNvirenome_6_85_FD_69236 | JGI IMG/M metagenome (GOLD analysis project Ga0080013, IMG submission 69236) | Marine viral communities from the Pacific Ocean - ETNP_6_85 (SPADES assembly) (version 2) | ecosystem: Environmental > Aquatic > Marine > Oceanic | place: Pacific Ocean | collected 2013-06-19 | reverse complement strand
TGTAAATATAACATATGCCATACCTGTAATCAAGGCACCAACAGATACTAATAGAATACTTTCCACCCTATTAATTTGATGTTCTATTTTAAGAATTTTTTCATGAGTTTGTTTTTGCATAATCCTGCAAAGTTTTTCATGAGAATCAATTCGTTGTATAGCGTTTTGTTTAGGCATTAAGCAGTCAACCCCCTTTGTCTTAGACGCATTGCTTTTTCTTCGTTAGACAATAACGCCTCCTCTATGCTTGTCAACCCAGTATTTTGATTAACATTGCTTGGTAATGCTGATGTTTGTACCACTTCTTCTGATACTTCTGATGTTTCTATGGGTACATTGTTTTGTATTAAACTACCTTGTTGTTTGTCAATAGTATCTGTCATTGAGCGGAAAGGGTTAATTAATTTTGGAAACTCAGCGCCTTTATTTGTTTTTAGTCTTATAATCTGACGATATATTTTATTCATAGCATCTCTAGCTGCGTTGTAGGGATTAGGAAGACCTAGTTTTCTCGCGTTCATAACTATTCCATCTAGGACATCATCACTAGGGTAATAAGCTTTAAAGTTTCCTGACTTAACATAGCCGTAATCTTTTTTAGACATTCGCGCTAACCCTTCTCTTAGATCTCTTTCAGAAGTTCCTAATAAAAGGGCAGCATCCATATTAGAATTCATTTCTTTTTGAACTCTCCATAAAGATTGGTTTGCTCTAATAAATGCATCAACCATTTCTTCGGGGTCAACAGGTCCTTCTTTTAAAGCTACTTTAGTAAACATACTTTTAGATTTTCTAGAGTTAGATGCATACTCTGCATTTTTAAATCTTAAAGTTCTTGGAATATTTAATTTAATTGCTCGCATTCCAGCTATTCCCAACCCTTCATCAAATAATTCATAAGACTGACCATTCTCATCATACTTACCAATTTTACCCCATTTAAATGGTCCACCTAAATCTCCTGTCTGTAGAGGAGTATCAAAACCTGTCATCGCATAATCAATTCTGCCCAATTGTTTTAAACTTCCTGGCATTTGTGCTTTTAATAAATGCATAAATATTTTTTCAGCAATGACACCTGGGGTGTCATTTTCTGCATCATAGATAGTAAAACCTTCTGTAGTTTTTCCTTTTCTTCCTAAGATTGGAAGCACGTCTGCTAAAGCTTCTGTCCAAATAGATTCTGAAATAAATGGTTGAGCAATTTCTCCCATACCTTTTATAGATCCTAGTATAAAGTTATTCATAACAGCTTCTTCATTTAGTTGACCATCCGCTACTTCATTCATAGCTGTTTGCCACGGTCTAAGTAAAGTATCGTAAGCATTAGCGTGACTAAAGTCGACATATTTATAGCTTCCATCTTCTGTTTTGATTGGAATAATAGTAGAGTTTTTAGACCACGGAGCTACAAATCTTCTAATAGCTGCAAGTTCATCTTCACTAACATCATACACATATTGTGCCATCTTAGTTAAACCTACTGGAACCATCGTTGTAGCAAAAGTCATACCAGCCATACGTTGCCAGCCAATAGATTGTAATCCAGGGGTTTTAATTTCTTTTAATGCAGTCTGAAAAATATTAGTTGATGTTCTTAAAATTTCGGCAGGGAAAGATACGAAGTTACCTATAGGCCATTTACGTAGTTCTTTAACAGTGCCTGATACATAATCATAGTTGGGTACATTATTTCTTACTATGTTAGCTGCAATTTCATCTAATTCGTCTGCGCTTATTTTCTTACCCATTTTTTCATAAGCTCTTGCATACCTTGCTCTTTCACCTAAGAAAGTAGAAATTTTCCAGAAGTCATCCTCAGCTGTGTAAGCATCTTCTGTCCATTTTTTTATTTTAGATAATGGTTTTAGCATTCCTCTTAAAGCTTTGTCTTGTCCAACAACTGATCCAAAGTCCACATCTTTTAATAGAGATTGTAGGTCTCCCATTCTAACGTTGGTATTAACAACACCAAGTCTTGCCCATTTTCTATATAGTTCTGATTCAGCTCTGGTACCTACGCCTGCTACTTGTAAATTTCTCCATGCAGAAGCTAACATCTTAGGAGTAATAGTAACTCCAGGAAGTAATCCATTAGCTACAGCAAACGCACCAGCACTAATAAAGTTTCTTGCGTGAGTCACTGGAGATAAAATAGTTTTTGCCATTTGTGATGTGGCTTTAGGGAATAAAATTAAATTTCTATAGACCGCACTATTCATAAATCCAGTCACAGGTTTGCCTGCAGCTGCTTCAATAGCATCGGCTACTCCGTTTAATGCATATTTTCCTGAAGCAGGATTAGCTATGCCTGAGGACATACCTATTACGTCAATTTTTCTATACATAGTTTCATCAAATCTATCCCCCAGCTTTAATGCAACATCTTCTACTTGGTCCATACTTTCATAAAATAATGGACGCTTACCTGATTTAATTGCTTGAGCTGAAGCAATAGACATGTTTGTTAATAATTGATTTCTTCTTGTAACGGCTGACACTTCTCCAGTTTGAGATAGAATAGTTTGCATCGGGTCTCTAGTTTTTCCTAAGATCTCATCAATGATGGCTCTCTTGTCTCCTTTTAATTGAGAGATATCAAATTTTTTAGAGGTTGCTTTTTGTGCAATACTTTTATTAGAAAAAAATTGAGGCAGGTCAACTAAAGCATCTTTGTCAAAATTTTTAGGGGGCCTTGCCGTTTTAACCATGTTATTAATTAGGGTTTCTGCTTCTTGATAAGTGATAGGAGTTTTATTTTTCTGTGCGGCAGTTCTAAAAATTTTAATAGCTTTATCTATTGTTTCAGTAGGTACTCTATAATTTAACATTGGAATTAAAGAACGATTAGAAAATACATCATAGGTAGCACTAATATAGTTTTTAAATTTATCTCCAAATAAATCTTTAAAGTCTTTAAAGGTTCCTTTTAAACCATCAACTTTTAATTTGTCTCCTTTTTTAATTCCCTTACCTAGAACTGTGAACATGTCTGCCCACTCTGCTCTCATAGCCTCCATCTGATCAAAGATTCCTTTGACTTGATTGTTGTCATAAGAAACTTTATTCTTCTTTAAAAAATCTGTAGCTTTCTTTTTATAAGCTTTAGAAATACCACCCCATCCTATGTCTGTTTTTTCTCCGTATCTTACTACTCCGTTATCTAAAACAGTTGGTTTACCTGAGGTTAAACCATCATTTAAAACTTCTAAAAATTCTTTTCTTTGAGAAGTTGCTGTACGATCAAAGATTCTTTTAGTCCAAGGAAAGATTCCATCAATTTTTTTATTTAAATTTCTTGAAACTGTTTGAGCAAAGTTAATGTCGGCATATTTTTTTCCTATAATTTCTCTTTGTGCTTTAAATAATTCAGGAGTCATCTTTCCTTCTTTTTTAAATTTACTTGCAAAATCAAATAACTTTTTATCAATTACATTGTCAGCGTATCTTAATTTTTCTGTTCTTCCTGCAAGAAGTCCTAGTGTTTTACCCATCCCTCCTAGTAACCCAGTAAACAAAGCTCCTTCAGTTCCAAATTTAATTCTGTTAGCTAATCTTTTAGCTGGATCTAAATCTCCATCTTCATCTTTGTGAAGTCGTGTAGGTCCTCCTAACAATTCTCCAAAGGTTCCTGCTTGTTCCACATCACCTATAAAGATTCCCTCAGCAGTACCACCAGTAATAGCTCCTGCAGCAAACTTAGCTGCTCTTCCTTTACTATTTAATCTTGCTAATTTAGTCGCGCTATCTCTTAAAATGTTTCCTTTATCACCGGTCATTGTAAAATAAGTACCGGCTCTTTTAGAACGTAGTGCTTGGGAAGCTAACTTCTGACCTATTTTAAATCCAACACCACCAGGAATACCAATGTTAACTAACATCTCAGTAATTTTTCCTGCTGTAGTTGCTCTTGCTTTCTCGTCTAAAGTTGTAAGATCATCAAAATATTTTTCTACTTGAGCTGCTTTATTAGTACCAGCTCCCATGTCAATAAGGGTTGCACCTAAAGAAAATATTCCTTTAGGAATTTGAATTAAGCCAGAACCAATTCCAGCTAATACAGATTCAAATGTGCTGATTGTGTTGTATTTTTCGCCGTCGCTAACGATGGATTCTTTTTGTTTATCTAGAACAGAAGAATCTACTACTTTTCCATTTACTATTCGGACCATAATTTATTCTCCCCTCCATTATTCTTTCCAGTCATTAGCTTGCATGTTTTTCCACCAGTTATTTAACATATCTAATTCTGTAATTGCTACATCACCTTCTGCATAACCAATTCTACCACCGTCTGCCTTTTTTACATACGACTTATTCCCTCTATTACTACCCCATCCTCTTGTATCTCCTTCAAGTGTACCTGCCCAAGTGTCTGGGTCTGTAACTTTCTCTACTATATCGGATATTTGTACTGTGCTTTCTTGCATGTCTTCGTATGTAGTTCCTTTCTTTAGTTCTCCTGTTTTTATATCTACATTACCTTTAGGTTCTCTTTTAATTGTGCCAGCAGCATTACCAGCTTCACCTTCCGATGAAACAGATTTCTCTGGTTGTTGCTTGAAGAAAGTAATAGAGTCTTCAACATCTATACTTGAATAAATTGGAGCTCCATCAGCCATACCATCTCCATCAGTGTCTTGAAAGACTAACCATGTAGATGTAATTGGATCAAACCAAACTCTGTCAGCACTTAAATTTCCTGAATCATATCCCCAATTACCACTATCATCTTTGGTATATAGTTTAGGGTTAATAACATTAGCTGCTCCTGAAGCTAAATCTCCATCAGTATATCCATCTGCTAGTTCGTTTAAATAAACTCCTATAAATTCACTAGACTCGTTCTTAGGGTCTTGAGATATTTTAAAAAGAGTCTCTCTGTTTCTTGCTTTCTGTCTATTTCTTGGTTCTTTTTTTAACATATCTGTTTTACCTGCTGCGGCAATCTCTGCAAGCTTGTACTTATGTGCTTTGGCAGCATTTAGTTTAGCAGCTTGGCTTTCAAGGATAGCTAGCTCGCCTTTTTGTTCTAGCTCTCTTGCTTTTTCTCTACTTCCTCTTACGTTTTGTGCTCCTTCAAATAACATTTCACTTATCATTTTAGCTTCTCCGCTTTCTTTATAGGGATCTGCTAAAGAAGAAAATCCTTGAGCCGCATAACTCCAGTCACCTCTTGGATCTTTTGTTAAGTCTCTAGTTTTTTGTTCCCATTCTCCCCACGCACCAGCGTCATATTTTTTTCTTGGTGTATCGAAAGGTGAAGTTATGCCAGTCCCTTGCGCCTTGAAACTTGAGCCTCCACGCTTGAACATAGGTCTCTTTAAAATTCTATTATACATAATTATGGAAATTGGTGTTGTACCACCCCACCTGCTCCCGGATTATAACTTCTACTAAAGTTTCCAGTTGCATAACCCTGTGGTTGTTGTGCTACTGTTGTTCCTGTTGCTGTATTATCTCGTCCCAGTCCCAACATGTAAGCTGCTGATACACCTCCACCGATTCCTGTCGCTAGTGGCATTGGTTGGAATGGTTGTGTTGGTGATCCAGGCATTGCTCCTGCAATACCTCCGTAAATGTTTGCAACATCCGCTATTCTTTGCATCGGTAATTGATATCCTTGTTGTGCACCTAGAGCTAACTGATTCAATTTTTGTTGTTCTAGTGCTTGGTCTTCTGCACCTAGTGCTTGAAGAGATCCTATTCCTTGTTGCTCTAATCCAGTTGTGTAAGTACCCATAGCTTGTAAATCAGATAACTGTTGTCTTTGTCTATCTAATGCTTGTTGGTATCCTTGACCTGTTAGACCAGCAAGTAATGCTGCTCTATTTCTGTCAGACTCAGATTGATATGTTCCCATCTCAACACCTTGTCTAGCTCCACCAAAAGCTCCTACGTTATAAGCATTGTCTCTAATTTGTTGTCTTCCTCTACCAGCTTGGATGTCATACTCTTGCATAGTTGTGTCTATAATTTCCTTTTGGTAAGGAGACATAAACTGTTGATAACCTTTAGCTGGGTCTAATAAATTTTGTTGTGAAATCTCATCTAAGTAAGGTTGGTAAGAAGCTATTCCTGTACCACCTGTAAAACCTGTTACTTGTCCTGAGGCATCTCTTTGAATGTCACCCATGCCATACATGTCGGCAAGTCTCTGATCACCTCTTTGTTGAAATGCTGTTTTACCTGCAACTTTAGGAAGCATTGCTCCTACGTTAATAGGAGTTCCTAGTTGCCCGATACCAGCTTTAAGTATCTCTGACCCATAAGGTTGTAGAGATGCACTGGGCAATAATCCAAATCCTGCGGGCATTGTTGCCATTATGCTGTCATCCTTTGAGCTGTAGGTTGCGCTTCTAAATGTTTCATTGTGTCATACATTCTTTTTGCACCTTTATTAATACTTCCACCGCCTGCAGCTCTTACTGCATCAGCTGTGAATACAAATTCGTTTTTAGATAATCTTGCTGGGACATCATCTTTTTTTTCATACTCTCCAATTGGAACAAAGCCACCATTAAATCTGTAGTCTTTTTCCATACCACCTAGATCCATAATGCCCCCTACATTTCTTTTAACTCTTCCGCCTTTTTTCATGCCTCCTTCATCAACCATGTCTAAAGCAATAGTATAAATTTCATATTGTTGTTTGTGAGTAAGATCGTAAAATTCTTTTCCATATCGTTCTTCTGCTAATTCTTCTGCTAACATTTGAGCTTGCCAACCTCTTTTACCACCACCAGCAGTTTGGTCTTTAATGTCTGTCATGCTATCAGTAACAACCTCTTCACCACCGTCAGGTAATGTAATTGATTGTGCTATAGTTTCTCGGTCTTCTACTACTTCATCACCTAATCGATAACCTTTTCTTAAACCTGCAACACCCCCTGTTTTAAAATCTGATGGATTTTTTATATTCTGTAGTTCAAACATTAAAGATTCAACTTCATCCGCTAAAGCTTCTTGAGCCTCTGGAGAAAGAGACTTAATATAATCTAATTTATCTAGAATTGGTTTTGTCTTAAATTCATATATATCCTCTGGATACATTTCAGCATTCCCTGGGTTACCCATAGATGCTTGTTCTTCAGTCATGAATACGTCGTCAATTGGTCCAACTCCTATGTTATACCCAGGTCTACCACCGTGTCTCAAACCTGCAATACCACCAGTAGCCATAGGCCCTGGAACACTGCCTGAACTTAATTCTTTTTCAGCTTGTGCAGCTGCTTCTGCTGGGGATAAACCTAACTCTAATAATTCTTGATATCTATTCTCTAAGAATGCCTCATTACCTGCATGAGAAGCCATCTGCATATTTCCTGTAGCAGGTGCTTCACCTTTAAGGAAATCCATCCAGTCACCACTATCAAAGAAAATGTCAAAATCAAATTCATATATTCCTTGATCTACGGCACCTGAGTTCCATACATTCCATGCTCCCTCTCTAGGGTTTGCGGTGTTGTATTTAACTTGTTCGCCAGTAAAATCGATTCCTGTTTCTTGTTGAAGGCCGAATGGAGTAATTGATTCTTCATCAAATTCCATTACTTCGTCATCACCTGTTCCGATAGCGTATCTCTTTCTTTGTTTGGTAGGTATGGACATTAATCCACCTTTAGCTGCAACTGCAGTAAAATCTGTAATATCGGCTTTAGTTGTAGGTACTCCTGATACCACCATAGGGGTATAGTTTATATCTATAGCTGCTCGTGCCTCTTCACCCGCTGATCCTACTTGTCTCATATAGTCATCATAAGCTTGTTGCTGCATCTCATTTTTCTTCTGTTGATCTTTATATGATGCATATGTTCCTAAAGCTGCTACTCCTGTTTTAAGAACATCAGAGTATTCTCGAGCTGTATCTACGCCTTTTTTTATCCAACCTAAAATGTCCATAATTTCTAGTTCCTTATTGTATGATTATATATGAAAATCGCAGGGATTACACCTGAACTTAGTAGTTTACTTAATTTTTTAGCCATCGTCAATATCTTATACCTTACCCGTATCAGCCCCTAGTTTAATAGCAGCTACTTTTACATGCACATCTCTTCGAATATGCTCTCTTTTAGTGTCTGTAGATGGGTTATCTACGTCGTCGTCAGCTTCTTTGTCTGACATATACTCTTTACCTGTTTCAGTATTAGTTAATGTAATCTCTACTTCAGGGGTAATAACATGGACTTTTTTACCATCAATTTCCTTATATTCACTCTTCGATTCTTGCTCTATAAATGGCATAATCCTCCTATGATCTGCTCGTTTGTAATATTGAGGCCGTCATTTTTATAACATTTCCTGTGGCACATTGCATCTTAATTTTATCACCGGCTTCTAGAATCAGTATATTATTAAAGCTAAGTATATCAATACTATTACTAGCTAAAACATTAACAAGATCATATTCATAATCAGTTGCTCCTGATGCATCATATACTTTAATCTCTACATCTAGGGCTGAACCATGAGTATTAAAAAGCTTTATTGTCTTAACAATAGAAGTAGTTTCTGTGGGTGTTTCATACATATCATCATACGACCCAGCAGAAGTAATTTTTGCTTGAATATTTTTATATACGTTTGCCATTAGCTTAAAAAGAAATTAAACCTTTCTTGATCATCCTTATCGGGTTGCATATATGTTGAATTAAGTTGTTCTATAACAGAACTAATAGCTCTGTTAATTTGTCTTTGATTATCTTCTGTATATTCTTTTCTCGGTTCCGGTAATCTTACTACTATTTTAGCCATTATCTTCTCCCATCCGCTTGGACATCTACTTGGAAAGTACCATATCTCCAGTCTTCACCGGCACTTTCATTCTCTATTTTAATACTTGCATATCTTCCTCTAGCTCTAGTATTGAATTGTGTAGAAGTAGATAACACATTAAAAGGACTTAAGGTACTGTCTGCTCTTGAAGATGAAGGAAAATTTTTTAAACCTACTGTTACTTTAGCTGTACCAGTTAAAGTTTTAAAATCAGGAATGAATCTTCTCATCGCTAAAAAATATTCTCCCATTCCTCTATCTGTTTGAATAGCAAAATCATAAGACTGAAGAGAAGAAGTTAAAGCAGTTGTGGATCCATCAGGATTTAATTGATCAGTTCCAGTTTCTTGTTGAAAGTAAACGGTCTGGCCTAGTCCTGTTTCACCAATGATACTTGGAAAAGTTCCTGTAGCTGAACTATTAAACTGAGTTGCGTAAGGTTGTGGATATACAATAGAATCAATCCAAGTTGTTCTAATAGAATTAGTATTTGTTCCTGTATACCATACACCTGTAGGTAGTGGGGTCTTTTCCCCATAATTAAATATTACATATCTGTCATTATAAGTTGCACCAGAAGTTGGGTAATACCAAATTACTTCTGTAAATAAGTTATTGATACCAGCATATACTTGTTGACCTTTAGTAGTATCAAAGTCGCTGTAAACATAGTCTTCTACTGAACAAGATAGGGAATTAACAGTACCATCAAAGGAGAAGAAACCATTGTTTCCCATCCAATAAGCAACACCATCAATTTCACAGCATGCGTTCTGTCCAATCAATCCACAGTTTGTACCAACCTGTTCAAAACCAAAGGTAAATGGTGCTCCTACAAATTTCATAGAGTAGAGAGCATTATCAGTCCAGACTAAAATATTTTCTTTTCCTTTAATGGCACCCATAATTTTTGTACCGTCTTGAAGTCTTTGTGTACCCGCACTGTTATCAGCTGTTGGAGCAAAAGTATTAATAGCTTCTTGATCCGAGAATCTAATAAATAGATCGTCTTGAGTAGAGTCTGTTCCGATAGTTGTTTCAGTTCCCAAATGAATTAAGTGTCGTGTAGTAGGTGATACTAAAGTTAATCTACTAGCTGTTGGGTTTCCTGAAGTTCCGCTAATAGCTGTGACATAATTAGTTGTTAAAGTTGAAGCTCTATTGCTAAATCTAGCTGATCCACTAATTCCTGAATTCCATGTATAGGTTTTTCCATTTGCAATCGTTGCAACTAAAACCTCTCCCCAGTTTCCTAGCGACCAGAGACCTGGTTCCAGTGTAACGTCCGAAGCATTAACTGCATTTCCCCATTGAGTATAATTGGTTGCATCATATACTATCTCACCATCACTGTGAGCACTTCCAGTTGTACCAGAAACAGCTGTTCCATAAGCTCCTCTAGTAATAGTTGTTAAATTAGGAGTTGAATTACCTGTGTATTTAATTAACTCGCTATCAACTAAAATAGTTCCATTTGCATTAGTAAACCCAGCAGTAGAATCTAGAGTAACACTAGTTCCTGCTCCTCCTGTACCAGCAGTATCTGCAAGTAAGGCTCCATCTAAATTATTTGTTTGAGCACCACTAATAGTTCCACCAAAATTACCAACCCCAAATCCATAACCATAAGTTTGAGCTGCTGGTCCTACTGTTGCATAAGGTTGAACCTTCATACTTCCACCAGTTGAAATTACAGATGTCGCTTGGTTTAAAGAGTTAATAGTAAAAGTTACAGAAGTTGGAACACTTAAAACTTGAAATTTTTTATCTTCAAAATCAGTTGCTGATAGACCTGTGCTACCTGGTAAGGTGACACTATTTAAAACAATAATATCTCCTACTTCTAAACTGTGATTAGATGTGGTAGTGATTGTACATTGTTTATTTGTAGTACTATCTGTTGCTAATGTTGAACCCGTAAATTCGACTTGAGCACCAGCATTATCAGAACGCCAAGGAGTTATATCGTAAAGAGTTCCTTCAAAATATATAAGTAAAAATTTATCAGTACCAATCGCCACATATTTATTGCCATCAGTATCTACGAATGCGTGTTGCTTTCTAGCGACCCCCACAATGGTGTCAGTTAATAAAGAAGACCATCCCCCTACTTTTTCAGGCAGACTATATCTCCATCTAACATTATCTGAATCTACCCAACGATCGGTTGCTCCGACAGCAGTGTCCTGCTTATCGACACCCGGCTGAAATTTCATTTCAAAGAGAGCCATAAGTTTAGCTCCTAAGCTGTATTAGTTTTGTAAGCCCAGCCTCTAGTTGCATCTACATACACTAGGGTAATGGCTTGACCATTTGTATTAAGGGTTAAATCAGATGTAGCAGTATTAATTGGCTGGCCATTTCTTCCTATTATACAATTATTTGAATTCCAAGTTCCTCTTGTATCCATAACCATTACTTCGTCTCCCACACTAGGGGATGCCGGTAAATTAACTGTAATAGGGTTTGCTGTTGTATTTGCAAAAACCTGTGCCCCTGCTACAGCAGTATAAGGACTGTTTGAATCTGTAATAGTTGCATATCCTTTTTCAAGAACAGTAACGACTGTTTGTGTTCCATTTGATTTACATAAAACAGTAGCGCCTGGAGGAATAGGTTGTTCCGTTCCAGAAGCAGTTAAAACCCCTAGAGTTCTATTTGATGTTCCTCTAACCGTATCATCTTTCATGATCCAGACTCTTTTTGCAGTACCTGGCATAGTAACTGTTCTATTACCTGCTAAAGTACCATAAAGTCTGTAGTATATATTTTTACCTGTTGAAGTTGCTCCATCTGTTAAAACAAGAGTTGAACTACCAGAAGCTAGATCTACATCTAATACCCCTGTTGAAGTTTGTTCTACGATTTGTAAGTTTGTATTAGTTATAGTACCCCATAAACCAGCTTTTTCACCAGTTGTTATGAGTTCTATTTGTGCGTTTGTTGAATAAGTTGATGCCATAATATTACGTTCTTGTATCTATTGGTGTCCAGACCATAGTTGCGCCTGGAATAATTTCACTCCATGTTATTGCTTGTGCCGTTCCTGTAGCAAGCGCAAGCGTGCTTCCTGTAGGATCGACATTTGCGTCTCCAGTTATTGTAACAGTTCCGCTTGAAATTACAAGGCTATTTCCGCTTGGAGAAACGGTAGCCCCTGCCGTAACTGTAACAGTTCCTGTTCCTAAAACTACCTGAGAACCGGTAACACTAAGGTTTGCGTCTCCTGTAATAGTTACACTACCAAAACCTAAAACAACCTGACTTGGAGTAGGGATTTCTACAATAGAATCCGCACTAATATTAGTATCTCCAATACTAATAGTTACTTGATTGCCGGTAACT
>Ga0080013_1005295_pt1 | contig 12126 bp, 16 predicted proteins | sample ETNvirenome_6_85_FD_69236 | JGI IMG/M metagenome (GOLD analysis project Ga0080013, IMG submission 69236) | Marine viral communities from the Pacific Ocean - ETNP_6_85 (SPADES assembly) (version 2) | ecosystem: Environmental > Aquatic > Marine > Oceanic | place: Pacific Ocean | collected 2013-06-19 | reverse complement strand
GGCCTCTCAATCCTAAAAGGCATTAACAACTAACATACGCCCAAGGGTGGGAATGAGGGTTTACTATGTCGTTTTTTGTATTGAAAGGGCCAAATAAGGGCAAGGATATAACATTGCTGGACATTGAATTTAGCAAAGGCGTGGCTGAGTTGTCGGATGAAACGGCAGACAAGGTGGAAAACATGCTGACCAAATTCTATTCCTGTGTGCGGCACGAATCCTTGCCCAAAAACAAGGCGAAAAAATGACCATTGACGCAACCGCAGGCGGTAGCAGCAGCGATAGCTATTGCACCCTTGCAGAGGCAGACACCTACCACGAGGGCGTGTTTCATAAAGATGGCTGGGATGTAGATGATGTGGACAAGGAAGTCGCATTAATACAAGCCACGGCCATTTTAGATATGCGCTATACCTGGGCAGGGAAAAAGAAAACCGATACGCAGGCATTGCGTTGGCCCCGCACGGGTGTGGCTGATCTCGATGGTTACGCTTTGGATAGTGATGTTATACCCAAGGCTTTAAAAAACGCTACAGCAGAGTTCGCCCGTTATCTGATTAGCAATGATCCGTCAGTGGTAGCAGGCAAGGGTATATCGAGTGTTGAGGGCATTGTGTTTGATAAGGCCGATAAGGCCGATCAGATCCCGGATAACGTCAAGAGCATGCTGGCAGGGTTGGGTTCATTAGTTGGGCAGAATCCCAGTAGTAGTGTGCAATCTGTTGGTTTAATGAGGGCGTAATGAGTCTTGCTGCAAACATCAGGAAATCCGTTGCTGCAGCTATGGATGGCATAGGAGATGTTAAGGAGCAGGTGGAGTATGTCGAAAATGGCGCGGCCACTTACGACCCCACAACGGGGACTTATACACAAGCGGCTAGTACTCATGTGATCAGGGCGATGGTCGATACATTTGGTCGGGCCTCACTAGCAAGACAAAGTGCCAATGAGACGCGGAGTGAACATTCCGGCGAATTATCGGTATTGATAAGTGCTAAGGGGTTAAAGTTTACCCCAGACACCGGTGGCGAGATCATTCGTAAAAGTGAGCGATACAAGGTATCCGAAGTCATTTTTGGTTTGGCCGGGTCAAGTTACCGACTAATCGTGGAGCGCAAGGGATGAGTTTTGATGTTGATTTAAGCCGTTTTACTAAGGATATGGGCCTGGAATTGGACACAGTAGTGCGAAAGGTGGCGCTAGATGCCCATAACCGCGTGACACAGAAAACGCCAGTGGACAAGGGTAGAGCTAAAGCCAACTGGAATGTGGGTACTGGTGCAGTTGATTACACAACATCTGAAAGCACCACAATCCAGCGACCAACATTAAACAAGGGTGATGGTAAGCGGCCTGTGTATATCACCAACAACCTGCCTTATATCCATAAATTGGAGCAAGGCAGCAGTAAACAGGCTCCTAGTGGCATGGTGGCTGTGACTATGATGGAGTTGCAACGGGTTATTAGTCGTGTCGTTCGCCACTGAACGAGCGGCCATTGAAGGGCGACTGGCTAGCAACTGGACGACCACGGACATTGCCTATGTCAATGTGCCCTTTGCCCCGGACAATGCCGCGCCATGGGTGCGGTTGAACATTCTAAACGGCGAGTCAGGGCCAAGGAATGTCAATGACGGAAAGCGCCATTTAGGCGTGATTGTATTACAAATTTTCGTGCCACAGAACACCGGCACAGCAACGGCCAGAACCTACGCAGATAGTCTGGCAACGATTTTTGAAGATGCCCAATTTAGCGGCATCTTATGCGGTGTGGCCAGTATTGAAACCATTGGCAATACCGGAACCTGGTATCAGATAAATGTAACCGTGGGTTATTGGAGGGACGAGAATTGAAACTTTATCCACCGGGCGGCGGTGTCCCCGTTGACCACCATATCACTAATATTGAATTTTTGTTAAGCCAAGGCTGGACAAAGGAAAAACCCAAGGCTGAAAAGCCTAAAAAAAATGAGGTGAATCAAAATGGCTAGTTATTCTGGAAGAGGCGGCATTATAAAAGTTGGAACCGCAGTTGTGGCTGAAGTCGAGGACTGGACACTAGAGACCAGCGTAGCCATACGCTTTATCACCTCTTGCGGTGATGAGTCTGTAAAAAGGGCCGCCGATGGCTTGAAAGACTCCAAAGGCGGCTTAAGTGCCAGGTTCGATGATACGGACACCAACGGCCAGCAAGCGCTATTAGAGGGAGCTAGCCCCACACTGAAACTTTACCCGGCGGGTGATAGTAGTGGGCGTCAGTTTATTACAGTGCCAGCGGTTATTCCTTCTAATGATATCGCATCTGGCATTAATAGTGAAAGCACGACAGTCAATATCACGTTTGAGGGCAATGGCGATATAACACGAGGCACAGTCTAATGAGCGCCATAGAAAAGGTTACAGCCCATTATGACAGACTGGGCACCATTAAAACCTATGTGCCCGAATGGGATGAGACCATATATAACCAGCCTATCACGCTACACAATCGCTCTCGTATAGCCAAGGCCACAGGCGATTCCGATACGGATTTTGCTATCCGCGCATTGATTGAACTGGCCTGTGACAAGGATGGTAACAAGCTGTATAGCATTGAAGATTTGCAGGCATTACGGACAAAAGCCGATGCCAAGGTCATAGAGCGGGTGGTTGTGGAAATGACCAAAACCCCAAGCATTGAGGAACAAAAGGGAAACTAAAGGCCGATCCCCTGCTGTTGAATATGTACGCACTTGCGGATCGGTTACACCAGCCATTGTCTGTTATTGAGGCAATGAGTATGGATGAATTTAACGGCTGGCTAGCGTTTTGTCAATTAAGAGATCAGGAAAATGGCACTGGATAGACTCGCAGTTTTAGGCATCAAAGTTGACCCAAGGGGCGCTGTCTCCGGGTCAAATGTTGCCAAGCGTTCTATTATGGGCATTGGTGGTGCGGCGAGTAAAGCCAAGTCTGCTGTGTTCTCTTTACAGGGCGCTTTAATCGGCTTGGGTGCCGGTGCCGTTTCCAAATCCATTATCACCACGGCTGCCGAAGTGGAAAGCCTTGGCGTGAGGTTAAAATTCCTTACCGGATCAGCCGAAGATGGCGCCAAAGCACTGGAAGACATGATCGAATATGCTTCCAAGGTGCCCTTTACCTTGCAAGATATTCAAATGGCCGCACCATCGCTGTTGGTTGTTGCTGATAATGTCAATGAGCTAAATGATCTATTAACCATTACCGGCGATTTAGCGGCAGTCTCTGGCCTGTCCTTTGCTGAAACAGGTATGCAGTTGCAGCGTGCCATGGCTGGCGGTATTGCCTCGGCGGATTTATTCCGTGAGCGGGGCATATCCGCATTTTTAGGATTTGAAGCCGGTGTCTCCTACTCAGGCGAAAGAACCAAGCGCATGATAAAAGACATGTGGCGTGATGGCACGACCACAGCGGCGGGGGCAACGTTAGAACTGGCCGATACATTCCAAGGTCAGGTGTCCATGATGCAGGATGCCTGGTTTAAAATGAAGTTGGCTATTGCTGATACGGGTGTTTTTGAAGAAGCCAGCAAAGTCATTGTCGGCATTACCGAGGGTTTAAGTGATCCTTCCTTTAAGTCAGGTGTGGAGGCGTTTTCGGAAAATCTGCTAAGTCTCTTCCGTTTCTCTGTTGACCATAAAGACGAATTATTAGCCGTGGGCGGTGTGTTTCTTGGCGGTAAAATTGGGGGCGTTTTAGGTAAAAAAGGTGCAGCACTGGGCGCGGCTGCTGGTGGTATTTTGGCGTATCAAGACAGCTTGGCGGAATTGCTGGGGGTGTCTACGCCTGCTGGCTCGCTTGATTCTTTGGCGGCTATAGATGCGGCTATGGCAAAGGTCAGCGATAGAATTGACGGCCTATACGATTTAAGAAATAATGGCAAAATATCCCTCCGCAGCATGAATATTCAGTTGGAGGGATTAACGGCTCACTGGGAACAGTTATCACAGGCAAGGGAAAAATATTTGTCAGGAATAACCGTTATAGAAGTAACATCCGGTGCGAAGCAGGATCGAGGATTAAACGATATAACCGAAAGTCTGGCGGCCTTAAATAAAGAAGCCAGTTTACTTGACTCGTCTTTTGAAAGCCTGCAAGCCCTGGGCGATGAAGCCGCATTTCAAGAGTACCTAACCAATTTGCAAGCCGTGGCCGACCAGGTATCGGCTATCCGCGAGGCCAACCACCAGGCCGCTATGGCCGTTAAATCCGACTGGCAAATGGCAGGGGAGGCCATAGGCGAAGCATTTAATAATGTCAAAGACAGCGTGGTCGATACCCTAACCGATGCCCTAATGGTTACCCAGTCATGGGGCGATGCCATGCGCTCTATTTTACGCGATATTCAGCGCCAGTTTATTCGTAATCAGATTGTTAATCCTTTTGTAAATGCCATATCCGGTGCCTTGCCCTCACCCTTTGCTGGCGCCCGCGCCAATGGTGGCCCCGTATCATCTGGCAGCACCTATCTGGTAGGCGAAAGAGGGCCAGAGTTATTTACCCCCAAATCATCTGGCCAGATTGTGCCCAACGAGGCTATGGGCGGTCAGACCGTTAATGTTACTTTCAATATTAATGCCAACGACACCCGTGGCTTTGACGAATTACTAGCCAGTCGACGCGGCACCATTATGGGCGTTATTAATCAGGCCTTAAACGATAGCGGGAGGCCAGCACTAACATGAGCTATCCCACCAGCCCGGGCTTTAATGCCATTAACCCCAGCAGCAACCGCCAGACATTATTTAGCCAGGCGGCCAGTGGCCGTATGCAATCGCGTAAAATTGGAGGGCAAAACTGGACCTTTACTGCGCAATATGCGCCTATGAGCCGTGCTGAATTTGCCCCGGTGCTGGCCTTTGTGGAATCCCAAAACGGTCGCCATGGGGTGTTTACCATCGTGCTGCCGGTATTAAGCAATACCAGCGGCGATGGCACCGGCATAGTGACTTGCAGTGCGGCCAGTATTGGTGCTAGCAGTGTCACTATAGCCGGATTAAGCGGCAGCTTAAAAGCCGGGGATTATATTAAATTCTCTGGCCATGACAAGGTATATATGCTGATCGCCGACCGCAGTGGTGCAGGCGCCATTAGTATAAGCCCAGCGTTAATTGGTGCCGTCACCACCAGCGACACAGTGGTGTATACCAATGTGCCGTTTACCGTGCGCCTGGCCAATGATGTGCAAAGTTATGCACTGGTCACAGATGGCTTCTACCGCTACGAAGTGGATTTAATGGAGGCCCTATCATGAGCCGTACAATTCATAATGACGTTATAACGGAACTGGCCAAAGACAGCTTTGTGCAAGCCCATCTGGTGCAGATTAATTTTGATACACCGGTTTATTTAACCGATCATGCCCATAAGCTAACTTACAACAGCCAGGACTACGAGGCAGGCGGGCATTTGCTGGGTATGTCGCCGGTAAATGAATCAGCTGAAATGCGCGTGGGCAGTTTTAACCTTAATCTATCCGGTGTCGATCAAACCCATATTGCTATCTTGCTGGGCCAAACCACCACTAACCGGCAAGTCCTAATTCATCGGGTGCTATTAACCGCTGCTGGCAGCATTATTGGTGATCCGGTATTGCTATATGATGGCCGTATAAGTGATTTTACCATAGCCGACCAGGCCGATAGCTCCACCATTGTTTTATCCGTCACCAGCCACTGGTCCGACTTTGAAAAACGCGCCGGCCGCCGCACCAACGATGCTAGCCAACAGGCTCATTTTCCCGGTGATAAATTTTTTGAATTTGCCTCACAGAGTGTTAGAGATATTAAGTGGGGGCGGGCATAATGGGTTGGCTTAAGGATTTTATCGGCGGTGTTGTTGGCGTTTTTAACCCTGTTTCCTTTATTATCAATCTGGCCGTGAGTTGGGCCATTGGTGAGGTGGCCAAGGATAAGCAAGAACAGGCTATTGCCGAAGCCGAGGCGCGCCACGCAGGCACACTATTAAATACCCGCAGCAATGTGGCTAATCTGCCAGTCATTTACGGCCAGCGTAAAGTCGGCGGCACCATTGTCTTTACCGCCACCAGTGGCAGTGATAATACCTATTTATATATCGTGCTGGCACTTTGCGAGGGCGAGGTGGAGGAAATCGGGGATATTTATCTTAATGATACTATCTCGACTGATAGCCGTTTCTCTGGTCTGGTTACTATTAATAAACACCTAGGCAGCGATACTCAAACTGCCGACAGTATGCTAACCGGCGCCAATATTGGTTGGACGTCTGCTCATATCGGTAAGGGCGTGGCTTATCTGGCCTGTCGTTTTAAATGGGACCAGAACGCTTTTAGCGGTATGCCTACCATCCATGCCATGATCAAAGGCCACAAGGTCTATGATACCCGCAGCAGTGGCACGGACTACAGCACCAACCCGGCTTTATTTCTGCGCGATTATCTAACCAATACCCGCTATGGCAAGGGACTGGCTAGTAGTGTGATTGACGATACCTTAATCAGCGCCGCCGCCAACCAGTGCGACACCCTGGTCACCCCCTATAGTGGCGCCACTCAGCAAAAATTATTTGAATGTAATACCGTCCTGCATACTGGTCGAACTTTAATGAGCAATGTAAAAGTCCTGCTATCCGGTATGCGCGGCATTATGCCCTATCAGCAGGGTATTTATTCTTTGGTAATAGAGGACGAATTGCAGAGCGGTGTGACGCCCTTTGCTTTTGATGAAAGCAATATCGTCGGCGGGATTAATATTCAAAGTGAGAAAAAATCCACTAAGTTTAATAAATGTATTGCCACCTTTGTCAATCCTTCTGCAAACTGGCAGCGTGATCAGGTGCAATGGCCTCCAGCTGGCAGCACTGAGGAAAATAACTATCAATCCGCCGATGGTGAAGAACTAATTCAGCGCATAGAGCTGGAAACCATCACCAATCCCTATACCGCCGAGGATATAGCCGAAATAGTCGTAAAACGCAGCCGCGAGGGCAAATTAGTCCAGTTTAAAGCCACCAGTGAGGCCCTGCAGGTCACCGTACCGGATATAATTACGGTTACCCATTCGACACCCGCTTGGAGCGCTAAACCATTTCGCGTGCTAAATGTACAAATGCCGCCCGATGGCACTGTCACCATTGAGGCAGTGGAGCATCAAGATAGTATTTATCCCTGGTCAAGCAAAACAGAAAAGGACAATATTCCTGATACCAATTTGCCCGACCCCTTTAATATTAGCCCGCCTACTGGCTTGGCTATTAGCGAAGAACTCTATCAAACCTCCGGCTCTAAAGGCCTATTAACCCGCGCACTAATTAGCTGGACTGCATCCAGTGATATGTTTGTCTCGGGCTACGAGGTGCATTATAAGTTAACCAGCGCTAGTGTCTGGCAGTCGGTAACCATCACATCTACCACGGCGGCTCAAATCGACGATATTAACCCTGCGGACTATGATTTTAGGATACGCTCATTAAATGCCCCGGTGCAATCCCTTTGGTCGGCTACGGTCAGTAAAAGCATTTTAGGACTAACTGCTCGACCTGCCAATATTCAGGAATTTTTTGTCTTGGCGAAAGATGGTCAGGCGCATATCCGCTGGCAAAAATCGACTGATTTGGACGTTATCAATGGTGGGTTTATCCGTATACGCCACAGTAACAAAACCACTGGCGCCAGCTGGCTGGATGGGGCAGACCTGGGTGGTGCTATCCCCGGTAATGCCTCCACGGCAGTATTGCCATTAATCACCGGCACCTATATGGCCAAGGCGGTGGATAGCGGCGGACGTTTTAGTGAACAGGCCGTCCTAGCAATGACCAGTGTGCCCAGTATTTTAGAGTTTAACGCCGTGGCCACAGCCACAGAACACACAACTTTTAATGGTACAAAAACCGGCATGATTGCCCTAAATAATAACCTGCAGCTAGATGGTGACCCGATCCAGTTGGTTACCGAGGCGGGGGATAGCCTAACCACCGAGGCTGGCGATCAGTTAATCACAGAAGTGGGCGACCTGGATAATCTGCAAAGCAGTGGCACTTATGAATTTGCCAATATTATCGACCTGGGTGCTGTTTATACCAGCCGCGTAACCAGCAGTATTGGCGCGGCCAGTGATCCCATAGAGCTGGTAACAGAAGACGGGTTCACCCTAACCACCGAAGCCGGCGACCAGTTTGTGCTGGGCTTTGCCGGCGAGGCATCGGAATTTGTGAATACCGAAATCCAGATCAGCACCACAGACGACGACCCCAACGGGTCCCCCACCTGGACTGACTGGCAACCATTTTTTATTGGCGACTACCATGCCAGGGGCTATCAATTTAGGGCAGTAGTTACCAGTGCATCAGGCTATCAGATATATATTGATGAACTATCAGTGCAGGTGGATATGCCGGATCGTACCGAGCGCGCCGTGGGTGTTGCTATTCCAGCTGCAGGGCTGAATATCAGTTTTGCTCAGGCATTTTATGCCGAGCCAGCTGTGGGTATTACCCTACAGGATGCCACCACGGGCGACTATTTTACCATCACCAGCGCCGCCAATAATGGCTTTACCTTGCGCTGTTTTAACGCCAGTAATATCGGTATTGCAAAAACCGCCAACTGGATAGCAACCGGATACGGGAGGGCCGCCTAGTGGCTAATAAAAAAATATCTGAATTAACGGCAAAAACCAGCCCGGCAGGAACGGAGGAGCTGGTTGTTAATGATAGCGGTACGTCTAAAAAAATGACTCAGGCTGATTTGTTAAAGGGCCTGGATAATTCGGCGGCTACGGGCATGGCCATAACCATTGATGCCTCGAATGATGTCACCATAGCTGGCGGTGTCTACCTTGGCGGTAATGTGGGGATTGGTACTACTAGCCCTAGCCAAAAGTTGCATGTCCAAGGCGGCAACGCATTAGTGGAGTCGGTATATGATGCTAGCGGTCTTACAGATACCAAAATATACTTTACGTCTCGCCAATCTGGTGATTGGCGCAATAGTTACGTAGGTACTTATGGTAATGATATGGTGTTTGGTACTGGTGGCACAGGTACAGATCACACGAATGCGACAGAACGCATGCGCATCGACTCCAGCGGTAATACCCGACCCAGTGCAGATAATTTCTGCGATAACGGCACCTCCGCATTCCGTTGGGACGACATCTACGCTACTAACAGCACTATCCAAACATCTGACAGAAACGAAAAACAAGACATTGCAGAACTATCCGATGCTGCTGAACAACGTGTTGCTGTAGCCTGTAAAGGTTTAATGCGTAAGTTCCGTTGGAAAGATGCTGTTGAAGAAAAAGGTGATGATGCTCGTATTCACTTTGGGATTATCGCTCAAGACCTACAAGCAGCCTTTGAAGCAGAGGGGTTAGACGCTGGCAGATACGCCATGTTTATCTCAAGTACTTGGTGGGAAGCTGTGCGCATTATTCCTGCTGTTGAAGCTGTGGAAGAAGTTCTTGACGAAGATGGTAACGTCCTCGCAGAAGCCATTGCCGCAGTTGAAGAACACACCGTAACAGACACATTCTATGCTCCTGAAGAAGCCCCAGAGAACGCTACAGAGCGTACACGCATGGGTGTTCGTTACTCAGAGTTGTTCGCATTCATTGTAGGAGCAACCGACACCATAAACAGTGTAACGGAGCCTGCTGATGATAGCGTGCCTCAAGATGCAACGGCCAGGCTGGAGGCGATATTTACTGAGCGTGTTGGACGCACCTTTAACTCGTACGAAACATCTGAACCAGGTGCATTAATCTTGCGCGGCGGTGAGTTTTCCCGCACCACCTACGCCGCTTTATGGGCTAAATGTGGGCCAAGTGGCACCAATGTACTTGGCCCCGGCAATGGTAGCACAACTTTCAACGTGCCTGATTATCGTGGACTGGTAATACGCGGCACAGACGCAGGCGCAGGTCGTGATCCTGACGCTGCAAGCCGATCTTCTATGTTCCCCGGAACAGCCAGTGGTGATTTAGCTGGCTCGGTGCAAGGTGATATTTATGAGAAGCACAATCACCCTATGGATATAGTCAAAGGAGACGGTGGTCATGGCTGGCCCCATTTTCAGACGACTGACAGAGCTCACGCGAGCCATGCCCATGCGGGTGGGTATTCGGGTGGCAATGAAACCCGCATGAAAAACGTCGGTGAAAACTTTTTTATCTATTATTAAAGGCTCCAAATTATGAAATATGTTTATGTAACAAATCACGATTTTGTCTATACAGGTGAAGAAGAAGCCACCCTTGATTCGCTGGAATCCCAACTGCAGTGTAAAGATGTTTACACAGGCCCGTTTCCTCATGCGTCTTGGAACAAGCCACCAAAGCATGACGAGACTCAGTATGCCCTGTTAGTCGAGGGTGAATGGCAAATCAGAACGCGGTTAGCTGGCAACTGGTGGAATAAGGAAACGGCAGAAAATATCTTTGTCAAAGACCCCTACGATGGGGATTTGAGCGACTATACGAATATTGAGCCACCCCTTATGCATGATGGTGACAAGGCTACATTTATTGAAGAATGGCGCCTAATTAAAGGCAAGCCTCGTTTGCTTGCGGAGGCAAAAGCACTGATAGGCGTAAAGATTGAGGAGCATGTGGGCAAGCTGACTAATCAGCATAACGCTCTGTTAACTCTGGAAGCAGCGAGGAACGGTGAGGAAGTTGGCGACTTTGACGAGGAAGACTGGCGGAGGCGTTTCAATCTTTTTCATATAATTAAGCATGAAAGCGGGTCTAGGCTGAAGCATGCTATCCGCACTGCAGAAACGGATGAAGACCTGATTGCCATTGAAGCCAGTATGACAGACGATTATGAGAATTGGGGCAAGTAATGTTTAGCATGTATGCTGATCGTCGATTCGTCCGGCTTGAGTCTGACTCAATAGAGCCGGGTATGGTTTATACGATTCACATGCTGCCAGACCCCAAAGAGGAACTTTGGAAACATCTGTTACAGGTGTTTATGCACACTCTCACCGGCAAAGGTGGAAGACGCGCCACAGTGACAACTCTCGACGGCATGATGTGGCATGGTTATAAATCGTCCACAGGATTATTTACAAGCCGTCCAATTAAGGAGGTGCCCGTCGGCGCGAAACTTAAATCACAAGGGGCTTGTCATGAAGATACGATTGAAAGTCTCAGGAACCGCAACGGGGAGCGTTTTAACTGGTTGTTAAATAATTGCTGGTGGTCGATATGAGCGAGAAAAAACACACAGAACCCACAGAGATGGAACAGATACACTTTTTCCTAAAAAATGAATATGGCGATGGTAAAAAAATCACAAAAATGACGGAATTAAGGCAAGACTTTCAGACCATGAGATTGTTAGGAAGGCGAAGCCGTGAAGCGAAAAATATTGTATTCAGGGTTTTTGTGGGGACCGTAACAGGAGCAGCTTTATACACTGCTTGGTTAGGTATAAAACAACAAATATTCCCGGGTCAGGGAGGTTGATATGTCACTAAAACAGCAGACGATAGAGCATATCCTTAGCCTTGAGGGCGGTTATGTCAATGATACCAGTGATTCTGGTGGCGAAACCAACTTTGGCATAACTCAAAGAGTTGCAAAAGCCAATGGCTATGCTGGCCCGATGCGTGATATGCAAAGGTCTGTGGCATTTAACATTTACGCGTCACGTTACTGGGATGCACTGAGTCTGGATCAAATAGAAAGTCTATGCCCAACGGTAGCACAGGAAATGGCCGACACGGGTGTGAATATGGGCATAGGCCGGGCGGCTGAATTTCTGCAACGCAGTCTAAATGCGTTCAATAATCAAGGGCAATATTACCCCGATATAAAGGTGGATATGGATATTGGGCCTGCGACCTTGCGTGCCTTAAACGCCTTTATTGATAGGCGCGACTCAGAAGGCGAGAACGTGCTGTTGAGTGCATTAAACGCTTTACAAGGGTCTTTTTATATTGATTTAACAGAGCGCCGCCAGAAGGACGAGAAGTACCTTTATGGCTGGTTTTTAAACAGGGTGGCTTAGATGTATTCCTATAATTTTAAATTGAAGCACTTAAACGGAAGCAGCAAGACTGCGGGAGGTTTTAGATGGGTATTTTAAGCAGCATATTCGGTAGTGGCATTGTCGGCTCAG
>Ga0080013_1005294_pt1 | contig 12127 bp, 15 predicted proteins | sample ETNvirenome_6_85_FD_69236 | JGI IMG/M metagenome (GOLD analysis project Ga0080013, IMG submission 69236) | Marine viral communities from the Pacific Ocean - ETNP_6_85 (SPADES assembly) (version 2) | ecosystem: Environmental > Aquatic > Marine > Oceanic | place: Pacific Ocean | collected 2013-06-19 | reverse complement strand
TTGACACAAGAACATATACAAAAATGGGGTTGGCAAGTAAACGAAAAAGGTTGGGTAAACTTTCCAGATTATCAAGGTAGGATATGGAGAAACAGACAGAATATAAGATGGAAAAATCTAGTTCATGAAGTTTTAGAAGGTTATAAAGAACACACATTTCTTCCACAAGAAGAACAATTTTGCTTTTACCATAATAAGGGTATAGAAAAACAAGAAAAACAAAATGAATTTTATACTACTATTTAGTAGATTAAATGAATATTTTAGAAAAAATACCAGATAAAAGACAGGATAAAAATACTACCTCTTTAAAATTTAAAAAGGATTTAATAGAATATTTTGGTGAAGACTATAAATACAAAACTTGCTTAGAGATTGGAACACATCGTGGATATACTGCTAGAGTTTTAAGTTTTCTATTTGGAAAGGTAATTACTTGTGAATATGATTTAGAATTATTATCATTTGCAAAAGATTTAAATAAAGACAGAAGTAATATAGAATTTTTACACAAAGATGTTTATAGGTCAGAATGGAATTTTGAAAATATTGATGTTGTTTTTATTGATTGTATGCATGAATATCCAAATGTTATGCACGATATTCAAAAATCAATAAATTTAGTTAAACCACACAAAGAACTAATATTAGTATTTGATGATTATGGATTACCAAAACCACCTCATAGAGATAAAGATGTAAAGGATGCAGTAGACCAATATTTAAATGAACATCCAACATTTGATTTTGTCAAGTACATTGGTGAAGAAAAGGGGTCAGATTGTAGACCTGGAAAGTTATTAAAAGCGGAAGAAGGGATAATTTGTAAATATAGAAGTATTCCACTTCAGACATTTTATAGAATAGTAGATAATCAAGTCCATCCTATTAAAGATACTGAACATCTTGGTTTCGAAGAGTCAGAAGGTTTACGCGTACCAGACGAATATCTTAATGAACAAAAATTTATGATAATGAGAACTGCAGATGGTATAGGTGATTGGGGAATCATATCGGTAATGCCAAGATTACTTAAAGAAAAATACCCTAACTGTAAGGTCTATGTTCCATCTAAAAAACTTTTAAAAAAATTATTTGGTAAAGATCATAATAATGTTAAAGTAATATTTGATAATAACCCATATATAGATGAGTTTGTTGATGGGGTAGATGGTGAGGTATTCCACGATCATTATAGAGTATATAATAAGAATAATATTGATATTCCACTTGTTAAACAGATGTTAAAATTTTGGCAATTTACTGATAAAGATATGAAAGATTCTCAGCCAGAAATGTATTGGTCAGACAGTGAAAAGAAATTAGGTAATGATATTATTAAAGAATATGTGGGTGATAACGAATTTGGGTGTTTATTAATTTCTGACAGATTTGGAACACAATATGGTAAACATCACCAAGAAACTTATGACCGAGATGTTAAGAATTTTAATAATATTTTAACAAAATATAAGTTACCATATTTTTATTGGACATCAAAACCTATTTCAGAAACACCATTTAATTGGATAAATAAAGTCTTGGATATGAGACATATTGATTTAAGAATTCAGTTATATATTAAATCAATTGCAAAGATAAATTTATCAAATCAATGTGGAACTAATCAAATAGTTGTAAGGTATTCAAAATGTTTTGAATCACAACGACAATTTCCATTGGCACATAATTTTGTTGATGGAGAAAATTACCTATGATTTCAGTAGTTCAAAATTTTATTTGTACAAAAAAAAGTAGACTTAATTTATTGGAATCTGAAATGCCCAATATGGGAAACGTTTTTAGAGATTATGAATTTTTTGTAAATTATAATTCTGAAAAATATTTTGAAGAAGTTAATACAATATATAAAAATAGTGTTGATAAGTTAAATTTTTATAATAATTTGGAAAATAATTGGGGACTGGTTGTATTATCAATTTTAGAAGAGGTAACAACACCTTATACTATAATTTTATGTGAAGATTTTGAATATCGAATCGATTATGATGAGTGGAATAAATTAATGGAAGAATTCATAGATAGGGATGTTAGTTATATGCCAATTGGTAGACTTTGGAAGTATACGAAAGAAGAATATTGGAATGGATATGAAGGGGGCAAAAAGTTATGGTTTTATTCTGCATCTAATTCTCCTGGATCTTCATTATCAGTTGATGCTATTTATAAGACCGAACTTTTAAGAGAAAAATTAACAGATCTTATGAATTATAATTCTAGAAGATTTCCAATTAATTTACCACATCATTACGAAGATATATTTCATGAACCAAATGGGGTTACTAGATGGGGTGATAATATTTTATGCGCTGTACCAAAAGAAGTAATATTGATGCATAAACAAGAAGAGACTGAAACAAGATTGAATAAATAGGAAAAAACAATGAAAGTAGAATATTATTACGAAAGAGTACAAAAGGCATTAGATGAAAATAAAATGGTTGCTCCTATTAGTGTGGAAATTGATTTGACCAATACATGCCATCAAAAATGTTATTATTGTAATGTAAAACAATTTAGAGCTGAAAATCCTGATATGGGAACTACCGATGATTATTTGAAGTTGATATCTTCACTACCAAAGGAAACAAAAGATATTACTTTTGCTGGTGGTGGAGAACCACTTGATAATCTTGATGCAAATATCATAATGAACCACGCGTTAAAAGAAGGTTTTAAAATAGGAATTATTACAAATGGTGCTAGATTACGACATTTGAAATTTAGTAAAGAATATTATCCTACCTGGATAGGAATTGATTTTGATGCAGGTAACGCTGATTTATATTTTAAAATTAGAAAGGCAAGTTTTCCAAAAACAATATCAAGTGTAAAAGAAGTTATAGATGATTTAAAGAATTTTGGAACTACAATGACATTTAAATATTTGATAAATCATTATAATAATTCTATTGAACAAGTAAAGGAAGCTATTTGGATTGCACAAGAAGTTGGATTTGATGAGTTTTATGTTAGAGTTGCACACTTTAAAGATGATACCAAACAAATTGTTCCTCCTAATGGTGAGGGGTCGTGGTGGGAATTAGAACATCAAATTAGAGATGAATGTAATTCTGTCGGTATAGATTATATGGGGGCGTTTGCAAAACAAGAAGATTATGTTCAAGATAGGGGCACAGGAACTGTTCCAGTTAAACAGTGTTTTGCTCCATTATTTGATCCTATTTTTGCTGCAAATGGTGATATTTGTTGGTGTACTGAAACACGAGGAGATAAAGAATATGTTATAGGAAATTGGTTAAAAGATGGGATTTCACCACTATATGATGAAAATCTTGTTCCAAAAATGAAGAATTGCATTAAATATTGGAAATGTGCATTATCTTGTAGGTATTTTAATTATAACAATTTTTCATCAAAAATTGATGAAGGATTAAAAGATAAAAATTCTGGACATAACGTGGGGTTTTTTTAGGAGAAAAATATATGAAAAAAGCATTAGTTTGTGGGGCGGGTGGATTTATTGGTTCACATTTAGTTAGAAAATTAAAAAAAGAAGGATATTGGGTCAGAGGTGTTGACTTAAAATATCCAGAATTTAGTAAAACCGAAGCAGATGAATTTATTAAGGGTGATTTGAGAAATTTATCTATTGTAGACATTTGTGTAGATGGAGTAGATGAAGTTTATCAATTAGCAGCTGATATGGGTGGAGCAGATTTTATTTTTACAGGTGAAAATGATTCAGAAATAATGCATAATTCTGCGATGATAAATTTAAATATCGTAGATTCTATGAAACGTCATGGAGTAAAACGAGTATTTTATTCTTCATCTGCGTGTATGTATCCAGAAGATCATCAATTGGAAGTTGATGTTCCGGCATTAAAAGAAGATATGGCATATCCTGGAAATCCTGATTCTGAATATGGGTGGGAAAAATTATTTAGTGAAAGACTATATTTAGTGTATGCTAAAAATGAAGGTTTTCATGTGAGAATAGCTAGATTTCATAATATATTTGGACCAGAAGGAACATATAAAGGTGGTCGCGAGAAGGCCCCAGCCGCATTATGTAGAAAAGTCATTGAATCAAACGAAGTAATAGAAGTTTATGGAGATGGAAAACAAACTCGTTCATTTCTTTACATTGATGAATGTGTTGAAGGGATTAGACGGTTAATGGAATCAGACTGTAAAGAACCACTTAATCTTGGTTCAGATGAGGTCATTACTGTAAATGAGTTTGCACAAATGATTATAGATATTTCTGGCAAATTTAATATAAATATTAAAAATATAGATGTTCCACAACTTGGTGTTAGAGGAAGGAATTCAGACAATACATTAATAAAAGAAAAATTGGGATGGGCTCCAAGTCAACCACTGGTTGAGGGAATGAAAAGAACTTATAAATGGATTAACGAAAATATAAACAATACATAAAATAATTTATGGTTTGTGTATTTATATATATACTTATATATAACAAGGAGAGATAATTAATGAGAGTAGGTATAGTTGGATTTGGTAGGTCAGGAACCACCCTTACCGCAAATACAATAAGAAATTTTTTAAGTCAGGAAAATCGCGAAGATACAGTTTTTGCAGAACATTGGTATAAAGATTACAGTAGAAGAGAAGATGATATTTTAATCTTATGTCGCAGAGATTTACGAGATGTTTTAGCATCCGGGTTGAGAGATATTGATAAAATAAATGAGGACAAATTCATTATTAATAAAATGAAAGAACCATTCCCTAACGATTTTAAAGTTTATAAAGAAAAGTTTGGAGTGACAGAAAAGGATTTAGTACATTTTGGAAATAAGCATATTACAGAAGGATGGTATGATTGGTTACCACACGTTAATTATATTTTTCATTATGAAGCTTATATGGAAGATAAACAACGAATAACAAAGGAATTGGCAAGATTAGTAAATTGTAATAATGTAGATATAAATGTTGCAATAGAATCTACAGAGAAATGGAAGAAAAATAATCCAATTCATGTGACAGATGCTAAAGGTAAAACAAATGCCTGGCAAGATATTTTTAGTGAGGCCCAAGAAAAAATTATTATTGATAATTTTGGAAATTGGATGAAGGAGTATGGTTATATAGGATGAGAGATTTAACTTTGTATATACCGACTTGTAATAGTTATTTATTTTTAATTAAACCATACACATTTCTATTTAACAAGTTTTGGAATAGAATTCAAAAGGTTGTTTATCTTGGTTATGATAAACCAAGATTTAATTTACCTGATAATTTTGATTTTATTACAATCGGCGATGATGATGATTTAAAAAATTGGGGTACTGATTTAATTAATTTTTTTAGTTCTATTGATGATGAACATTTTTTGTTGAGTTGTGATGATGTATTTTTGGTTGACCATACTAATTTTGAAGTGTATGATAAATTATTTAAATATTTAGATAATCCCAAAGTTGGTAGAATAAATCTTGATAGAGATACAGTTAATAGACCACATAAATATTTTGATACTGATGGTGATTTAACAATAATTGAAGCAGAACAAGATGCAGATTATAGAGTTTCTACTACATTATCTATATGGAGAAGAGATTATTTTTTAAAAAATTTAAAGGTGGGGATGTCACCGTGGGAGTTTGAAGGTGTTAGAGGTGAAGTTGGTAAAAATGATGGATATCATATTTTAGGAACAAAAGGAATTGAACCACCTGATAATTCTCCGGTTTTTACTACAAATGCTATTTGGAGAGGTAATAAAAAAAGATTTAATTTTCATAATAGTAATTATTCGTATATAAATAATGGTCAAAATTATTTAGATTCAGAGGTAGTAAAAGAAATGTTTGATAATAACATAATTGAAAATGATATAGAAGTTGGTTGGGTTTACGAAAGACAATGGTATAATTACAAGGGAGTATAACTATGAAAAATACTTTATTTATAACACATTTAGATGACAAGTTTATAGATGGTGCACTTGTTATGATATATTCAATGAAAAAACATGTTAAAGATTTTATGAAATATCCAATTAAAATATTACATAGTAGTGTAATATCAGAATTATCTACAGAAAATCAAGAAAAAATAAGAAAATTAGTTCCTCATGTTGAATTTGAGGATATATATAATGAAGTTTATATCAATGCGCCAGTTCAGTATCCGAAACATAGAGTTGCATTTTTATCTTTGGAATGTTTTAGACCAACCACATATGAAAAAGTTTTCTTTTTTGATTGTGATATGTTATGTATCAATGATATATCTGATGGTATAGAAAATGCACCAAATGATTTTGTGTCTGGGTGTGGTGGTAGTACTTCAGATATAAATTGTGGTTTGATGGTTATCGGTAAAGAATGGTTAAATGAAGATGTATATGATAAAATGGTTGATTGTGTGAGGACAATGGGAGTTACACGATTATTTACTCAACATATGATAAATTACGTTGTACCAGAATTTAATCTTTTATCGGATGATTACAATTGGAAAGTTGCACCAAGTTCTGAATCTGACAGATTAACTCACGGATACGGAATAACAGATGATACAAAAATTATACATTGGGCAGGTGCTTTACCAAATACTGGTGAAGATAGAAAACCAAATCCAAAACCTTGGGAAGAGAATGAAGATTCTAATGTTTTAAGTAAACTCTGGTATAAATATAAAAAAGAAATGTTGGAAGAAATTAATGACTAATTGTGTAAACATAGAGTGGAAAAACGGATTCGGAAATCAGTTATTTCAGTATTGTTATGGTAGATTATTATCGGAACAATTAGATTGTAAATTAACATATAGTGGAACTATTAGTGAGTGGGGCGGAACTTCTTTAATTGATCTGGGATTTATAAAAGATAATGAAGATATTATAAAAAGAACAACAGAGAATATAGAAGTTAATATTGACTATAATAGACAACAAGCAGTAGAGTTAGAAAATCCAAGTAACTATGAATATCATTTAGAAAAAATTCGTTCTTGGTTTCCTACGATAGAAAAAACAAATAAAACTGACTTGGTAGTTCATTTGAGGATAGGAGATAATGGTTTAAATATTTATACACCATTTGAGTGGTATAAAAAGGCAATCGAAGATAATGAAATTGAATTTGATAAACTTCATTTGGTAACAGATACACCAGAATCAGAAGATGTTAAAAAATTTAAGTTAAATTATAGTACAGAGTTGGTTTCTAAGTCAACAATAATTACAGTAGATGATAGAAAAACTTATAAAAATAATGTTTTAAATGATTTTAATTTTATAAGAAAATTTGATAAAATTTTATTTTCTAATAGTACTTTTCCTTGGTGGGCGTCTGTGTTAAGTGACGCATCTAAAGTGTGGTTTAATAAGGAATGGCAACCAAATCATTATAATGGTATGATTAAATTAGGTAAAACCAATTATAAAAATTGGGTTGGTATAGTACCATTTTCATTAAGAGGAGATTAATATGAAATTAATATATTCAAAAATAGAATCAAATAAATTATTACACATTGTTCATAGAGTTGATGAGTTTTATACCATAGATGGTGGACATAGGAGAGATGTTGTGGGGGAAAAGGAATTTATTCAACTTTCTGCTTTAAACATGGAAGAAGGTCACACATTTAAACCACATAAACATATATGGAAACCAGGTGAAGAACAGTCTATAGCCCAAGAATCTTGGGTAGTTATTAAGGGTAGTGTTAAATGTATTTTTTATGATTTAGATGATAGAATTTTAGAAAAACCTATATTATATCCAGGAGATTGTAGTGTGACTTTGGGTGGTGGACATACATATGAAATACTTGAAGATGATACTTTAGTATACGAGTATAAAACTGGTCCATATAAAGGACAAGAAAATGATAAGATTTTTTTAGATGAAATAAATAGCGGAGGTTTAAATGATAAATCACAAGTATAAATGTATTTTTATTCATATACATAAGACAGCCGGTGGTGCTATATGGCCAGCATTTGGTAATTATAATCCTAATGATGATGAAGAAAATCTACCCAACGGTGCAATGCATCATATTGCAGAACAGGCTAAAGAATTTTATGGTGATAAAATATGGAATGATTATTTTAAATTTACAATAGTTCGTAGTCCATGGGGAAAAAAGGTTGGTTCATATGAACATACAAGAAGAAAGTGGGGATCATATGGAGTCAATCCAGAATATTCACAAGAGAATTTTCTCCAATGGTTAAAAACATTTCAGATGCCAAAACCTCCTACTGGTGATTACCATGATTTGGATCAGTTTGATTGGTTGACTATCGATGGTAAAATGTCTATGGATTATATAATAAGATTTGAACATTTTGAAGAAGATTGGAATGAAGTGGTTAATATATTAAAAATTGAACCACCAAACGAATTGGGATGGGGTGGTCACCATGAAAATACCTACGCACATCCAGAAGCTTATGGATTTCAAAAAATTGCAGTAAAACTTGATTATAGTAAATATTACAATCAAGAGGCTATAGATTATGTGAAAGATAGATGGAAAAAAGATATGGATTATTTTGGGTTTGAATTTATGAATGGTAATTATAATTTAGAAAATGTGAGGTTATTAAATAAAAAATATGAGTAGATATTCAATGTTTATAGGTAGATTTCAACCATTTCACGAAGGACATAAGTGGTTGATAGAACAGAGGTTAAAGCTGGGTAAGAAAGTTTGTATAGCTGTTATGGATATACATGATACCGAACCAGATAAAAATCCATATACATATTATGAAGTAATGATGAAAATTTCAGAAGAGATGAGTGACCCCCTGAATGAAGGTAAGATTAAAATAATTTCTATACCACCTATTGAATCTGTTAATTATGGTAGAGATGTTGGTTATGATATAATAGAACATACACCACTGGAAGATATTAAAAGTATATCAGCAACGGAAATAAGGGAGGAAAATGATATTACTATCTAATCACTTATTGACATTAGATGAATTTAAAAATGTTGATAATGTTGTTATTAGGATAAATATGGCTCATGTTAAAGATGTGAATGAATTAAAAAGATTCGTGAATACAGATTATGATATATTTTTAGATTATCCTAAAGGTAGAACTAAACCACCTATACCAACATTATCATTTACAGAAGCAATAGATGCAATGAAGAAACATTCAAATATAAAGTATTTTGCCACTTCAAATATCGAAGAAGTATCTGAAGTAAATTTAATATGTGAGATGTTACCGAGGGGAGTGAGTTTTGTACCGAAGATAGAAACATTAAAAGGTGTTCTTAATTTAAATAAATTATTTGATACTGGTAAAATTAATTATATCATGCTTGACAGTGAAGACCTTTATACTGATATAAGAAATGATGTAGAATTGTTTATTAATTTAAAGGACAGAACAAAAAGAATTTGTGAAAAATATTCAGTTAAATTATTAGAATTATATGGAGTAGTATTCAATGGTTAAAATAAATATAGGCTGTGGTTGGAGAGATTTTGGTAAAGATTGGATTCATATAGATGGTGGAGATTATTCACATTTAGATTTCAAGGACATAACCAAATTAGAGTACAATGATAATTCAGTTGATTTAATCTATGCATCTCATGTCATAGAATATTTTGATAGGGATGAAATTAAAGATATACTAAAAGAGTGGATACGAGTATTAAAACCTGATGGTATATTAAGATTAGCAGTTCCTAATTTTGAAGCTATGGTTCATTTATATGTTGAAAAGAAATATCCATTAGAGAAGTTTTTAGGTCCACTTTATGGAAAAATGCCAATGGGGGATGAAACAATTTATCATAGAACAACATATGATTTTAACAGCCTGAAATCATTATTAGAAGAGTTGGAAATGAAAGATGTTAAACGATATGATTGGAATAATACGGAACATTCAGATTTTGACGACCATTCACAGGCATACATTCCTCATATGGATAAAGAGAATGGTACTTTAATTAGTTTAAACGTAGAGTGTAAAAAATAGGAGAATAGAATGGATAATTATCAGGGACCCAAAAAAGAAGAAACTCGTAATGAATATGGCATAGATATTCATTATTCTTCTTGGCCAGTAGGAAAGATTCCAAAAGAATTTCAAAGACCAGAACTTAATCAAATTAAAGAATTGGGATATGAATGGGAAGATCCAAGAGATGTCATAGATATGTTTGAAGAAAAGGTTGCTAAGTTTGCTGGTAGTAAATATGCATGTTCAATAGATTCTTGTTCTAATGGGTTGTTTTTAGCAATGAAATATTTGGGAGCAAAGGGGATAATTACAATTCCAAAGAGAACTTATGCTTCACCACCAATGCAAATAATACATGCGGGGTGTAAAGTAAAATTTGAAGATAGGGAGTGGAGTGGGGTTTATGAATTAAAACCATATAATATATGGGACGGTGCTACAAGATGGACAAAAGATATGTACATTGGAGACGATGCTATACAAGTTATATCCTTTCAGATAAAGAAAAGAGTTCCTATTGGTAGGGGTGGTATGATATTAACGGATAGTAAAAAAGCTTATGATTGGTTTAAATATGCAACCTATGATGGCCGTGATTTAAGAAAATACTATATGGATGATGAATTTGCATTGGTTGGTTGGCATATGTATATGACACCAGAAGATGCCGCGAGGGGTATTATTTTAATGGATTCTGTTCCAGAAGAAAATGAAGATACTGGTGGATCTAAAACATATTCTGATTTATCAGATAGAGAAATATTTAAACCATATTTAGGAGAATAAAAATGAAAAAAAGAAAAGCATTTATAACTGGTATTAATGGTCAAGATGGTAGTTACCTTGCAGAATATCTTTTAGAAAAGGATTATGAGGTATATGGTATTGTTAGAAGAAATTCTATTGCTGAAAACCAAGAAAGTAGAATTGACCATTTAGTTGGAAATGGTGTAGAAACTGCATACGGTGATTTACTTGATGTTAGTTCGTTAGAGAGAATGGTGGGTACTATTAAACCAGACGAGATTTATAACGTAGGAGCACAATCTCATGTTCGAATTAGTTTTGATATACCACAATTTACTGTACAAACTAATGCACTTGGTGTATTAAATATGTTAGAGGCATATAAGTATCACTGCCCAAAGGCAAGATTTTATCAAGCATCATCGTCTGAATGTTTTGGTAGATCGGTAGAAGAAGACGGGTATCAGAGAGAAACTACAAAGATGGAGCCGACTAGTCCATATGGCTGTGCTAAAGTATTTGGTTATAATATAGTTAGACATTATAGATTTGCTCATAAGTTATTTGCAGTGAATGGAATATTATTTAATCACGAATCACCTAGACGGGGTGCTAATTTTGTAACCAATAAGGTTGTAAAGGGTGCAGTTAGAATTAAATCAGGATTACAAGATAAATTAGAACTTGGTAATATGGATGCTTATCGTGATTGGGGTCATTCAAAAGACTATGTTAGGGCTATGAATATGATTATTAATCATACAGAACCAGATGATTTTGTAGTCGCGACTGGTAGAACTCACTCTGTTAGAGAGATGTGTAATTATGTATTTAGTAAATTAGATATAAATTATAAAGATGTAGTTACACAAAATCCAAAGTTTTTAAGGGCAGAAGAATTGAAATATCTAAAGGGTGACTCTTCAAAGATTAGAAAAGTATTGGGTTGGAAACCAAAGTATACATTTGAAACTTTGATGGATGAAATGATTGAACATTGGCAAGGAGTTTATGAATAAATATTTTTACACAAATGATGAAATGGAATCTGTATTTAGAAGTCAAGATTTACAATATACTTCCGACTATTCTCTTGATGAGTTAATTCAGAGAATGAAAAAGTTAAATAGATTAGACAAAAAAATAACAGATATTCCATCAATTGCAGTAATTGGTAATTCTGGTGAGTTAAAGAAAAATGAATTTGGTGAGTTAATAGATTCTCATGATATTGTTATCAGATGTAATTTAGGTAGAACCGAAGGATATGAAAAATATGTTGGTAAAAAAACTGATTTTAGATTTATAGCAGGTAAATCTTTTTGGAGAGATTTAAGTGATCATTTTTCAGCATACGATGATAATTTTCTTACAAATCTTAAAGACCAACATTTTATAATAAAGG
>Ga0080013_1003356_pt1 | contig 12128 bp, 14 predicted proteins | sample ETNvirenome_6_85_FD_69236 | JGI IMG/M metagenome (GOLD analysis project Ga0080013, IMG submission 69236) | Marine viral communities from the Pacific Ocean - ETNP_6_85 (SPADES assembly) (version 2) | ecosystem: Environmental > Aquatic > Marine > Oceanic | place: Pacific Ocean | collected 2013-06-19 | reverse complement strand
TCGGCTACGTCCTGCGCCCCGGTGAACATCGACTCCTGAACCTCAGCCAGACGCTCCCCGGCAGCGATGAGGTCGATCTTCGACCCGTAACCCATCGCCTCTGCACGCGTCGCGTCGTACAGGGCACGCGTCGCCTCGATCAACGACTGCGCCTGCTGCCCGGTGATGTCGTTGGAGCGGGCCTGCGCTTCGGTCAGGTACTCCAGCACCCCGTCGGCGGTGACCAACTCGCCGGTCATCTTGAGGAGTTCTTCCTCGACCTTGCTGATCGCTTCCTGCTGCTGCTTCATCTGCTCGATCGACTGGGCGTCGTCGTCGACACCGAGGCCGAGCAGTTCGTTGCGTTCGTCGAGCAGTTGGTTGATTGCCTTCTCGGTCATGCGAACCTGGCGGTCGGCCCGCAGCAACGAAATGACGTTCTTCGTCGCGCCCTTCGTCTGCTCCAGCGACTGTTGCCGGACGCCGAGGATCATCCATTCGAGGTCGCTGATCGTTCGCAGGTTCGAGATGCGGTTGCGTTCCGCCTGTGCTGCGGCGTCCTCAGCGGCCCGTGCTTCGCTCGCCGTGAAGGCGGCAGCGTCGGCCAGTTTTGCGTACCAGCGGAACGCGTTGACGTTTGCTGCTTCCTCGGCGGCTGCTAGTTCTTCGGTGAGACGGATTTCTTCCTGAAGCACAAGCCACCTGGTCGACGACGACCGTTTGCGTGCGTTTTCCGTTTCGATCAACTTGGCGTGGGCCATGTCCACGCCCAGCAGCGCGCGCTCCCAGCCCTCCAGGTCGGTGACGGTCGCACCGACAGTTTCAGCAAACCCAATCGTCGCAGTATCCGCCGCCGCGATCGTCGCTGCCAGCGCTGCCGCCGCTGCGGCGTCCTCCTCCAGCGCCGCCGTTGCCGCCTCAGCCCAGTCCGTGAGTGTCTCTAACGCCAAGGCGTAGTCGCCAGTTTCCTCAGCGACAGCGATCACGCTTTGGACGAGGCGGGCCGACAGGACCTCTTCGAGTTCCCGCTGGTAGTCGATGTTCTTTAGCGTCTTTTTCGCGTTATCTTCGAGAGTGTCCCGGTACGCCTTGTAGGCGACGGATGTCTCGTCCAACGTGACCAGCAGGTCCAGCAGTTCCTGACGGTTGATCGCGCCCTGCTCGAACTGGTCGGCGAGGGCGCTCGTGACAGCCCCGATCGCCCCCTCTTGCTCTCGCAAAAGGTCAACCACTCCCGCGGCGGTGAGGTCGTCCAAACCGAGTATCTCAGACGCGGACTTGAGTTCGAGGAACGCGTCGGTGCCGCCCGATAGCGCCCCCTCCAACTGTTCCGCGGTCAAACCCAGCGCCTCCAGTTCGGCACTGACCCCGAACCGCAACGCCGAACCGAGCAGCACCGACGACCCGGTGAACTCCTCGATCGCTTCTGTCGCCGTTTCGGCCGATTCGGTCAGCAGGTTGTGGCGTTCGATGATCGAGTCGAGACGCCCGACGAGCAGCGACGCCTCGTCACCTTCGTTGACAAACGCTTCCGTCAACTCCTGCTGCCGGGTTTTCGCCAAATCCGACGCATCCGACAAACCGCCGAAGATGCCGACCAGGTCCGCGAACCCTTCGATGATCGGGACCACGACCGGGAGGATCAGATCACCGAGTTCGATCATCGTGAGTTTCAGGTCCGTCATCGCCTGGTTCATCCTGAACCCGGAAGTGTCCGCGACCCGTGCGAACGCCTGGTCGACCATGCCGGTCGTGTCAGCCATCCGGCTGAAGATTTCTTCCGTCGTTCCGCTGTTCTTCCCGAGGAGGTCCATGACGCCCATGAGGGCGCGGATGTTGCCGAACACCAGCGCGGCTGCGTCGGACTGCCCGTCGAACGTCTCAGCGAGCGTTTTGAGGACCGACAGCAAACCCTGGTCCTTGATCTGCTGACGTAGCCCCGCTGCCGACAGGCCGAGTCCCTGCATCGCCTCCTCGGACTGCTTCGTCGGCCGCAGAATCGACGCCAGAATCTGCCGCAACTGGGTCGCCGCCTCCGACGCGTTGGTGCCTGTACGGCTGAGGGCCGCGAAGGCGGCACCGACCTCGTCGAACCCGACGCCCATCGCCGAGGCAATCGGCAGCACGCGGCCCATCGACCCGGCCAACTCGTCTGACTGCAACTTTCCTTCACGGACAGCAGCCGTCAGAATGTCGGTCGCCTTGACCGCCGACAGGTTTTCGGCCCCGTAGGCGTTCAGGGCTGAGGTCGCCAGGTCCGCGACGGTGGCGGTGTCGCCGAGGCCGACCGCTGCCGCCCTCGCCGACGCTGTAAGCACATCGGTCGCGGCGGACCCCTCCAGGCCAGCGGACGCAATGAAGAACATTGCCTCGGCGAGTTCGTTCGGTGCCCGCGCCGTCTCGCCCGCCAACTCCTTCACGGCGCGTTCCATGCGTTCCACTTCGGCAGCGGACCGGCCGACCAGCGTTTCGATCTTCACCATCGACGACTCGAAATCGGACGCCATCTTCGCCGCCGCGGCACCGATCGCTGCGAACGCGAGCGTCGTCCGCGACTTCAGTACCGACGTGACCTTCCCGGCTGCCTTCCCAAACTTGCTGAGGCTCCGGTCAGCCCTCTTGACGCCCTTCTCCAACTTGGTCGTGTTGGCATCGAAGATCGCCTTCACATAGCCGACGTTCGCCATGCTCTACCGTCCCCGCTTCCTCGACGAACGGCTCTGCGCCACCTTGCGGCTATGCGCCGCATCCTCCGCCTCCAGGCTGAAGAACGCAGCCCACTCCGCCATCTCGACAGACGACATACGGTCTAGGAGTTCCGCAACAGTCATGCCGAGTTCACGGGCTAGTCGGAAATGGAATCGTCGCTCAGGAGCGGATCGTCCTCGGGAGTCGGGGAACCCGAGGAGTCTTTTCCCAGCGTGTCCTGCGACTCCTTCGTCAGGCCGGAAGCGTCCATGCAGAAGTTGGCGAGGTCCGTCACGACCTTGGCGTTCTTCCCGAGGAACATTTCCTCGTCGTCGTCGTCGAAGATCAGTTCGCCCGTGTCCGGGTCGAAGCATGTCTTGGACACGATCTGCCACCAGCCGTCATGGACGGCACGCTCGTCACCGTTTTCGGTAGCCCACTCTCCGTGGAGGATCGACCGGGCGCGGGCCGTCAGGGACCGCACCTCGATTTTCACACCCCACTCGGGTACGTCGTAGATTTCGACGGTGCCGTCGTCTGCTGCTTTGATTGCATCTCTGAGGGACACTTGGGTCACTCCTTTTACTAGCGGTCAGAGAAACTATGTGATGTGAGTCAGGTCTAGAAGGTGCCTCGGGTTACGTTTCCGGTCACCTGGAAATCCGCTGAGTAGGTGTCTACGTCCGCAACGGGTGAACTGACCGAGTAACTGGTGAGGATGCAGGCGCCCGAGTATTTGACGTTGCCTCCAGTGTTCCCCGCCGGGCCGAACACGAAGTCACGACTCGCTGGCTCGGTGCCTATGAAGTAGCCGTCGACCGTTGCATCCCACAGGCCCGACACCGAAATTGTGGCGTCGCGCAATCCGACAATGAACGACTTTGAGGTCGCTCCGAACGCTGTTGTCTCAGCCGTGTCGATCGTCTCAGGGAAGTCGACCGAGGTCAGCGTGTCGCTGATGTCCCGAACGCTGTCGGCCGTGTCGTCGATGGAGAAGAATGTTGATTTACCGTGAACAAAGGTTGGCATTTGGTCCTCCTAGAACCTTGCGAATGTAACCATGAATGTGATGCTCCCTGAGGAGCCTGCTGTGCTGGCAGTCGCCCGGACGTACCGGTTCACGGTCCCCGAGCAGACCACCATCTCCGATGTCTTGGCCGAAGCGCCGACAGCGGTGAATGAGATGAGGTCGGCAGCCGACGCGAAGTTCGATGCCGAATCGTGCTGGACCTTGATCGTCGTCGTCCCACCGCTGATGCTGTTGACTGGAACGTGGAGCAGCGCGGCCCCGCCCGCCGACGACGAGGCAGCCCCATCGACGCCGGACAGGGCACCGAGAGCGTTGTAGTCGATGCTTGACCCCGTAGACAACTGGACGCCTCCGGTGACCCCGTAGGTCATCGACCCGAGCGCACCACTGTTGGCGGTGCCCTGGAAGTCGGCGGAGACCGTCGACACGTCAGCGACCGGGTTCGAGATCGAATAGTTGACCTCATCGCATCTGGCGATCGTTGCCCGGTTGCCGATCGTCCCGGCAGCATAAGCGACCGTGATGTTCGCCGCCGACGCCGACCCGAGGATCGCTTGGAGTTCCTCGTCAGACCCGTCGGTGTCCGCGGTCCACATGCCCGACAACGAAAGTGTGCCGTCGGCGAGGCCCAGCAGGTACGACTTCGAGGTCGCCCCGTAGGCAGTTACCTCAGCCGTGTCGTTCGTCAGCGCCACGTCGGCGCTATTGAAATAGTCGGACATGATGAACTCGTCGAGATAGACGGCGGTCCCCTTACCGTGCACGAACGTAGGCATCAGTCACTCCCATCGTCGTCGGATGTAGCGGTCGTTTTGGTCTTGGCTTTCGACGCCAGCACCAGGTACCCCGCGTCGATCAGCCACAGTTTCTTCGGGTTGGCAACCTCGACGATGTCGCCCGGCTCGTAACGCTTGCCGTGCAGGTGGATGCCCGACTCGCCTGACTCTCCTCCGGTGACAACATATTTCGCCATGCTTGCGACTCCTGTTCGTGGGCACGCAGAAGCCGGGTCACCGGCCACTAACGGGCACTGGCTACGAGAGCACTTGGTGACCGGATGATAACACGCACCGGACCTCGGTGGGGGCTGCCCTGGGCCGCAATCCCAACCCTCTCTCTCACCCCGGTTAGACACGGGACGGAAAGTATGGTACGGTGTTGCACATGGAGATGGACAACCGACCCGAGGAGGTCACCGAAATGACGAACACATGCGAGAAGTGCGGAGAAGAGTTGGTGGGCATCTGGGTGTTCCACGGACTCGTCTGCGGTAAGACCGACGCTGAGCGGGCTGCTGCTGGGGCTTCGTTGGCTGAGGCGCTGGAGCGCCGAGCAGCGCGAGACAAGGCAGACCTCGAACGGCGAATCGCCGAAGATGCCGAGTGGCAAGCGGAAGCCGAACGGCAGCACGAGGCCCGAGTGGCTCGGTACGCGACGAGAGAGGAGGGCTGATCGATGACCGGACGCCTTGTCTACGTCAACGAGAACGGATTCGAGATGGACGGGACTTGCGTCCCAGTTCGGCTGACCGACGCGGCGGTTCAGCGAATGTGGCATTACAACAGCGACTGGTGGTCGAAGGGTTGCCCGTCCCATCCCGGAACCGGTGAAGAAATCCTCCGGGGCAAATGGGACGGCCACCGACTCAACCACGACTGGCCGAAGGATGGTGACGCCATCCTAGTTACGACCGCTCAACTGCTCGGCATCTTGGGCGAGGTCGAATACCTGCTGGACTGGCACGAGGACCAGGACTGGGACTCCAACTGGGACCACAACGATGAACGGAAACGGATGATGCTTCAATGGCACGCCACGAAGCGGTCGCTGAAAGCAAATCGGAAGCGGCTCATCAAACTTGTGGCCGCGTGCCATGAGTTCCACGATGGCGAGTTGGTTCACAGGTCAACGAATGACAGCGAGGGCTGACCGATGGCCGAGACAAAGCGCGCGGGCTAGGCGCTCACGTTCATCTCTTTGCACCGCGGGCACCGGATCTGCCACGGGGCAGTCAACACCTCACCGAGCAGACGGGCACAACTACCGCACCGGACCCGTACCCGTGTCGGCCGGTCCCGCTCCCGTATCCGGTCGACACCCTCGACGTAGACGCGAGCGGTAGCCGACGGCTCCGCCATCACGGCACCTTGACGACATCGAAGTTGCAGACGAAAATCATGCGGTCCTGGTCGTCGCGGTCGAGGGCGAGCGGCGACTGCACCGGACTGATCTTCAGGTACTTCGTCGACGTGAGCGTTTCGTTGATGACTTTCGCCAGCAGCGCCCACACGTCGACGGCGAGGCTTTGCGCCGTCGAGTACGCCGCCGCCCGTGTCCGAACCTGGAGGCTGGGGTTCTCCAGGCTCGGTGCGGTGTCGCCTCCGAACGTGTCGTCCGGTGCCGACCCGCCTGTCTCGTACAGCGTGACGCAGGTGTCGGGGTCGTCGGGTTCGCGGCCGAGGAACAGGTTGGTGCCTAGCGTCAGGTCCGCGGTCGCCACGGTCGCTGCATCAAGGTAGGTGCCTACGTCTGTGAGGAGGGCCATTAGACGCCGCCTCCGAGGCGGAGGTCACGGTTGACGCGTGCGGCGAGCCGTGCCGAGAATCGTTTCTGTTGCCGCTTGAACGGATGCTCCAGAAACTTGGGGCCGCGTCCCTGACCGGGTGCCACCGGCCCGGTGCCCTGATGGCCGCCGACCTTCGACTTGCCGGGCGGCTTCGGCGGATGCCACAACTCCAGGTCCTCATGCTGCTTCAGGGCATACGGGGCGGCTGTCCCGCCGTACTCGACGGACCCGACGATGCTGTGACCTTTCGGCGTCGGGAGTTTGATGATCTGGCTCCGTTGCAGGTTGCCGGTGTCATGCGGCACCAACTCGTCGGCTCGGCGTCCCAACTCGACAACCTCGGCGGTCACAGACCGTCTCGTCGCAGCGATGACCTTCCGGTTGTTGGCACGGATCAGTCGACGAATGTCGGCCAGCCCCTCGACCCGAACGTGGACAGTCATCTACCTGGTCCCGACGTAGGCGATGACGGCGACCTGGCCGAGCGCATCCTTGCGTGTCTCGACTTTCACGATCGGACGAATAGCGGACAGGGGTGCAGGCAGCGTGATCTCGTCGGCGACGTTCAGCGTCAACGACGACGACGGAATGTACGCCACATAGTCGTAGTCGATGTTGTCGACGTTCGCGTCGCGGTCGGCCTCGTTGGCGCGGCGCACATAGGCGTCGTATGAGGTGGTGCCACCAGTCCAGGTTCGCTCCCCGTAGTTGTTCACCGTCGAAGTGGTGCGGATGGACACACTGTCGGGCGTCACATTTCGCACGAGGTCTGCGATGAACGCAGCGGACGGCGACGCGGCAGCCATCAGTTCGCCAGGCTGCCGAAGTCCTGCCGCACAGACGATCCGGCGAGCGGGTCGCGGAACTGGCCTCTAGCGAACGACGGCTGAATCATGTTCGAGTTGTCGCGGTCGATGTCCTTGTCGGACACGGTGAGGCCACCTGCATACGGTGTCGGGACGTTGCCCTCGCGCATCGCCAACGCTTTGAGTTGCTCCGCCTGCGCCCGTGCGTTCGTTGCCTTCTGGAACAGGTCGACTTTGAGGTCGCCGACGGCCTGGTCTGCGAGCCGCGAGAACTTGGAGGCGATGGCGACCATCGACCGCCACGCCGCCTCGTACAGCGCCGTGGTAGCGGTGTCGCTGCCGGTGACCTGGTTGTTGACCCACGCGATCTCCTCGTCGTTGAGGAGTTGATCGTTCGTGTCTGTGTCGCCGATGAGGAACCGGATGGCGTCTCGGGCATTGGAGGACGGATCGCCCCCGTAGGTCCAGGTCATCGCTGCCTCCTAACGACCGAGGGGCCGGGCCGGACCAGCCGACCCGACCCCTTGGTTGTGCTGGGTTGTAGGTGTGCTAGGCGACTGCGTTCGAGAAGAAGTAGCCGAGCGACGAGGCGATCACGTTGAACGCCCACGCCGACTCGATCTCGATGCGATCAGCCCGGAGTTGATCCATGCGGAACCGGGACATCGCAGTCGAGGTGCCGAGGCCACCCGACTGGGCGAGGCCGGTCCACAGGAAGTTGTACCCGCCGGACGGAGCCATGAGGCCCGGTGCGGGTGCCGAGTAGACGAGCAGCGCATCCTTGTCGCCGATCTGAGCGTAGGTCGCCGATGCGCCTTCGTTCGCGGAGTTCTTGATGCCTCGCATGACGAGCACCCGGTCGACTCCGCACACCTTGGCGATCAGATCAGCGGTGATCGAATCGCTGGTCGTGTACTTGAAGCGGTCCACGAAATCTGAGTGGTTCTTCAGAATCGAGAACACGGCGTAGGACATCACCAGTGTGTTCGGCGTGTAGCCGGTCGCACTCAGGACCGTGTTGATCCCGGCCTGGATGTCGGTGATCGGCGTCGAACCCGAGGCGCTCCACAGTGTCCCCGGCGTGGAATCGGTGTCCCACACGCTCGTCGTGAAGTACGACGAAGCCCAATCGACTTCCTGCTTGATGAGCATCTGCTGGGTCAGGTACCGGGTGGCGTCCATGTCCGGCGACAGGGGTGCGTCCGAGTTGGCCCGCACCTGGTCACCGATGTCCTTATGCAGCGCGTAGACGAGCGCCGAGTAGGAGCCGGTCGACAGTCCGTAGCCGGACCCGGCTGACTCGGTTCCGTCGGCACGCGGTTGCACGTTGTCGCGGAAGAAGTCGGCTTGGGTGTATGTGAAGAACTTGTCCGACTGCTTCTGGACAGGCACCGATGGGAAGGCGCGTGAGGCCACAAAGTTGTCTGCCTCCTGCATGAAGGCGATGGACATGTTCGTCAATATGGCATCGACGTGAACGTCGTTTTGTGTTGGCTGGGGCATGGTTCAGTCCTCCTATGCCGCTCGGCAGTTCGTGATGTTCAGAATCATCGTCGTCGTCTCACCGGCGGAAGCAGCCTCGACACACTGGCCGGTCATGTAGACCGTGGTGTCGGTTCCGGGCGAAATGGCGTCAGCCTGAGCGTCGGCGGAAGTCCCGATGAAGTTGCCTGCGGCAAGGGTGCCGTCGGCCACGACCTTCGAGACGCCGGAGATGCGGACCACGGCCTGCTCACCCGACTCGGGATCGTTCTGCAAAATCCCGATCGGTGCATTCGTGATCGCCGTAGCCACGTTCACCGTCGTGGCCGAAGCCAGGACAACGAAGTGGTACTGCTTGCCGGACAGGTCCGCTGCCGCGGTGAAGGTGCCGATGTCGACACCTGGTGATTCGTATGCCATGTCAGGCTCCTAACTCGTCGACGTAGCGTGCGTAGAGGTCGGGGTTTTCCACCGCTACCTCACCGATTGCCTTCTCGATCGAGTCGGCGTGACCGGCCTCGACCTTCGACTGCGCCATCGCGTGGATCTGGCCGTAGGCATCGTCAACGCCCGAGGACGTATCGGTGCCGAGTTCTTTCAGGATTCCGGTTTCGCCGAGGGCGACCGCGCATCCGTCGAGGATCGCCTCTAGGGCGTCTGCATCCTCGGGGCTGTGGTCACGAATGCTGCGAAGCACCGGGGCGAACTCGGTCGGCGACAACTCGGGCAGAATCGCCCAGGTGTGAGCCTTCTGAGTCGCCTTCTCCAGTTCACGCTCGGCACGGACCTGCTCCGTTTCGGCACGGGCCGCGTCGAGGGCTTTCTGGAGTCCGTCGAGTTCCTTGCGGAAATCCTCAGACGGTTCTTCGGCAACAACCTCGTCCTCGACCGGAGCCTCGTCGGTGTATTCCGACATCTTGTTCGCCTCCTGGTGGGGGTCGGTGGTGGTGGACGCCTCGATCGTGTCGGCCAGTTCCGCTTCGAGCGGATCGTCGCTGGATTTCATCACCAGCCAGCCTTCGGTCAGGGTCGCAGGATGATCCACGCCTGAAATCTCTTTCAGTTCTAGGTCAACCAGTTTGCGGGATTTGCCCACAGGTGCGCTCCTCGGTCGAGACGCGGGAAGAATAACACCGATGTCATTCGATGTGTGGATACGTCCCCGGATTTTCTCCGTCGCCGTCACTGGGGGTTAGGTCACCGTGTCGATCGTGAGGCGGTACCACCCGGCGGTCCCGGCGCTGTAGACCTTCGCCTCCACGTAGTAGGTGCCGGGCGAGAGCGTCCTGGCGATAGACGCGTCCCAGCAGTTGCCTGAGTCGGGACAGTCGGGTTCGCAGGTGCAGCCGTCGTCGTCGTCGCTCTCTAATAAGGCATCGTTCGAGTCGTACAAGTAGATGAATGGGTCGCCATATGCGTCCTCCCCGTTTGCTGTTGTGCCCGGCCAGCCGTCGCAGGTCAGGTCCGTAGCGGCGGTGATCTGGATGGTCGTCGTTTCCGTCACATCGAACGTGACCACATCGTCGTTGAAGGTGCCCGACTCGATGTCGGCGATGCAGAAGTCGCCGAACCCGGTCCAGGCGGTACCCACAGAGTCTGCCACCACGCAGTCGTTGAGCCAGTCGCTGACCGCCGTCGCGGTGGTCGTAACGTCATACGGGTCGCCCTCGGTGATCGCCGTGTAGCCGTCGGACCAGACCACCGTCGTGACATCAGTCCAGGTCGTGACCGTCGTCGTGACCGTCGTTTCTTCTTCGTACCACCAGCCGTCGGTGGCGTTGCGTTCATGGGCCGTCGTCGACTCGCTGCTGCTTGACGCTGCGTCCTCGCGGGCCACCGTCGACGCCTCCCCCGGCGTCGCGCACCCGCTCGGTTTCTCGCCGGTGTCGTTCTCCCACGGGTCGTTCTGTGAGGGCAGCCGGATCATCGCCTGCCGCGCCGGGCTGAACGGTTCCTCCTGGTTCTGCCGGTACAGGCAGTCCCGATCCGTCGCCACCAGGTCCGAGGTCGTCCACGCGTCGGTTACCTCCGACGATGTTTGCGACGCCTCCGCCGACGCCGCTGTCTCCCACGAAGTCTCCACGGTCAACACTCCGCCGTCTGAGTACGTCGTCGCCGTTCCCGTCTCCGTCACCGTCTCGGTCCACGCCGTCGTGTGTAGACGGATCTCCCACGCCGTATCCGTCCACACCTCTGTCAGCGTTCCGGCCTCGTCCTGGTGCGTCTCCGTGCGGCTCGTCGCCGTCGACACCGTTTCCGGTTCCGTCGTCGTCCACGACCTGACCAGCGTGGTTCGTTCCACCGGTTCGGTCCCCAGCAGGATCGGTGCTGCCGCCTGCGCCAACGGGTCATCGTCCGCCCATTCCTCGAACTCGTCCTCCTCGACCCATTCCGTGAACTGGTCGTCGGCCTCCTCGACGAAATACTCGTCGTCGAAGTTGGCCGCGTCCCATCGCTCATCGTCCCAGTAGTCGTCGGCGACCTCGATCACCAGCGGCTCGTCACGCCATTCGTCGGCTTCCAGGTCCGCAGCGAACTCGTCGCCCATCACCTCCGCCACCCGGTCGTCGGCGACCGCCTCGAAGTATTCGGCATCGGACGCGACCCACGCGTCGATGGTGTCCTCCTCGACGGTGACGCCCGTTGCCTCGTCGTAGTCGATGACGAACTCGGCTGGGGCTTCAGCCTCCACGTCGGCGGTGTCGATCACCGCCTCTGCGACCACGACCTGCGTCTCGGCGTCGACGATCTCGACCGCGACCGCTGTCTCACCCTTCGTGGATTCGGTCAGTTCCACGGCGAACTCCTCGCCGGTGTCCAGGGCCACCTCGACGAGCACCTCGCCGACCGCTAGTTCGATCACGGCGGTGTCGTCGTGGACCTCGATGACTTCACCTGCGACTTCCAGCAGCGACTCCTCGGGGGCGGCGTCGACGGCCTGCACCTCGGCGTCGATCTGCACGCCAACGCCTTCGTCCAGGACCAGCAGCGAAAACGCCTCACTAGGCTCGTCGGGTTGCCCCGCTGGATCAGCGGACCCCCCCGGCGGGGCAACGCTGACCGTTGTCACATCCGCCGTGTACGTTTCCACCGACGGCGGCAGAAAGACCAGCACCGGATCAGCGGTGCCCGCCGAGATGAGGTAGCGGTACGTCGCCCCCGGAATCTCGTTGACCATTTCCCCGTCGTAGACGCCGAGCCTGTTGCCGTCCTGGTCCTGAACCTGCAACCCCAACTGCGAATCACCCGACGCGGCGACAGTCATCAACGTCCCGGACTTCGTTTGCCCTTCCTGCGGGCAGAACGGGCAGGTGAACGGACCCCGGCGGGCTGACATCGGTGTCAACTCCATCGTGCCTTGACCGCCGCCCCATGCCTCCGCGGCCTCGGTCGGGTTGGTGGCTGCTAGGGCGTAGACCCAGCCGTCGTCGTCAATGTCGATCCAGCGTTCCTCACCGGGCCAGTTCGAGTCGTAGATGAACACCCGATGCGTGCCGTCGCCGGATTCGACCCGGTACGGGGTGACAGCGTGGCCCCCGGCAGCGGAGTAGATGCCGAGCGTGAACCCGGTGCCGGT
>Ga0080013_1005293_pt1 | contig 12129 bp, 24 predicted proteins | sample ETNvirenome_6_85_FD_69236 | JGI IMG/M metagenome (GOLD analysis project Ga0080013, IMG submission 69236) | Marine viral communities from the Pacific Ocean - ETNP_6_85 (SPADES assembly) (version 2) | ecosystem: Environmental > Aquatic > Marine > Oceanic | place: Pacific Ocean | collected 2013-06-19 | reverse complement strand
ATAAATCGACCGGTCTCGGTGGCGTTATCTGTTGTTGGGAAGTCAATTATCCGACGAAATTTGTCATTGAACAACTCTCGGAAGGCAACCGAGTCTGGATCATCTTCCATCTTGTCAAGAGTGGCGCGGATGTGTTCTAATTCATCCTCTTCAAGCTCTTGTATAAGCGTATTTTCAACAATTGTGCGCTTTTTCGACTCATCAATGCGTAATTTAGGGCTTTTTTTGCCAATTCTAATTTTAAGTGCCATTAATTTGTGCCCTATCTGATTAATCTAGATGAATCTGTGATTTCTTCGTTGAATTCTTCCCTTAATCTAATCAAGGGATTGAAAGCGCCCTTTTTTCTATCAAGAATCAAGGACCCTTGGGGACGAATGAGAGATCCTTCGACTTCAACGCCTTCAAAATCGATTTCAGTCCGAGCCCGATAACGAATTTCAACATCTTCAGATGTTTCAGGGGGGTCTGCATATGCAAATCCACTAAAAAAGGCAACGACCAATAGTAAAAATCTCATTTTTTGTATTCCTTGTAAATTTCTAACGCTTCTTCCAATAAATAGATTGGTATTTCGCTATTATCCAATCCTTTTATCTCTTTAATAGTCGCCCATTTATAATCATCATGCTCAATAATGCTAGTTTTTGGGTTGGGCATATCGATTTTCACTTCGCCGGACCACTCCAGAGCCAAATAATAATACTTTTTAGGCTTTGGCATACCGATATATTGCATGTCTTCAATCCTTACATATAAATTGGTCTCTTCTTTGAGTTCTCTTTGGGCACCTATCTCGACTGATGCGTCTTCGGGATCAATATGTCCTCCCGGAATTGTCCATTGTCCTTTCCTTTCGTCAGCCCCAGACCGGCGAATAATAAGAAAGCGCTCTTTTTCATCAAGACACACAACAATGCCGGCAGAGAAGTCTTTATTTTTACCTTCGGCTAAAAACTGTCGCCATGTCGCTTTTATCGGCATGCCCTAGGACCATTATCTAACGTCCTACAGATAGACCGCAACGCGTAGGCTATATTAAGGTTTTGTATCGGAGATACCCAGACCATACTCTCTACAGGGACTCCTCCTCGACCTACATCGATCCCCCACAAAACTCCTACGATTTCACCGCGATCATCATAAACTAAAGAGCCTGAGCATCCGAAATAGCCGTAAGTGTGCAGCAAGATGTTTGTAGAGCCATCGCTCATCGTTTCGAACCCAGCAACTCGCCCTCTAAAGGTCATTAAATTGTGTGCCCCGGGGTAGCCAGAATATGTTATCCTTTGACCTACTGGTGCGATGGTGGATCTCGGGTCCCATCGGATGGCGCCATCTTCGTAAGGAGAATCAACCCAGAGAATTGCATGATCCCGCGCCTCGTTTGAATATACCAAAACCGCGGTTCTTAATTCTGTGCCACGAATGACTCGATACACCGTTCCAACCAAATCAGAGGCAACATGCTGTGCTGTAATAATAAGCTGCATATCTTTATATTGGATTATCGATCCGGATCCGTGTCCACCTTCAGAAGTTATAACTCTTACTGCAGCGCTTCGAACTTTTGTCTCAATTTCGCTAAACTGCGAACTTATTTCGATGGTGCGGTGTACACCGGCGCTTATATCTGCTCCGGCCGCCGCAACACTTGGGGAGCCGAAAACAACTCCAAGCAAACTTAACACAAAAAATAAATATTTCATACGACACCCCCCCAGTAGTTAAAACAAGTTCTGTAGTAAGTAGTCGACGCAGCAGCAGTTGAAATAAATCTTAGAGATATTTCCCCGAGATTACTTCTACCCGGCCAGCCGGGAATGTTGTTATCTTTTGCGATCCGAACATATACACATCAACAGAAGGGAAAAGAAATAGTTGATTTTCTTCCTCTTTGGCGATAACAACTCCGTATGAAACTTTTCCATAGTTATCAACAGAATACGTTACGACTTTTATTAAATCACCGATGGAGATTAACCACTCAATATCTTTTACTTCGCGGCGTAGGTTATCCACCGTTCAGCCTCCTCGGCGGTATCAAACCGCGGCGAGATTCCGTGAAGATAACTCAGGGTTTGAGAGTCAAGGACAGCCCACTGCCACTTCCAATGAGACAGCGCAGCGAAGATTAGCCCGCCGCATGTGCCTTCGCCCACGCCGCCCAGCCCTGCCTCATCCGCCAGAGAGATAACAACGTCCGACATATCCCTCCTTAAAATCAGCCCCTTTTCGCCAGCCAATCGATCAAATTTTTCCACTAAATTTTTCCTAAACTAAATGTGTAAGCGCTCAAAGGTTTTTCCATTCACAGAGTGTAATATATAGGCTCCAGCTACAATTGAAAGCTTAAGTTCCGATTCTTCTCTTATGGGAGAGGGAACATGTTCTCGAGAAGCAGTGTTAAACCACTTGATTTCCCAGAGGTAAACATCATCCTCTTCAATGTCAATATGTCTCCTACGCGCAATTAAGGTTCCACCGCCACCACTTATCGTGTCGACAATGATATCACCTACACACAGTATAACGCGTTCGAGTTGAGTTTGCAACTTACTTTTATCAGACATACCATAACTAGCTTTCATGGCGCCTATTTAGTGCATATAAATCGGTTCGATTCTCATTTCGCGGTGGCGAAGCTCAAGGCACGACTTTACAATCGCACGGTAATCATCGATATCTGCGTCAAAGTCTCCAGTAAACCGACATGTATTGTCGGGTAGATAAACCAACTCAGTTAGCTGATCGCTTGCAAGAGCAATTGTTCTTTGAGGCGTGAGCACTACATCCGGGATGCTATCGTAGTCGACGATTGCTCTGTTCAACCCGACAGCCACAAGACCAACCACAACGGCGCCACCAAGTATATAAAAGTTTTTCATGAGAGAATAAGTCCTTAAACTTAAAGTTTTTTAATGTTCTATTAAGTGATAAATAGTATTATTTGTTTCAAAATCCAGTAATATTGTCGTTAAACTTTAATACGATCAATAATATAAGGATGATGCATCGACAAGTCTTTATAAAGCTTCTTGATGATCGATTTAGATATCTCAGCGATTTCTTGCTTCGTCGCCTTATCGGCTAAGGCTTTTTTAACTTCATCTTCGACAGCAGCCGAAAGCTTTGCTTTAAGTTCACGCTCTACCTCTTTCTTGGCGATACGCTTGATTTCGTCTTTGTCTGTCTTAGTTAAAGCTTCGCGGATAAGATATTGAATATTGCGTAGGGGAAAGCTTTTGTCGTCAGCATTGTTCATGTAAGTAAATAGTTTAACTGTGGGGAACTGGAACTTTTATTTGCCTAGGAGCCATTAAGCTACCGGCTCAACATCACAACCCGCAAACCACCTAAACACTTGGTCCCTGAACATGTAAATCTTATAGTAGTTGACATCGATGGCTAAAACGATACCATAGCCGGCATCGCTAATGATCTGATTCTGATAATATGAATACCACTTGACCAGATCCCCGCGCTGCAGCCCAAGTGACTCTCTGCTATTACTTAATCTGCTATTACTTAACATATCTATATAATATCACGGTTCCGCGGTGGTGTCAACATAATCTTCTGCATAGAACAACTCCGCTACTCCGTCTCTCCGGCGCCTCACGTGCCCTTCCCATTCACAAATGTGTATCTTTTGCCCTGCGACGTATATGCGAGTCGAGCTAATATTGTTGGCGCAGCGGGCCCATCCTTTCGCCCCCCGGCAGAACCACTCAACGTTAGCTCTGCACCATGGACAGACGTATACACCGCCGTTCACAGTCTTTACAAGGCGTACGCGTCTCTGCTTGCCCATGCATTGGCACCTCCCCTATAGTAGGTAGGGGGGTTGTTCAGTTTTTATAAACCTATAGACTTATAGTGCCTCTTCAATCATTTGCCTAATGTAGGGCTCATTAAACCCATAAAGACCAGAACTTACATCATGATTGCGGTCTAAAACGATGAACGTTGGCCAACTGGACAACGGATAACCGTGCCCTGGCGCGCCGCCGGAGGTTAAAAGATCGCGGGATCCCTGCAAGACCGGGGCAGACGTTATATCAAAGGCGCTAGCCCATGCTTGCACTTCGCGCAACTCAACTGTATCGTTCTGCTCGTCAACAATTAAAAGTGTGACGTAGTGAAACCCTCGAGGCTCAAACATGTTTTGAGTTTCTTGTGCGGTTTTGGCAGCTGCCTGACACGGTGCACACCACATGGCTGATAAATCTAACAATACAACGTCACCTTCGTAATCTGAAAGTCGCCATGGATCATCGTTCTGATCCAATAACCTAAAATCACATGCGTTGTCGCGGATGTTATGACCGCACGCGGTTTCTAAAAACCCAAGAAGCAACTCTTCTGGTCCGGTGTCAGCAACGCTAGTGTCAATTGCAACTGTTATCTCTGGAACATGACCGGCTAGACCTTCTGTTGGTTCTTCTGTGCCAATGGGAGTTTCCACTTCGGATAGTTCACATGGTGTGCAGCCGATTAAAGCAATCAAAACCATACTTATAAGACTTTTCATATACATACCCTCTTTCAATAGTCTACATTAGTAGGTAGGGCATAACTGGCGTTTTTTTCTTTGGGGATTTTTTAGATCTCTGATTTTTTTGGTGTGTTCTCGAACGTACTTAACCGCCGCTTGAGACATCTAATGCATATGATACCTTTATTCCGAGTGGGGGGGTAGGAGGGGGGTACCCCCATTAAATGTTTTATGCATCAAGCATTAAAAGCTTTTTGTTTATGCATTAAAGGTTTATTAATGTTATAAGTCTCAAGCATAAAAGGTTTTACATTAATATATTTATTATAAGTCTCGCGCATTAAAAGTCTATTGGGTCATGCGTTGGCTTTGCTGTGCGTTTCCCTAGCATGTAAGGGATGCATGCAACGTACACTGCGCCGATGATTATAATCATTGCTAGTGCTGTGGTTGATTGGTCTATAGGTTTATGTATTAATCTTTTTATTCTCTGTCGCATGTTTGTTCTCCTGTTGGATTGGTTTGTTATTATATTTATTGCTCTCGCCGAATACATTTTGATACGGTTATTGCTGGCGGTTGTGGGTGGATAGCTTTTGATACGGCGCTAATATATTTAAATAAGTTTAGTCCCTATAAGGGAAAGGTTAACTAAGTGTGCGCAATCATTAAGCTTTTATTTTAAGGCTTATCGGGCGAGAATACAAATATATTATTATATTTACCAGCATTAACACATTTAATCGCCGATGCAGTGGGATGCAGCCACAATACAGGCAGTTTCGGTGTGCATGCGCTGGCAATGCTGTGAGCAATGCACGGGATGATACATCAATACGTTTATTGTGCGATGGTGTGTGCTGGTGATACATTTAATGCGCTAGCGTATACATTTATACACGGATACAAAAATACTCGCGCGTGGGGACTAGATCCTCCACCGCATACTACCGCATTTCCCAACACATTAAAAGCCTTTTTTGTTAATACCAGCGTAAAGGCTTAATGTATTATCCACCGCTTCCCACTTTCTACCACTTCACCCCACTTTTGGGGACAGTGCCATCTACATACTTGCTTCAACATTTTAATACTAATACAGCCAATACAATAAACATATTCACTTACATACAATAAGGAATATAACAATACCCAATAACATTAACATCTTTCTGTAATACCTTCTTCTAATATAATCTTTTTATTAATCTTTTTTGTTTAAGTCTCGCTCGTTAATCCAGCTCCACCTCCGTCTTGTTATTAAATAATCTTTGTCTCTCTCGTTGTTATAGGCTTCTACTTCAAAACGGTTGTGCAGGTATGCCAGCATGCCGTTCCTATGCTTCACGAAGCCCACAACGTAGAACAGGAGGTATAACAACCACTGCCCAACAAACAACAGTTCTAGCTGCTGTTGATAATGTATTGTCTCATGTATTTTATCTGTCTCGCTCAGTGTTCCTCGGCACCACACAAACGGGCCAATGCTTACTGCCCATACATTAATGGGCGCAATCTTGGTTAAGATTGTGGGGAATCTGCTGTTCTCGAAGAACCATGGTTTCCAATGTTTCATCGGCTGGATACCAATCCTGCTTCCGCTAGTATCTCATTGGCTTCAATCAAGCACTGCGTTAGCTCTTGGCTACCCTCTACGGTATTGCAACGTGCCATGTTTATCATAGCGGTTGTGTACTCTCTTAAGAATCCAAGTCTCTGAGCTTTCTTGTCTCCAATCTCTTCTCTTACCCTGTCGATGTCGATTAACTTTATCATGTTTTCCACTCTCCTTTATTTGTGTGTTCTCGGTGTTTTGCGCAAAGCGGGATAACGCCGTCAGGCACTTCTCCGCTTACCATGCCTCCATGCTTCGCTAACACGTTGGTGACGACCTGAACAGGCACATACGAATATACACCTTTTGTTACGTCTTCTGTATTGCTGTCGCCATCAAAATAAGGCTCTAATAAATAGTCGTCGATTGTTGGAAAACCTACCTCTACCTCTGTATATGGGCCGAGTGCTGACCGTGGTGTGCAATAGTTGGCTGTCCCTGCTTGCACACTCATGCTAAAGCCATCGGCACATTCGACACGTTTGCAACGCTTTCCGAACTTTGATTCAAGTTCTGTGCGTTGATCGTCCCATCTTTTCTGTATCTTCTTCATTCCTGATCTCGTCCAAAGCCACCATGTGGTAGCCATTAATGTGTTAAGCAGTAAAAATTTTGGGTCAAGCATTTTTGTCTTACTTCCCCTCTTCTGCTGTAATCCTCTTCTTTGTCTCGTCGATGTGTCGGCACTTGCGGCGATAGCCGTACCCAACACACGAACAACCCCATGATCCGCCGCGTTCAACAACACAATAAGTGTTGCCTTTGCTTCCCTTCACCGACCATTCGCGGAAGCTGGTCGAGGGTGCTGGGTTGGCTTCTGATGGCTCCCATGTTACGAAGCGCCCCATGTTATCCCGTGTCGTATCAACAGGGACAGGAACCCACACAGAGCCAGCAACGGCATAGCGTTGACCACTCGGTGAAGTAAAGAGCGCAGGGTTGACAGATACTACAGTCGGCTTCATACTTTTAAGCCTCTCCCACTTCGCTCTCGGTGTGTGAATCGGCAAACAACGCAAGAAGCTCTTCGGAGCTTAATGATGTACCATAAAGTGGGTGCGGTACTGATACACCACTCAGGATCTCCAGTAGCTTTGATTGCACTGTAATAGCTGATGCCATATTATTCATGGTTACCCTGACTGATTCAAATGTTGTCATTCTTTCTTCTTCTTCTTCCATTTTATTCTTCTCCTCTATTATTAATTACTCTGTTCTCAAGAATTGATCACTTCGATGTACATGGCGTGGAACATCAAGCTCTTGCCGTTGACAAACTGCACACGCCACACATTCGTCTCTATTGGCGCGCGGTCGGTGTAGTGAGCCAAGTCCTCATGCCGAGCCATAAGCAGCCCTGTGCGGCTCTCTGGTAGTGCTGCGTCGTGGGTTCCTTCCTTGATCCTCACGAGCATACCAACGCGGAGGTTATAGCCCTCTTTTCCCATGGGGCTCCTCGTCCGAATAGACCCAATTGACTAGTTCTCTGAACCACTCCACGTGGAGTTCTCGGTTGTTCTTGGTTAGGTCTGGCTCCTGAAGAGTCCATAGCCTAACCAAGCAATATCTCAGCTTGCGGCGCAAATCGCACCTTTCTGCTTCTGACTCTGTGAGTGTTGGCGGCGCGGGTTGCGGCTGTGGCTCTTCTTGTGCTTTTGAGCGCCATTCCGACATGTTTATTACTTGTCCCATTTTATGCCCTCTTCTTTCTCTTGTTCTTAGGTAGTTTGAAGTTCTTAATGTGCTTCTCTTGGATCTCGAAGGTCTGCGTCGAGCCAACAGGCAACAAGCGATAGCGACGGTTGCCCTTGCTCGCTGTGATGATGTCAAGCTCGTTAGTCATGACAACGCAGGGGCGACCTGCTGTCTTGCTCTGAGCAGTGAAGTTAGCCGACGCGCGCAATGCTACCATCGCCCCAGCCTCGAACGCAGGAGGCGCTGTATAGCCAGCCAGCACCTTCTGAATGTAGTTGTTGGCGATGACCTTGTTGAACGCCTTGTGTGATGGCGCGTCAATCGGCGCGAACTCTGTGCCTACGCGACCAGCGGGTAACTCTCCAAAGTTAAACCAGTTCTGGACATGTCCAGCATGGTAGGGGCTGTTTGCTCTGTAGTAGACCATCGCGCGGTGCCATTGAAGCTGTAGCTCTTGGCTTGTAGCGAAACGGGCGAACCAATCGCGTTCTGCCATAACGGTGTCTGCGTTGTTCTCGCTCTCGATCTTGGATAGTGTTGTCATCTGCTTGGATGACAGGCTTCCACGTTGGCGCTCCTGTTCAATCAGGCTCTCAACGAACCCAGCGGCCCATGAGGAATCGTCGGTGATGTAGCCCTGCACGTTCTCAAGGCGGATTGCGAGGTCAGACTTGCCCTGTGCCGCTCTCTGCTCCATCGCGAGGGTCGTTGCAGCGGCGCGCTCCTCGATGCCAAGGAAATAGCGTTTGCGGGCTGGGCTCATGTAGCCAGATCCACGGCGATCATACCCGCGCTTCATGTCTTCGATCACGTTGCGGTCGTAAGAGTTTAAGCCTTCCCCTGCGAGAAGAGAAGAGAAGCGGGCTTTCCAAGAGATTCGTTGTGTCATGTATTGGGTTCCTATTGCTGAATACAAGGGTATTATACCACAAGATCAGCACGACTGTCTATAACTAAGTTGTCAAGTGATTGTCAATCAACCAGTTCCCACGAGTCATAGCGATCTGACATGCTTGGCCAAGTGCCAGTAGATCCCTTAGTGTAGGGCTTGAGGAACTTAACCTCAAGGCCACCAGAGTATCCATCCCACATAAAGTGATCGATCACTATTCCGACAGGGTTATCAATAAGGCGCTTGTGGCGCACCAGAGAGCCCACAGTCATGTGTTTGTACCAGCGTGGGGTATTGGGTGGTTGGGACATTTTGATGCTCCTGTGGGGTTAGTCGCAGTCAATGGCGATTACTCGCTCATTGGTCTGGAAGTATGGGTTAGCGGCGTAGTGCTTAGTGGTCATCCACATGCGCTGACAGTTGCTTCTGATGGGCTTAGGGGCCATCAAGTCGGTCAGGATGATGTGACCGTCGAAGTTCTGTTCATTGACATACTTGGTCGGTGCGTCAAAGCACGTTCCGCCTGTTAGGACACGTTCGGTCTTGTGGGCTCTGCCCTTCTTCCAAACATAAACCTTGTCCTCGGCGACTCGCGTATCAAAAGGCACGACAGTGAACTCTGCGATCTTCGCCAGCTTGTTAAGTTCCGAGAAGAACGCGGCGAGCATCTTGTCATCAACAGAGCCAGATTGGTCGATGCTAATCGCGATGCGGGCATGACGACGAACTCTCTTGCCACTGTGGACGCGAGGGAAACGTCTGTTGAGCTTCCGAGGGGTAGAGGTCTTGTCGGAGCGTTGCGTGGTCTTCACGAAGTAGCGAAGCACCTTCTTCCAGTCAACCTTTGGAGTGATGCGCTCAATGATGTCTTGGCGCGTTCCAGATGATACTGTGCCCCAGTTGTTTGCCTTCATCGCTTCTTCAGCCGCTTCTTTAACGGCTTTCTTGAGACGCTCCTTGGCGATCTCATTACTTGCGTCAGATCCATCACCCTCGCCGAAAGCACTGTGATCATCAAACTCGCGAGGCAGTCCGTCGCCGCCTTCACCGCCTTCACCCTCTTGTTCCTCTGGCTGTCTGTCTCTCAACGCGGCAAGATACCACTCGTATGACTTCTCGCAAGGGAGATCCTCGAACGGCTTCATCTCAGGCATGCATGCCAGCATAGGCTGACCATCTACAAGTGGGCCTTCATCGCCTTCACGTGGTAGAATGTTACGCATGTCTGGTAGACCGTTAATCGCGAGATCCATCGCGATGTTGTCGATCTTCTTCATCCCACCAGACGGGGCACGACCAGTTACATGCTCGAAGATAATGTGATAGAACTCGTGTTTAAGGACACCCAACTTGTGTTCGTCTTTCAACGCACCCATAAACTCAGGGTTATAGAGAAGCTCGAATTGAGCGCGCTCCTTATTGATCCTCACGCCTGCCGTTGGGATCGCGGTCGTTCGTGTCTTGTCGATCCTCCTCGAAAGAGAGGCGAAGAACGGCTCACGCATAAGAAGGCGCGCTACATCGGCGTTAAGGTCATATGTCTTTTTGGGTGAGTCGGTCATGTTGAGGGCTCCTAAGTGCTGAATACGAAGGTATTATACCACACAAATCGTGTGGTTGTCTATAGTTAAGTTGTCAAGTGAATGTCAAGGAGTGGGGAGTCTGTACTTTACGGCGATCTCAGTATCTTTGATCCACCGTGAGGTATCGCTGGCACCGTCTAGGAGCCTGTAGACCTTCCTGTATTCGACCGTATTGCCGTACTTGGGTCTGCGGCTCACCAGAACCTCGGCGACCAGCACAGGGCGATTATCGCCATGCCTGATCAGGAGGTCGCCAGCCCTTAGATCCCTCACTGGCTTATCCTTGCCCCTCAAGGATTTCGACAAGCGCATCACTCACAGAGCGACCACTGGCTGACTCTGCCTTGTGGATCGCGATGACGTTCTCGATGCAGTCCGCCTCTCCAAGCACAGCCCAGAGCTTCATAGCCGCCTCAGATGGCAAGCTACAGAAGTAGGTGGCTACGTTCCTAACCTGAGTCTCTGTAAGAGTCTCGGACAACCGACCGCATGCCTCGATCTTCTCGATCATAGCGCAGTGGTCGTTAATGCCCCAGTTTGTGGTGCGCGCAAAGTCGCCATCGTCAAGGAGATCCTCAACCGAAACCTGCCACTCGTAGCGTTCAACGAAGTCCTTGAGAGCTACAGCGCCCTCGAAGCCAACAAACGCAGTCGCGAGGTTATAGAGAAGCTCGCCATTCTGACCATCTTGTGTGAAGGCTCCCGTAGGGACTGCAACGTCATTGAAACGCTTCCAGCTACGGCGTGAAGGGTAAACCTTGTTAGGCTCGAACTCGCCAGCATGCTCCAAGTGGGTGCGGTTGTGGTTAATGAAGTCCCAGAGAACCTCATCGACGCTATCCTTCGCCCAGCCAAGCCAATCTTCAACCGAAGGCTCGACATCAAACACAGTCCAGCGGTCAAGCTCGGCGGGATCCATCTCGCCAACTTGGTATTGCGCGCCGTGCTCGCCACCGTTAACGGCAGCAACAATGAGAGTCTCAGGGTGAAGTTTCCACCCGTTGATCTTGCGGCTGTCAGTAAGCTCGAAGAGCCCCTGACGGACTTCTAAGGTCGCGCGGTCTACTTCATCGAGGAACAGGAGGACAGGTTGCTCGCAAGCGGTTACCATCCAATCAGGCGCATTCCATGTGGTTGCTTTGCGTCCGCTGATAGCAGTATCGCACGTATCTGGCAAGCCGAGAAGATCGCCCTCGGTCATCTGTGAAGCGCGGCGCTCGACGATAGGAAGATTGCGCGATGCGGCGATCTGATAGACCACCTCAGATTTACCGACACCGTGGCGACCGCGAACTAACACGGGGAGCTTCTGGTCGAGAATGTGAGGGGCGATAGAGAGGAATGTCTTAAAATCAACTGACATGTGATGTTATCCTTGGATTGGGTGTGTGGTTCTTTGTGAATACGAGAGTATTATACCACAAAATAAGTAGGGTTGTCTATAGCTAAGTTGTAAAGAGAATGTCAAGGTCAGATTTGCTCGACTAAACAAGTGTTCTCGTCTGCCTCGTTGGACACCAGAACACCATAGGTGTCTTCTTCTTCTTCCAACTCTCCGAGAAGCTCTTGCTGGAACTCAATCAAGCGATCAAGCAGATCGCTAGGATCAGCGCCGTGGGCTACGATGTCGAATGTTAGGCGGAAGGTGTCTTGGGCTGCTGTCGGTTGGTTCATTTTCTCTTACCTCGTTTGAATGTGACCACATTATACCACAGGATTATGTGGGTTGTCTATAACAAAGTTGTCAAGTGAATGTCAAGAGGTCTTTTTCTTCTTGGGGGCTCTCACTAGCTTCAGATCCTTGCGCGTGAAGTAGTTCTCTCTGTGTCTCCCTCCGCGTCCATTG
>Ga0080013_1005289_pt1 | contig 12133 bp, 15 predicted proteins | sample ETNvirenome_6_85_FD_69236 | JGI IMG/M metagenome (GOLD analysis project Ga0080013, IMG submission 69236) | Marine viral communities from the Pacific Ocean - ETNP_6_85 (SPADES assembly) (version 2) | ecosystem: Environmental > Aquatic > Marine > Oceanic | place: Pacific Ocean | collected 2013-06-19 | reverse complement strand
TGGAATTGGTGTTATTAATAATTCTCCTTGTTGTCGTAATTCTAAAAACATTTGAAAATCATCTGGATGTGTACCTGATGTGTGTTTTCTTAGTATTGGCTCTACTCGTTTTAATGTAGATACCTTTGCTGCAAATGTCATTGTAGTTGAATTAGTTATTTTCCAATGACAACTATTTGTTAAATAAACTCTTGTATCTTCGCCACCATCTGTACAGAATGGGTTTCCTCCTTGGTCAGGTGTCATATATTTATCTGGATGATCATATAATGCTACAAATGATGCTCCTAACGTAAATCCTTCTTCTAATATTTTTTGTGATTTTGGTTTGTGTAGATAATCATTTTCAATGAAATAAACTATATCGTCATCATTATAGGTTAGCGCTTCACTTAAAGCTAAATTAAATGTTGCTGCTCCATTCCCTCTACTAGTATAACAAAGATGATCTTTAGATTTATATTTTTCAATCATATCACTAGTTTCCTTAGATACATTATCTGCTATAATATACCAATCAGTATCTTTAAATACTTTAGTAGCATTTTTTAAACATTTTTCGTTGTCTATGTAATCTGGTTTTTCTTTTTTATAACCAGTATCTGATATTCTATATATTATTTTCATATAACCTCAAATTCATAATTATTAACAAAACATTTGCCATTAAATGGTCTAGAGAATTCTTCTTCTATTAATGCTGTCCAATCTTTATCTGCATTATGTCCCCATGCTTTAACTTTCTGCAACATTTGTTCTTTTGTTCTTACCCAACTATAATGATGTACCAAAGGTTTGCCATCTTGGAGTATCATTCTTTGTTTAGGAACATTCAATGCTTCATGTAATTGTTCACGTTCAATCTGTAAATTATTTGGATCGATGTGTACTAAATTTTTTCGAACTAATACTGGAGAATCTTCGTATGTAGTAGCTCGTATATTCATTTCTCGAAAATACCAATAGCATCCTAATTTATAACTATCATTATTATCAAATGATTTGCTATTAATAAATTTTGTAAATAATTTAGGGTCTATTATTTCATCGGAATCGATAAATAGTACCCAATCAATATTATTATCTAATAAATGATTTCCAACAATACGAGACATGTTATGCCAGTATCTAGGATGATGCCCCGGAGACCAATCAAACGTTGTAAAATTAACAGTTGGGTATTCTTCTGATAATTTTTTAATTGACTTTAAATCTTCGGGAGTACCGTCATATAGATGAGTACTAACAGGTACTATAACTTGATCGCTAACTTGCACTGCTACATCAATACAATCTCGTATAAATGTCTCATCATTTGTGCAATAACTTATAACTGTTCCTAACTTCATAATTTACTTAAAAATAACTAATCCTGTTCCAGACCAATGTCCCATTGAGGTAATATCATACTTTTCATTATCAATTTGATTCCAAAATTCTTTCATTGGTTCATTTAAATGAATATCGTCTAATAACAAATATCCAACCCAATTAATATCTTTAAGATATTGATATGCTTTATGTTCAAATGGTCCTTCATGATCTGTATCTAACATTATTAATGGGGATGACATTACTAATTCTTTATATTCATCATCAGTAAAATCTCCTAATATATAATCTATATTATCTAGATTTTTGGATATCTGTTTGAAATCTCCTAGATCGAATGATTTAACATTATTTTTGGTATTATATGATAATGCTAATGATGAACATCCCTTATATGTACCGATATCTAATAAAATTTCATCTTCAAATAAAGTACTGAAATATGCTAATAACTTATAATGTTCACGACTTCCTTCAGATATAAAGTATTGTCTAAATTCTGGCTGTGTTATTATTTCTCCTAATGCTGATAAATCAATAGCATTAATTTGTTTTAAATCTAATTCCATATTATATTTCCTTTATCCATTTTAACATTGTTTCATGATCTCGATAAAATTTTGCTCTTCCATTATCGCCGACTACATAAAAATTTGGTAAATGATGTATTATATTATCATTGAATTCTGAAATACATATTACCTTTTCCCAATTACTAAATTCAAACAAATCAGTATTAACTCTACACTTCACACTATAATTTATAGTTTTAGTATCATTAGAACATAAATTATCAAAGTAGCCTGGGTTGTATTGAATTACCCTATCCAATTGTTTTTTTGTTATAAAATAACTTGCTTGATGTACATTTGATAATCTACAAAACTCTAAATTTGAATATGTTTCTTTGGAACCTTTAATAAAATGATTATCTAAAAATGCACAATAAGATTTATCTCCATTGGGTGCTTCTTCATATTGAATTAATCCTGGTATTCTATTTTCTGGTAATAATTCTGAATATCGTATATGATTATCTAAATGATGTTCTTTCCATAGATGATCATTTTCTGTATAAATAAAGCCATCAAACTCATCTTTATAATGATGTATTACTTGTTTACAAGTTGCTGGTAAATGCTGATAATCATTTAGTCGTACTTCATTAACATAATCAATTCCTGGAATATCTAGTTTAGTATTACTATTTACTATTACAGTAACATTATATTTTTTAAATGATTTTAATTCTTGAACTACTTGTTCTAAGTATTGGAGTTGCTCTTCTCCATAATTCACTATAACTGCTAATATATTCATTTCCACCCCAATTTTTTACAGTGTATTACTATATCATCTCTTAAAGAACCATGTGATGATATCTTACATGAAGCATTTTCATCATCACCATATTTAAAACCTTTTTCTGGGAGACTTCCCCATACTTCTTTATTTGTTATCGGATGTGGAGGAACATATGTTTTAATGTTTCCTAATATACTAGAAAATGCTGATAATTGAATATCTTCCCCATTATCCCAACTAATTGGTTCATAATTCCATAAATAAGATAAGTATTTTCTTTCGAAAAACCATGCATGGCCTACTAAATCTACTTCTTCTACTTCATCATTTCCCCCACCGTTCCATCCGATTTTTTTATGTGGATTATAACCAGTTCCCAATAAACGTACTCCAGCACTTCCTAAAATTCCATTATAACCATTTTCAATAGTATTTAAACAATTTTCAAACCAACGGGGACCTGGTATAGTGTCATCATCAAAAAATGCAACATATTTTGTTTTTGCTAATAATCCAGCGGCAAACCTACCATGAAATTTAAAATTATGATTACATGTAATTACTTTACATCCTAAATTAGTTAAATCATATTGTTCTTGATTTTCTGGTTTATTGTACCATATAATAATATCCACTGCTTGAATCGATTGATTTCGTATAGATTCAATTTGCTCTTGAAGATATTCTGGTCTTTTATAACAATTTAATATTACTGTAATCATTGAATTATTTTTTTAATTTTAGAACTAGACTTTCCATCTCCATATGGGCATTTATTATTAATATAATAATTTTTATTCATATTTCCAAAATGTTTATTTAATAGATCAGGAGTTTCACACATAATTAAATGGCCAGTATCTAATCCTTCAGGTCGTTCTGTTGTCTTTCTACAAACAATAACTTTTTTATTAAAAAAGCTTCCTTCTTCCTGTAGTCCCCCACTATCACTAATAACTAATCTACACTTAACTAATATATCTAATAATTCAGGATGAGATAGGGGTTTTACAACATTTACATCAGTAAGCAAATGTTTATGTTTTTGGACATTTGGGTTGGGATGTAAAGGTAATATAAATTCTAACTCAGGATTATTTTTAGCTAAGTTATTTACTTCAATAAACCATTTATCCATCCAATGATGGTTTTCTCTTCTATGTAATGTTACTAATATTTTATTAGTATATTCACACTTTTCTTTGTAAGGTAATAAATTATCTAAAACCGTATTACCTACAATAAAACATTCCCCCCTTGTTTTTTCATTAATAAGATTTTTCTTTGATATATCAGTAGGACATAAATTTATATCTGATATTCTTGATATCATTTGTCTGTATCCTTCTTCAGGGTAGGGGTGGTTTAAATTATAGGTTCTTAAACCTGCCTCTAAATAATATATTTTTTTTTGCTTATGGAACGCTGCTAGGGCACAAGCAAAAGCTGAAGCTGTGTCCCCTTGAACTAGAACTGAGGTGAAATTTCCATGAGGGAATTGGAGAAGACAATCACTTATTAGTTGGTCTAACCTATTGGGGTTATTCCTTACATTAATTTGATAATCTACTTTAATATCTTTGAGTAAATCTGTATGTTGTCCTGTGAATAAGAGTTGATAGTTATCTAATACCTCTATTAGGGGTTTTATTTTTAACCACTCAGGGCGGGTTCCAAAGCAAAGTAAAATCATTATATTTTATTTATATAGTTAATGTTGTTTTTTTTTAAATTTCTAAAGGATTTGTTATTACTTATAATATTAAATTTGATATCTGGGTTGGATGATATTAATTCATGACAGAACTGTATAGATTTTTCACTATTATGCCCACTAGGGACATTTATTTTATACCCTTTATAATCGGCCTTGATTATTTCATTCCTAAGTTGTTTGCTACCTTCTTCTAATCTATAATAATAGGGGGTGCTTCCTACTTGATAGAAATCAAACCCCACAATACTAATAATATCATATTTATTTAAAGTAGTAAAATAATAGAAGGCCTGGACCCCTCCTGAAGGGTCAAACCCATATTCTTGGGTGAAGAGGGTATGTAAATTGGGGGCTAAGTATGTTTGTTTTATTTTATAATAAGGAGGTATAGATTTAAACCTTTGACACCCCTTCCCAGTAAATATTAATTCTTTCAATTCTAATTGATTATATATATCTTTTGAATAATAATCTACACTGCTATTACAAAATTGTATATGAGCTTTATACCCTATATAAGGTTCGTATTCTTTGGTAAAAACCACATCATTTATAATACAAATCTCATCATGTGATTCTATAAATTCTTTGGTACATTCTAATATAGAAGTTCCTTTACCTAAAATAGCTACACTTTTCATATTTCCTCTATCCTTTTGGTTTTATCACAAATTAATAAATCATAATCTGGTTTTTTACCTACACTTAAATTATGATATCTACACCCCCACTTATCTAATTGTTGTTTGGTTGTATTATACCAATCAATTCCAGTAGTACTACCCCTAGCGGTCCAATATGTTATTTTATGACCTTCATTATATAATATATTAATTTTTTTTATATTATCCAAATTAGGTTTAGCATTAGGGTAATTTCTTTCTCCTTCATAAAAACAGATTGTTTCATCTATATCTACAAATATTTTCATTTATATATTTTATTTTCTATAAGTTCACATATTATATGTCCTACCATTATATGTGATTCTTGAATTCTGGGTGTATCTATCGATGGAATATTTAATATAAAATTACTATATTTTAACATACCACCACCAGATTTTCCCGTCATTCCTATTGTTGTTATTCCTTTATTTTTAGCTACTTTAAAGGCATTTATTATATTTTTTGAGTCCCCTGATGTAGAGATTCCTATTATGATATCTCCTTTTCTACCACATCCCTTTAAATATCTTGAATATATAACATCATAAGAATAATCATTAGATACAGCAGTTAAATATGAAGTGTTAACATGTAAGGCCTCAGAGGATAGAGGTTCTCTATCAAAGTAAAATCTACCAGATAATTCTGCGGCCAGATGTTGAGCATCTGCTGCCGACCCACCATTACCACACCACCATATTGTATTTCCCTTATTTAAACATTTTACACATTCCTTTACTATTTTATTTATATTTTCAATAAAATCATCATTATTAAGGATATCTTTTTTAACTTCAATACTATTTAATATTAGATTTTTTATTGACATATTTTACGTATTAAATTTAAATCATTTAGGGTATCTATTTGAAAACTTCTTATAAATGGCATTAAAACAATATCTATTTTTCCTGAGTATCTTAACTTAGATGATAAAAGGTTTGTTTTTGATGTTATATAAAATGCCCCATTTTCAATATATATGGGGGGTATGTCTTGCCTTCTGGGGCGAGATTCTATACTCCACCCCCTAGGTTTCAGATTTAAATCCCATTTCCCGGTCCAATGCTCTTCATACCCACTAAAAACCGAATCACAATCTAACGTTTTTACTATTCCTTTATTTATATCTTTTGATTTAATTAGGGGGGATGTTGGTTGTATGAAAACAAGTTTATCAAATTCAACATTATCAGCAAAGTGTAAAAGAGCAGATTCAGACGAAGCATAATCATTAGAAGTATCCTCATACCTTTTTAAAGTCTTGGCCCCAAAACTATGACTTACCTTTAATATTTCATCATCATCACTACTCACCCACGTCTCATCTACATTTGAGTTTAATGAGGCTTTAATGGAATGATAAATTAGAGGGAATCCATTTAAGTCAATTAAATTTTTCCTAGGAATTCCCTTTGAACCCCCTCTTGCTAATATAACTGAAATTATTTTCAAGAGTATATACCCATTGTATTATCTTTTTTTCTTAACTTTTCAGCTATAGATTTTTCTGATTTTAGTATATGTTTCCCTCCACCCCCTAACATTAATTCCATTTTTCTAATACCATCTACTAATTGTGTGGTATTTTGTATAGAAGCGGGTTGATCAGATCCATACATTGTTCTGTCTTTTGTAATATGAAACTCTATACATTCGGATCCTAAAGCAATTGCTCCTATACATGCATCGGCACCATTATAATGATTAGAAAATCCTATTTTTTGATTAAACTTAGATTTTAATGATGTTATATGTTGTAAATTAACTTCTTCGGGGATAGTAGGGTATGTACTAGTACATGCTAATATATATTCTACATTATCCAATATATCAATAGCAGATTTTATTCTAGCTTCATCACACATTCCCACAGAAAGAATAACTGGTTTATTGGTAGAATTTAGTTTTTTTAAAAATTCTTTGTCTGTAGCTAAAGCTGAAGCTACTTTATGGTATTTTACTTTACAAGTATTCTCAATGTCCTCTATACTTTTAATATCCCAGCAAGAAACTATAAAATCTAAGTTTTTTGAATTAGTATAATTTTCTAATTCTTTATATTGTTCTAAACTAAATTCTAACCCTTCTTTTTGTTCTCTATTAGTAGTTCCCCATGGGGATTCTCTATATTTATCTAATTCTTCTTTAGAATAAACTAAATCTATTGTTCTTTTTTGAAATTTTACGGCATCACATCCGGATGTGGAAGCCTTATCAATCAATTCTTTTGCTAAAGAAATATCCCCATTATGGTTAATTCCAATTTCTGCAATTATATAAGTTTTGTTTTTCATAATTTTATTTTTTTATTTTGGCTGTAATCCAACATTTATTTATATTTAAATTTCTCCCATGTTCAAACAAATATTCTGAATTTGGGAAATGTTTTTTGAATTCATTTTCAAATGAAGGAAAATGAAAAGCATCATCTATATGAATAATTGTATTATTTTTTACATTGTTAACAAATAGAGAAAACCAGTACTTCCTTAATTCACCATCTGGTCCATCAACTATAATAATATCAAACTTTTCATCTTTTGGAATTTTTAAATTAGATTGAATTAAATCTTCTTTAGTATGCATCCTAACATCAATTTCTTTTATTGTAGGAACATAAAAGGGATTAGTTTCATATGTAACATAAGTAACCTTATCATAATAAGTTTTTAGGGCATTAAATAATAAAGTAGTGGTTTTACCAGCTCCAAACTCTAAAAGGTTAATTGTATTTTGTTTTGGGAGAATAGTACCTAATTGTTTAACTTGTCTAGGAGTCATAGAATTAGTTCCTTCTTTTAATCCTAAATTTTCAAAAATATTATTTTTTATCACCATATACATGTTTTATTGTTATTTGATCTTAAGTATCCTCTATTATTTCCTACAACCCATGGATTAATAGTAGATCCTATATCTATATAGGTATTATTTTTATTTACTAAATGAAGCTGATGACAAAGTATATTACCTAAAGGACCTCCTGAAAATAAAAATAATTGGTCATCGGATTGAATTGCTTTTTCTTTTAAAATATTAATTATATGTTCTAACGCCGGATTAAACCAAGATCCTATTTGAATAGGAAGATAATTATCTATTTTAAAAGGCAATTTTTTATTTTCTCCCCGCTCATTAGCTACCAATGTAACTTCTCCTTTCCAATTATTAAATTCTGGAAAAAAATTATTTTTAAAATATTCATAATTAGCATTTACAAATAGATTAGCCCAAGTAATATTTTTTGATTTTACGTTATCTCTCATCCATTGTATATGAGATTCAGGCTGACAACAAGGACAACTTATTCCAACATAATATTCTGGATCTGAATAATAATATGAATCTAATAAATATTGATATTCAAATTGATGATATTCTGGATTGAAAGTCCAATTATCACAATTAGTTATCATCTCATTACGAAGTACTTTATATTCTCCATCTGCATATTTACTAAAAGAAAAATGATGTTTATTCTTTAGTTTATTAAATAGAAATTTTATATCTTCAGTAAATGTTTTTTTAAATGGCATAATATATTATATATAATTTTTAATTAATTTCCAATATTTTCATAAAAATTATTTTGTTTTTCTTGCCTATCTATTGTCTTTGGATGATGTAATGCCAATTCTTCATTTGGTGGTATTTGTGATAACTGTGTAATACCAATAATCCGTTCATGCACTTTACCTTGCCATTTAATTCGAGCATCTCGTTTATATATTCTACCTTGATAATCGGGCCAATTTACCCAGCCTTGATCAGTAACTTGCCAGCCCCACTTATTTACGTGTTCTTGTGTTAATCCTTCTACTGTATTTATCCTTGGTATATATATTAACTCAATATCTGGATTCATTGTTATTATTTCTCGTAAATTTTTCATTAATATTGTGGATGGCAATTCGTCTGCATCAATTTGAAAAATCCAATCACAATCATCCAATAATTCATATCCGACATTTTTAAATGTTGCAAAATCTCCATTTAATGGGGCATATGCAAGTCTAAAACTATCATCCGATGACAAAATCTTTTTACATAGTTCATCTACCTCATCTGTATAGTTATTTTCATCTAACAATATTCCAACATAATCATCCGGAGATATGTTAGTTTTTAACATAAACAATAATTTTGTTAATTCCTCTAATTCATTACACGCTGTTATAAAATAGCCTATTTTCATACTTTCTTTAAGTTTGGTAACTTTAATTTTGGTAATTCTGTTTTACCATTTTCGATTTTATTTAATTTTGGTAATTGTAATTTTGGTAATTGTAATTGTTGTGCTACTGGAATGTGTTCTATTCCTTTATCTATCAACTCAATTAATTTTATATATTTTTTTGCAATTGCAGTTTTACAAAAATTTTCATTTGAAAATTTCATTTGATTTCTAGAATTTTCTAAAAAGTTATTATAATGTTTATATACTTCTTTTAGTGCCTTTTTTGCAAAATCATAATCTGGTGTAAACCATTTAGCTTCTTCAATTAAAAATGGATTTCGGGCTGATGGATGTATTTGTGTTAATCCTCCACCCAATGCTATTATATATTCTTTCTTAAGAAAATCTGCTTGGCCCGAATAATGTGGTACTATAATAGGTTTTCCTGTAGTAGAGAATTCTAATAATGGTCGGCCGAATCCTTCTCCTTTAGTGAATGATATCATTGCCTTTACCTTTGGATGATTATATAAAGCATTCATTTCATCATCGGTTAAATCTCCATGTAATAAATAAACATTTGGTAATTTTGTTGTTTTTGGAAATAAATTTCGTATTTGGTTAATTTTATTTTCTATTTCCCACCTATCTGTTATTGAGTAGGTAGCGCCTCCTGTTTTTAATATTAAGCCTGGTGACTTGGGTTTGTTTTTAAATGTTTCGAAAAATGTATGAATCGTTCCACTAATATTTTTTCTATCTTCGCCCATATGGCCTTGTAACCAATGCCCCACTGATAAATAACAAAATGACTCATATATTTCATTTAATTTTGATAATTTTATTTTATTATTAGATTTACTATATACTTCTTCATTAAAATATTCTGAAATTACTTGTATATTAGTAGTTATTTCTAATTTATGTTTTTCAGCTGCATTTACAAATGTTTGCTTAGTAAAATTAGATGGAACTATTACAATTTGCATTTGATTAATTTTTTCAATCCATTCTTTAGGACATATATCTCCTTCTGTTCCGGCAGTAACTCCAATGTTGTATTTTCCAACTGGTTGAAATTCATTTGGAACTGTTATTTGAACCCAAATATCTGGTTGTTGTTGTATTGGCAACGGAATTAATCTTTTTTGCCAATCAATTGATATTGGATAAGTAAATGGTGTATTGCCCCATGGCATTGATAATAATTTAATATCCCACTCAGAACCTTTTTGTTCAATTATGTTGCTAATGAATTCACGAGCATGATGCCCATATCCTGATTGTGTAGCTACTGGACTAGAAATTATACATGTTCTCATACTATACCCATTTCTTTATATTGTTTCTGTTCTACTTTATTTAATGTATACCTAGGTCTTTTTTGCCTAGGTTGTGTGAATAAGAAATCAATTGTTTCAATCATTTTTGCACCCATTTGTTTTGCTGTTAATCCATGTGACAAACAAAATTCCCTTCCAGCTTGACCACACTCTTCTCGAACATTTTTTGGTGTTTCCCACCATTTATAAATTGCATCTGCTACATCTTCAAATTGCGCCCTATCATCAAAAATATATGGAGTAACGGGCGATCCTTGTAATGATCTATTACTTGGAAATACTGGCTTTACCCATATGCCATGTTTTTTAAATTTTCCTTTGTGATTAGTTGAAAATGTTCCATCAAATTCAATCCAATTTCCATCTTTATCTTCAAATCTACATTGATCTTGTAATCCGCCTGTTACATTATTAATAATTGGAGTACATGCTAATAATGATTCGGTACTACTCAATCCCCATCCTTCATTAGATGCAATATTAATAGTAACATCAGAAATATTATACATTGCATTTAAATCAAAAGAACTAATCCTAGCTTCTGAAAATATGATTTTACATTCGGGAGCTATAGTCTCCCAAATTGCTCTTAAATCAGTTCCATTATTATCTGATATTTGTGTATGCATTAATAAGCCTACTTTATCTTGTTTATCTTTTGGTAACCTATTTCTAAATTCTTTAAAAGATAATATTACATCACCTGGTAACTTTCTTCTGATATTACGGTTATTCCAGAAAACTAAAAATTCAAGGCCATTTTTAACTTTTATATCATTATAAAATTTTTGATATAATTTATCATCTTTAGGTAGTGATTTATATATGTTGTGATTTAATCCATGCGGAACATAACTAGTAATTACTTCATTCCAGTCGATTGCTATGCTGGGATCGTATTCAAATTCATCATAATCAAAGACCCCAAATCCGTTCTGTTCCAACACTTCTCTGTGTATATTATCAGATTGTTTCGATATTCCCATTATTAGGTCACAACTACCGTAAAATGGAGCATTCCACATTGGATATGGTAAATCATCCCATATTGAATAATAAATAATTGGAATATTAAATGTAGTCTTTATTTCGTGTTCTAATTGATATAACCATCCCCAATATCGTGGATCTGTAAAATGAAATATTGCATCGGGTCTTTCTGCATTAATAAGAGCAAATAATAAATTTCTATTTCCATATCCATCACATGGAATAATTTTTACATCTGCATCTTGGACTCCGGTTTCCTTTCGTACATCTTGCGAAACATCAAACATCTTTCCCTGATCCGGATGTTTTACTGCTGCTCCTATTTGAACCCAATCATATACGTGAACAGTATTTAAAATAATTTCTTTACTAATAGTTCCAATTCCAGATGGTAACCTAAAATCATCAGCTAATAATAAAATTTTCTTTTTCTTAACTTTTTGTATTTCCATTAATATAACAATCCTTTCAAATTATAACTTTTATATAAATATCAACCAAGTATAACTACTGGTTTTTTTAATTTTGTTATCCTAGTATATGCAGTCTTTAATTGTGGATTTAATTTATTTTCATTATTTAAAATAATCATATATTC
>Ga0080013_1005287_pt1 | contig 12135 bp, 17 predicted proteins | sample ETNvirenome_6_85_FD_69236 | JGI IMG/M metagenome (GOLD analysis project Ga0080013, IMG submission 69236) | Marine viral communities from the Pacific Ocean - ETNP_6_85 (SPADES assembly) (version 2) | ecosystem: Environmental > Aquatic > Marine > Oceanic | place: Pacific Ocean | collected 2013-06-19 | reverse complement strand
AAAACCATTTCTTCATCGATGTAAAAAAACGTTGGCCAGCCTGTTAAGGGCCAAGCCCCTCCTCCGCTTTCTAAGATCGATCGGCTTCCGGCAACCACCAACGAATCAGTGTTACCATATTCCTCAGCCCACTCAGCAACATCGGCTTGAGTTGGAACACTTCCATTGGCTGTTTCTATTAAAACCGTCACATAGAGCAGCCCGGAGTCCCGATAAAGATCCTGTACTTCCTGCGCATGCGCTGCAGCGTTCCTGCAGGGCCCACACCAGCCCGCAGAGAAGTCCAAAACAATCGGGCGCCCAAAGTTCGCATAAAGACCAAAGTTGTCCCCTCGGTGATCTACGCCCTCTAGATTGCACGGGTGATCACCTTCTACTCCCGAACAGGCATCCCACGTAATAGGGCTTGGCGGAAGCAAATCAAGTGGATTTGTTTCATGATTTCCTGGCTGTGAGTGCTGCATGCATGCAGCAGGGCCAGGAAACACATCATCTTCCACATCCGCTGGTGAAAGATCTTTTTGGTTGTCGAGGTCATCAGAAATTGTATCATTAGGGGCCACACAGGCCACCGCTAACAGACATAATATTAACGAAATTAATCGTAACATAATAAAATACCTCCTGTTTTAACTAGGAAGCAGTTACTATAGAGTGTAAATATATTCTGAGAATCCCACCAAACTCGGACATGTTTGGGAATAGGAAGCGTGGCAATTGCGACATGATTTGTCTTTGAAGAGATCTTCGCCGCTGTCGGGGACGACTTCTTCGGGCATCTCCTCGACCGGAGGAGGGTCGCCTGCGTCGCCCGGGCATCCTACTAAAAGAAATAGCCCTAACATCAGACTATATTTTATATTTAATCCAACCATAACGCTTCCTGGTTTCTAATGCATCCTCAAAATCGTCTAATGCATATGCCTCTTGTTCAAAAGGATTCTTATAATAGGCGTCTTCGCCGTTTTTGTGCTTTGCATATCCTATTAGCCACGCAATCCCATAACATATCCATTGCAGAATAAATAACATCTCTAATTGCTGCTGATAATGGATTGTTTCGTGCCGCTTAGTGCGATCGGATAGCTCGCCTCGACAAAAAACCCAGCATGCAAAACTAAAAGCCCAAACTTTGATAGGACTAATTTTTGATAGCCATACGGGTAGTTTGCTATTTTCAAAATACCATGGCGTCCATTGGCGTGGAGGCCTACTTTTTAGCATTTTTCTTTTTCTTGATGTCTATATACAGCTCTGCAGATTCCAAACAGTCGGTACTTTCACATAATTTCTCGACGCGCTCCTTAAGAATATCAATTTTTGCATGTAACTCAGCCAGAATAGATTCTACTGTGTCCTGAGTCTTGTCTTTGATGTCCATTTTTAATTTTCTCCCAGTGTTTCTTTTACTTCGTCGATCAGGGTAGGTAAATCGAGCCCTGCACAATCAATTTTCCTATTAATAAAGTTGTAGTGATTACAAATACCGTGATATGTGCCCCGTTGGCATTCTCGATGCACCCCCGTATCAATGTGTCCCTCTCCATTCTTAGGGTATTCTAAAGGAATTCCTATTCCTATGTGAATTGCTTCCCAGAGAGTCTTAAGAGCTTCAATTTGAATGGGATAGAAGTCCATAAATGGCTTAAGTGTACTACCATGCACATATCCGTGCTCTTGAAGCGGTCTTTCTCCAAAACCATGCTTTATATACCACTCTTGATACTTGGGATAGTATGCGTTGCTAATTTCTACCCCGATTCCCTTGTTGTTGCCGCCTTCATAGCGAGGAATGCCGGCATGCCATGCTATATGCTGAGTATCGAGCATTTGATAGATGGTTCCATCGTTATCAATAAGAAAATGAACCGAAATACCTCTTTTATTCAATATTTTAGCACAAGACTCCGAGGATAAGCAAACGTCCCAATGATTTACGAACATAGTGGGTTTTCGATCGTCTTTGCCCGTTCTATCCCGATATGAGCCCTTTTTTGACTTAAATCCGTCCGATTCGTCCCAAAGAATCACTTTTTCCCAATTAATGGGGATAAAATTGCCATTATGAACAATATATTTACTTTTGGGGCTAAAAAGGCACTTTTTTGGCGGCTGATAGTCAGAAATATTGACTTCGCGCTCTGTCCAGACCCTTCTATACGTCATGGGGCCTACAAGACCATCAGCCGTCAAATGATGACTTTTTTGCCACTTTTGGACGGCTTTGACGAGGTCATTGTCGAAAAACGAACATCCAAACCAGCTTGGAAGCCATCCGAGGCTGTCTGAGGAGCTTTTATTATAGAAATTCTTATCCATTCTCTTATAAATAGAATTGATACTTGACTTTGTCTTATATATCAATTATAATTGTTAATAGCTACTCTTCTGAGGTAATTAGTGTATGAGCGTCTTCCGTAAACATAAATCAATCGTTGATCGAGCTGCAGCCGATCGAATTCGACACAAAAAGAAAATTGACAAGGCAATTAAGGAATCAATTAAGGATGTGGTGGCCGAAGAGTCCATAATTGGCCAAAATGGAAAGAAAAAAATCAGAATTCCCGTTAAAGGCATCAAAGAATATCGATTTATTTATGGAAATAACGAAAAAAACAAGACGGTGGGTGCCGGCGGAGAGCACAGGCTCAAGCGCGGCCAGAAAATAGGAGGAAAACGTGCCCAGAAAGGTCAAGGTCAAGGTCAGGGTGGCAAAGCTTCGAACCAAGAGGGTGAAGAATACTATGATGTAGAAATTACGCTTGAAGAATTGGCTGAATATTTGTTCAACGACCTTAGTTTGCCTGATTTAGAGAAAAAACAATTCCGATTTATCACCCAGGAGTCGATTAAACGTCAAGGATATCGATTTCAAGGCATCCGGCCTCGACTTTCCAAGAAGGAAACCCTTAAACGCAAGATTCGACGTCGAAAAAAGGCCGAAAAGGCTGGCACACACGATCCAGACTCCGATGAACGGTTCCCTTTTCATAAAGATGACCTAAAATACCATCATATTAAGCCCAAATCAAAAGAAAATAGTGCTGCAGTTATTTTTTTGCTTATGGATGTTTCTGGTTCGATGTCTCAGGGAAGAAAATACCTAGCCAGAAGCTTTTTCTTCCTTCTCTACCAATTTTTAAACCATAAATATGAGAAATTAGAGGTTGTGTTTATCTCACATACAACAACTGCACAGCGCGTGTCCGAAGATGACTTTTTTAAGGTTGCATCGACAGGAGGTACCTTTATTTCAAGTGCACTAGACAAAGAATTAGAAATAATTGAAAAAGAATTTCATCCAAATGCGTGGAATATCTATACTTTTTACTGCGGAGATGGTGAAAACTGGGTTTCCGATAACGAAAAGGCGGTCGATGACTTCAAAAAAATTAAAGATATGAATCAATTGGTGGGTTATTGCGAGATTAATGAAAATTATTCCGGCCTAGCTGATACTGAAGACGACCCCGGGTCATTTGGCGGCCTTCCGTGGGGAACATTTTCGGCATGGAAAAATGAAGAACTAGACAATCTTTGGTGTAACCTAAACCCAATTTGTGACAACAAGTTCAAAAGAGTGATGATTGGGAATACTGACCACATCTGGGCAGCTTTTACATATTTGTTTGGAGGTCTTTCGGATGAGTGATTGGATAGTTTCAGATCTACAGAAGTGGGATGATAAAATCTGCCGTGTTGCTAAAGATTTCGGTTTAGATTGGTTTCCAATCGACTATGAGATCATTGATTATCAAGAAATGCTAGGCGCCATGGCTTATACTGGTATGCCCACCCATTATCGACATTGGTCTCATGGGAAAGAGTATGAAAGAACTCATACCCTCTATAACATGGGTCAGACTGGCCTTCCTTACGAGATGATTATTAATTCCAATCCTAGTATTGCCTACTTAATGAGGGAAAACCAACTTTATATACATATTTTAACAATGGCTCACTGTGTAGGACACAGCGATTTTTTCAAGCAAAATCGTATGTTTAAATATACAAATCCCGACAACATAATGGATACTTTTAAGGCTGCAGCCAAATATGTTAGGCAATTAATTGAAGACCCCTCCATCGGCATCGAGAAAGTCGAGCGCATCCTGGACGCTGCGCATGCAATCAAATATCAAGTGCCTCGCTACCCCGGCATCAAGTATAAGACCCGAGAGGAATGGATAACTTCAGAGCGTCTTAAACAGCAGGAAGATCCCACCTATAAGGTTAATTTAAAGCAATTCCCACATGAGCCTGACTATAATTTACTTTTATTCATTGCCACTAATAGTCGCAACCTGGAAGAGTGGGAGAGAAATCTTCTTTTAATCGTTGAAGAAAATTCAAAGTATTTTATCCCACAAGCGTTGACTAAGATTATGAACGAAGGCTGGGCATGCACGATCCATCAAAAAATTATAAATGAGCTCAATCTTCCGGATGGTCTCCATCTTCCTTTTATAAAATTACATAACCAAGTTGTGCGCCCGCACTTAGGAACTGTTAACCCTTATCATCTGGGATTTGAATTATTTAAAAAGATAATTGATGAAAAGGGATTTGATGAGGCTCTTCTAGTTAGAGAAACACATAATGATATTACTTTTTTACGGACCTATTTAGATCAAGAGTTTCTCATGGATCAAAATCTTTTTAGTTATTCATTTAAATCTGAATATAAATCTAGTACAATTGACGATATAGCAGATGAAATTGGGTGGGAAAAGCTACGCGCCGACTTAATTTCAAATGCTGGTTTAAATCGCTCACCGGTTGTTTTTGTGATGGAAATGAACAAAGATCACAAATTAATATTGGTTCATGAGCATGATGGCCGCGATTTAGAAGTTCCGTATGCACAAAAAGTCTTTAATTATATTAAGGAGCTTTGGGGTGATGAAGTTATTCTTTTAAGCCAAATTGAAGGCGAAAGCTGGGAGTTTTAACATGGGCGTTACTAATAAATTCTTAAAAAGGATTAAAGAACACAAAGAAGGTACAAGAAAAGAAAAATTTAAAGGATTCTTGGCTGACTACCTTCGGTTGATCGAAAAAAACAAAGTGGCGCCGGTCCTGGCCCATAAAAGACTTTATGACTCAATTCTTGGCTATGGAATGAAGACCTTGGATGAATCTAACATGCGCTGCAATAAAATTTTTGACGGCAACCCGGTAAAGGTCTATAGCTATTTTTCCAGTCAATTTTTTGGGATGGAGCGGTCCTTAGAAAAAGTAATGAGATTTCTTCACTCTGCAGCAATGAAGGGAGAAGAAAGTAGACAAGTGTTACTCCTGTTGGGTCCCGTAGGGGCTGGAAAATCTGCACTGGTAGAACATATTAAAAAAGCTCTAGAAAATTCTGGATCGATCTATGCATTAGAGAACTGTCCCATTCAAGAAGAACCACTTCATCTCATTCCTCGTTCCTTACGCGAAAGTTTCAAAGAAGACTATAATATAAATATTGAAGGGGATTTGTGCCCAGTTTGTCGGCACCGACTCTTAGAAGAATACGGCAGCGATTATACTCAGTTTCCAATCACTGAGGTTTCCTTTTCTATTCGAGGAAGGAAGGGCATCGGGGTAGTACCCCCTATGGATTCCAACACACAGGATACAAGTCTTCTGATTGGATCTGAAGATATATCCAAACTAGATCTTTACCCTGAGGATGACCCTCGCGTGCTGAGTCTGAATGGAGCATTTAATGTTGGCAACCGGGGCATTGTAGAATTTGTGGAGGTGTTCAAAAATGAAATTGAATTCCTTCATACTATGATCACGGCCACTCAAGAGAAGAACGTTCCCTCTCCTGGAAAACAGGCAATGATTTATTTTGATGGTGTTATCCTCGCTCACTGTAACGAAGCAGAGTGGAATAAGTTTAAGTCCGAGCACACGAACGAAGCTATTCTTGATCGTATCGTTCGCGTTAATATTCCTTACTGTTTGGAATATACAGAAGAGGTTAAAATTTATGAGAAGTTACTTGGTCGGTCTGATTATCGATGCCACATTGCTCCCCATACATTACAGATCGCTGCGATGTTCGCTGTTCTCTCGCGACTCAAGGGTTCCAACAAAGCTGACTCTCTTACCAAGATGAAAATTTACAATGGTGAAGAAATTATTGAAAAGGGTTTGATTAGAAAAATTGATATCAAAGACCTCCGAGAAGAGGTGGAAGACGAGGGGATGACCGGCATATCTACGCGATTTATAATGAAAGCAATTGACGCTGCCTTGGCTGATTCAACTAAGGAAATGATTACCCCCATCTCTATTCGAGACGCCCTAATAAAGCAAGTAAAGGAACAAGTTAGCAGCTCAGACGATAAAGGCGTCTATCTTCAGTTCCTTCAAAAAACGCTTCATGAAGAATATCTTACAATTCTAGAAAAAGAGATTACAAAGGCGTTTGTTACGGCATATGAAGAACAAGCAGAATCTTTATTTAATAATTATCTTGACCATGCGGAAGCTTATGTGAACAACACCAAAGTTAAGGATAAAATAACCAGCGAAGAGATGGAGCCCGACGAGAAGTTTCTGCAGTCCATCGAAGAACAAATTGGAATCAAGGGCTCAGCCAAAAATAACTTCAGAGCAGATATTACATCTTATATGTTTTCTAAGCTTCGTCGTGGGGAGGTAATTGACTGGCGTTCATACGGTCCTCTTAAGGAAGCCATTGAAAGTAAATTAGTATCCTCTGTGCGCGATATCTCGCGAATCATAACCAAGTCAAAGAGTCGCGATAACAAGCAACAAAAGAAGTTTAATTCCATGGTTCAAACTTTAATGGATGATTATGGATACAACGCTGATTCGGCCGAAGAAGTTATTAAGTTCGCCTCGAATAATCTTTGGAGAGATTCTTAAGAGAAGTCTTTGGGATCTCGGTATTTCAAGCGCACCCTTTCAGAAATAGGAATAGCCTCTCCGTCTCCATCAATTCGAACAAAAGTCATTTGAGTGCTAACAACGACACGCTGGGTTCCATTATAAACTGAGTGCCTTCTAGCTTCCATATTTAGTGTTAAGGAAGTCTTGCCTATTTGGTTTACACTACCATATATTTTAATGATTTGCCCGGGCCTGCAAGGTCTTTCAAATGTGAGGCTGGCAATATGTTTAGTTACCATACGCGGAGTGTCGGCAACTTGAGCCGCATATGCAGCGGCCGCCTCATCAAGCCATGAAAGCATGACGCCCCCGAAAAGATTTCCGTGATAGCCCACGTCTTGAGTTTTTACAAAATGAGTAGAAATAAGATCCATCAGGTTTCTTTCGGAGCACCTTCGCTCAATAGGATCAAGCCGGGCTGCTTACACCATTCGTAAGAGTGGTCCGGTGATGTCCAACGAACTCGGATCCATGGCTTTTCCGGGTCCAGATCATTGAAAATATCAACCACAACACCAACTTTCTCGGGAAATTTTTTAGAGCGTACCAAGTCACCTATCCGCATATAGTAAATATCGCCACAGTGGCTTAGTGGAACGTATTATCATCAGGTGTACCGAAATTAGCAAGGCTTTGTGAAATAGATTGACCCAAAGCATGATTGATTGAAAGAATCAAACTTTTTTTATCCGGGTCAACATAAATTGAAACATATTCCTTATCATCAACGCTAGCAAAATCCTCAAGCGCAAGATGTAAATTACCATATTTGGTTACAATGACAGTAATGAGCGTAGAGAGAAGGCCCACATCTTTAAAAATTTCAGCGCCAGGTGTAGTCCCCTTTTTTTTCTGTTTGACGGTATCTTTTAAAATATCCAATGTTTGGCTTAATTCGGCAGCCAGTTCATTCAGGGCTTTTTCCTTTATTTTGAATTGGTAGATTTTAACAAAGAGGGCGCCCGTCACGATAAAGAGTAAAATAAAAAGGGCAACGTTAAGAGTAAACACATGGTTCTCCTATTCCTATGTAGTCAAAAATCCGCGATTTTTTGTCGCAAAATTTTTTACCACACTCACATTGTACCGGATTAATACCGGCGTTTAAAGTGCAACCCAAAAGATAGCTCCCACAAGAAAAGATGCACCATCACACCGTAGATGTGCCAACCAAACATATTCGTTCCGCCCAGCGTAAGAAGAAAGCCAAAGCTAATATTGACTGTCCGCGCGAAAGAAAATACAGAACGTACCATATGTTAACTAGATGTACTTAGAAGATAGCAGTGAGTATGCGCGCTCCGGAGCCAATGATAACAATAGAGCATATCCAGAAAATAACGTAGGTAACGTTTTCGCGTGATTGCAGGAAAGCGCGCATAACAGTGGTAAGTAGGCAGAATTATACCAGAAAGCTCAATAAGTTATTGCAAAGTTATGCATAATGTATGCCGATAGAGCAAAAAGACTGAAAATTATTCTGGAGATATATTCTTAGGCCTGGTTTTATAGGCCATTAAACGTCTTCGTCGAGATCGCGCGCGGAGCGAGGCGGACTGTACTGGGAAATGCCTCTTAAAAGCTTCCCGGGCCCTACGTACCTTATCATCCGCGGCCTTTCGGTCACGTCGCTTCTTATATGCTCTCCACCCAAAGTAGGCAATTAGCCCACCCGGAATGACCACAGCTATAACGAACACTATGGCGTGTATGATTGGATTTCCCATTGCGTCGCATCCTACCTCCGGCTCCTAAGCCATGTGATCAAATGCGCGCCTGTTGCCTTCCAACCTAAATGCAGCATGGCGGCGACTGCGAATACCCATAAAGCACCTGTCCCGGCCATGCCCCCTACTAGCAATATCTCTTTTAATGTTTCTACCATATTGTAATTATGCTGGAATTTGTATTATCGGACAAAAAGTCTCAAAAATGACCGGCGCATTGTGAATGTACTTAGGCTCTTAGATCGCCCCGGATACTTGTGTAGCACATACATTCGGGGCGGCAGGGGGGGAGGGGGTACCCCCCTTTTACTTGCATTGTACAATTAAATATATTGACAAAAGAAAAGGCCAACCCTTGTTAGAGTTGGCCCATCCTCGCCGGAGTCGGCAGCTTTAGCTAGGAACGCTTGTTATGCTTGCGCTTGTGCAGCGGTAGGATTGCAAGCGCGAAGGTCACAACCTCGTCAGAGTTGGAAACGTCAAGGTTGTCTTGCAGCTCGACGATACGCGCGCGAAGGTTGCCAACCGTCGCAACGTTGGACGGGTCAACGCCAACGAGCGCGCATGCTTGCAGGGCACCATCCAACTTAGACTGTGCATCGGCAACCAACTTAGCGCCGGTTGCATCGGTGGCCGAGAAGCGTAGGGTTCGCCCGGTAAAGTTGCGATCCTTTACAGCCTTGTTGGTTGCAGGAACCAACCCGGTGGCGGATTCCAACATAAGCGCGGAGCCCTCGCTGTTGAGGTCGCCGTGGGAATCGCGCACGAATTCCAATGCAGAGCCAATATTGGAGAAAGCGACGATTGCGTTGGTGCCTTCGTCGATAGAGTTGGTTACGAGAAAAATGTTTGTGTTGTTTGCGGTCATGATAGTATTGGTTCCAATCCAATGTTGTTGAGGCCTAAGCGCCTCGACTGTTTATATAATAGCACACTGAGCGGATATGTATCGGGCATAATTCGGCCCGGTTGTTGGGGCTGCTCGGTCTGTGTCCGTCGTGGTCATAGTAGTAATATACCACACTGAGCGAGAAAGTATCGGGCATAATTGTGCCCGGTTGAAAGTCAATTTACTTGTGGGTGCGAAGGATAATTTAGTTGTGCGTGCGGAGTAGTTGGGGGACAATGTGGTGATTGTTGGGGGCGACAATGTGGTGATTGTTGGGGCGACAATGTGCGAAAGCGGGTGCCGTGTGAATCGGGGGATTGCGGCTGCCTTGAATCGCACAAAGGCGCAACGCAGTCATTCCCAGATTGTAAAGAGGAGCATTATAAACATAAACAGTAGTAGCAGGTTCATCATATCCCCCTAAGCCACCTTCGTCCATTCGACCTTGCGGGACAACACCTTGAAGCGGTAGCCCTTGAGAGCGTTAGCTTCATACTCATTGGTAAGCGGTAGAAGCCACTCAGGCACTTGCGCGGTGTTAGCAGTCCAGACGGTCGTGACTGATCGTCCCTCTACCTTCTGAACAATACCGAGGACAGTTCCGGTATAATCAGTCGTTACTTTATCTCCTAGAAACTCCTCAACCGTGACCAGATCTCCTGGCAAGATTTCTTGAGAGAATCTCTGAAGATTTCTCCGGCCTTTTCTCTGCGAAGATTTCTTTGCTGCACTCTGAGTCATTTTCTGTGCAGTCTTTTTCCGAGAAGATTTCGCTATGACTTTCTGATAAGATATCTTCTTCTTTGCTCCGGACTTTTTCTTACCGGCCCAAGCGGTCCAACATGCGTTGGCGCAAACTTCGTTGCCTGTCTTCGCTTTGAACTTTTTTGCCTTGCAAAACTTGCAGCTCTTTACAAACTTCTCTGCTACCTCGGCTTGTTTGATGGCCGACGCTAGCTTCTTTGCTGTCGAGAAGATTTCTGTGGTGATTACGCGCCAACCTTTTTGGCGATTTATGTAAACGAGCTTGACGCCAATCTGGTTGTTGGCCTTCCCGCTGGTTAGGTCGATGCCGGAATCGACCACAACGCGCACGAACTTTGCTGTGGGATGGTTGCGGCTGTAAATTGCCGTGTTCCCCTTTGCGTTTTTCTTGTGGCGAAGAAACTTGTCGCTTTTGAGGATATTATCAATCTGTTTTGCGATTACTTTACTCATGCTGATACCTTTACTAGTCCCTCATCGGGGTCGTCGGCGTAATACCAATTGTAATATTGTCCGAGCATCCCGCTGTTCCATTTTACGTTGACCATGCGTTGCCCTTTGTGGTCGCGATGGTGGCTGATAACGACACCCAACCACGGATTATTGCGCCGGGAAGCGACGAGATCACCAATTTCCAAGTTGAGTTGAACTTTTATGGGGTTCATTTTATCGCTTTTCTAAGATTGCAAAGCGATTCCCAACTGTTTGTCCTGTCGGAATACTGAACAAATGCCATTTTTGCAACGTCGTCAATCTTCGTGACCACGCCGATCTTGCGGTGGAACCAATGTCCTCGCACCAAATCACCAATCTTGATCATTCTGTTTCCCCTGTTGAAAGCAGCTCAACGTTTTCTACCTTTTCCCAACCTTCACCGACGCCGTAATCCCTAGGAAAGGTAGTCCAATGAACAAAAATTTCCCGCGATTCGCCGCGCTTGTGCGCTCCAACTGTCTGGCTGCGTTCCTGCGTCACAATCCCGCAAAGACCGGGATAGTTCGCATGGTCGCGCCACCGAATGAAATCACCGATTTTCATCGTTTTGCTCCACGCTGGAAAGGACTCTTAGACAGCTTCCTCGCTGCCAACTGCCCCTGGACCTCTGTTTGAGACTTCCAAGACTGTTGTCGTCCCAGATTACTTTGACTTGAAGACTGCGGCCCCAGCACTCGTCTTCTGTGCGCGTGTCAATCACAATCCCTTTGAGGTTTTGATATGCCCCGCCAACCCACTTCACCCAATCGCCCTTTTGGAATCGTGGCATCTAAACTCCGCTCAAAAGTTCGAGTTCTGTGATATATTCTTGTGTATGTGCGCCGCTGTTCCAAGTGAACCACTTGACTTCGACAAGATAAGCGCCGTTTGCGTTGACTTGAAGAATCCTCACAACGGTTCCGGGGTCTGGGTCCAAGTGCTTCGGAATACTTCGCACAATATCGCCAACCTTCAACAGCGGCTCTCCAAAAGCGTCGTGCTTTCTCGGTGTTGCTCGTGTTTTAGACATCATTTTACACCAGCTCCAACACTGGAAGTCCGTTGAGGGTTTGTACGCCGTTTGTCCATTCGACCCTAGCGCAGATTACCGATGTTTCCCAATTGTGCTGGGGGGTGGTACTTATGAGAGCCACCACAAGTCCCACGATATCGGACTGGTTGCCGTAAGAAGCCTTGTTTGGTGCAATTCGCACCAAGTCGCCAATCTCGATTTCCTTGAGCATCAGTAACGCCCACCGAGTTCTTTGCGGTCCCAGACCTTTTCGGAAAAGACTTTGGCGAAACGCAGTCCGGTTCCGTCTTCATCGGTGTCGTCGCTTGTCGCGAGGGAAACTTCAGCCGCGAAGG
>Ga0080013_1005286_pt1 | contig 12138 bp, 14 predicted proteins | sample ETNvirenome_6_85_FD_69236 | JGI IMG/M metagenome (GOLD analysis project Ga0080013, IMG submission 69236) | Marine viral communities from the Pacific Ocean - ETNP_6_85 (SPADES assembly) (version 2) | ecosystem: Environmental > Aquatic > Marine > Oceanic | place: Pacific Ocean | collected 2013-06-19 | reverse complement strand
TAGAACGCAAAAAAGATTTTATGCAAAGTTGTATGACGCATCTGGTGCGCAGACTTCTGGTAAGATTCGTTGGACAAAAAGTGGTATATTGTTGAGTAGAGCGTTTTCTGTTTCTGATGAAACTTCGCAATAGGAGATATGATGGCTGTAGATTTAACCGCATTAAATAATGATTACGATTTATTATTAGCATTTCCGCTGATCGAAGAAAATATTGTTGCGACGGCAAAATGGTTTGAAGGCATTAATCCTATTGGTGGAGTCAGCGACGGTGTTAAGCGTTGGTCAACATCAGGATACGTTGAAAGGTATCAGGGTAGCACCAGTAGTTTTGTTCCTTTGGAGTGGTCAAAAGTCGTATTTGGTAACAGCTTTGGTATCGTTGATGATGCCGACATTGGGTTGACCATAAGCCTAGACGGCAGTAATCAGACTCTTCTTGACGCTGCAAATGGATTACTACTAAGAGTAAATGGCACTGACGTCATAAAAGCTTACGCTTCTGGCTTTGCAGGTGTTAATACAGCCAATCCTGCATACGCTTGGGACGTCACTGGAGACATTAACTTCACTGGAACTTTATATAACAATGGCAGTGCTGTCTCTCTAGTTACTCAAACTTATGTTGACGCAGCAGACGCAAACTTGCAAAGTCAAATTACTACTCTTGGAACTACAGACACTAGCTTACAGAATCAGATTACTACTCTTGGCACAACAGACACTAGCCTACAGACACAGATCACTACTTTAACTAGTGTTATTGCTCAGACGTCAGCTAATTTCAGAGGCGAGTGGAGCAGTGCAACAACCTATCAGCAATATGACCAGGTACTTAGAAATGGCATCCGCTATTACAGTCAAGTAAGTAGTAATTTAAATAACGATCCAGCGTCTTCTCCGACGCAATGGAGTTTATTTGTTAATGTTTTTAGTGGAAATGTTGGAATAGGTACTAGTTCGCCGAGTGCGAAATTAGATATTTTTGGGGCAAATCCAGTCATTGAGCAAAGTTATAGCACATCACGACCTGATGCAGATGAATACATTGCCGGAGGTCTTGAATCGTATTTTCTAACGAGAGACAGCAATAATAATCTAGGTGCATATATCCATTTGAAAGACGTGAGCACAAATTCAAGTTTTCCGACTGCGATTAGGGGTGGAGAAATCTCTTTCGGTACTATTGACGGCGGTACAGGTTTCTCTGGTAATCCTGCTATAGAAAGAATGCGAATCACAGCAGACGGCAAAGTCGGCATCGGAACGAGTTCGCCAAGTGATTTATTAGATGTTGAAGCAAATGATGCCACAGCATACTCGGCGAGTGGTAGTAATCCAATTATTCAAGTCGGAAACATTAACACATCAGCAAACACAAATTTTTCTAGCATTCAAATGTTCACTGATGGAAATTCAAGAGGTTTGGTAAATCTAAATGCTCTAAGCAATACTACAATCAATTCTGCTGATTTTTCAATTCAAACAAGGCACAATGCAACAATTGCAGAAAGAATGCGAATAAGCAGCGATGGCAAAGTCGGCATCGGAACGAGTGAGCCGAGGGCGAAGTTATCTCTTGGAATTGGAGGTACCGCAGCTGCTCCGGCTTTTATTTTAAGTAATGACGTTGATACTGGTTTCTATAGACCTGCCGAAAACGCATTAGGTTTTACAACAGCAGGTGTATCCAGAATGGTGATTAAAAATGACGGAAATGTCGGCATCGGGACGAGTGCGCCGGTGAAACCTCTGGATGTTCGTGCATCACAAAATGGTTTAGCACGATTCTATTCGACGTCTCCAGGTGGGAGTTGTGAAATTGAGTTTTTGACTCTAAATTCTGCTTCGACAGTCGGCAAAATTTCCAAAATTTCAGCAACTCAAGTCGGTGCAGAAACGAATGGAAGCATTTTAAGTTTCAGCACTTCGCCAACAACGTCAAACACACCAACTGCCAGAATGACAATCGATTCATCCGGAAAAGTCGGCATCGGGACGAGTGCGCCGGATGCTAGACTGGAAATTGCAAAAGCGAATACATCGACAGGATTAGGCAGTGGGGGATTGTTACAACTAACTAATACGTCTGGCTCTGCTTTTGATCAACGTGCTGAAATTTTATTTAAGAATACTGGTCAAATAACTTCTGCAATTTCATCATCATATACTAGTTTTAGCAGTCCCGAATACGGTGGGGAATTGGTGTTTGCAACAAAGCATCATACAGATACAGAAATTGTGGAACAAATGCGAATCGACTCATCCGGCAACGTCGGTATCGGAACGAGTGCGCCAAAGGCCAAGCTAGATGTCTCTGGAGTGATTGAAGCTGGTACAGCTAGTTCGATTTCTGGCAGTACAATGTTACGTAATCGGTACGTAGGAAACGATTACACTTGCAATTTTGGAGCTATGCAAAGCTCTGGCGCAGGAATGATAGGGTACGCAGTTGCTCCAAAAAACGGGTCGGCAGGTTTTGTTAGTAGTGCGGATGTTGCAAACTTTGCGAGAGCAGCTTTAGAAGTTAGTGCTGACTTGAAATACAGTACAGCGACAAATGAAAGTACTACGGTAGGTGATGACGTTACACTTGATACTAAATTTATTGTAAAAAACGATGGCAACGTCGGCATCGGAACGAGTGCGCCGACACGTAAATTAACTTTGTATCAAAGTAATTCAGACGGATCTTTTTTGCAATTTACTAACCAAACCACAGGAGTTGCAATCACTGACGGTTCGCATGTCGGAATAAATAACTCTGAAGACCTTGAAATCGCACAACTCGAAACAGGAAAACAAATACAGTTTTATAACGGAGGAACTAGGAGATTAGTCATAGATTCAGCCGGAGACGTAGAAGTTAAAACAGGCAACCTAGTAATCAGCACAGCAGGCAAAGGTATTGATTTTAGTGCAACGTCTGGAACTGGTACGAGTGAGCTTTTGGATGATTATGAGGAAGGGACTTGGACACCGGTTATAGCTGATGCCGGAACTGGAGGCAATACTGCGACAGGTAACTTTGTGGGCACTTACACAAAAGTTGGAAGAAAAGTCACGGCAACAGGACAGTGCCGAAATATCAATACAACCGGACTAACTAGTACAAACGATTTATTTATCAGAAGTTTACCTTTTATTAACGGTATAAACATGGCTCAATACGGCACTGTCAGAATAGAGTATGCAAGCTTTTCGGGATATTGTGTTTTTATGGTTTACGGTTTAACAACTTACGCAAAAGTAATTGAAGTTTTACCAAATGCACAAAATGACGCATTAACGCCTGCTGATTTGACATCCGGTACATCTTTTATAAATTTCACAGTCACTTATGAAACGAGCTAAGGAGCAAAAAATGGCATTAACAGAAAAACAATACATTAATAAAATCGAATTTCTTTACACTGGAGACGTTCAAGTCAGAGAATCGACAGAAGTATACCGAGATGATCAAATGATAGCGCAAGAATACCACCGGCGAGTCGTTTCAGCGGATGAGCAGCTAGACGGCCCACTTGCGGAACGCTTGCAAGGTATACAGCTAGAGGTTGTCGCAGAGCGTAATTCTTTGAGAGAAGAAAAGGCAAAGCTAGAAACAGATAAGGCAGATCTTGAGAAGCAAGTATCTGACAAAGATCTAGAGCTTCAAAGCAAAGATGAGCAATTAGCAGCGAAGGACGCAGAGCTTCAAAAAGCAAAAGAAGATCATCAACAACAATTACAAGATAAAGACGCAGAGCTTCAAAAAGCACAAGAAGATCATCAAAAGACTATCGAGAATTATAACCTACTCGAAGAAGCTAAAAAGCTTGTCGAAGATGAATTGGCACTTGCGAAGCAGGAGCTTGAGAGCTTAAAGCCTGTTGATGTGGTTGAGCCTGTTGATGTGGTTGGGCCAGTTGTTGAAGTTGAAGACGAAGAAGTTGTTGAGTTTGACCCTCAACCTATCGTTTAATAGTTATAGCTATATTTAATTTATAAGGGGAAGATTATGGAAAAGACTATAGACGTCGTACTTACGACAAAAGATGTTGAAGTAATGAACCATATGTTCGACTCGTATCTGAGGAACAATGGATTGCAAGCATATGAAACTTGCAAGTTTTTGCGTGAGAAAGTTGTGGCTGCAGTGGTAGCTCAACTGCCGCCCGAAGCTGATGTTGAAAATGAAGCTGCAGACTAACTAAAAAATTTTACAAAGTCTGCTTTGGAGTTAACATGAAAAAAGCAGACTTTTTAGAAAATTTTAAACTATTAAAACACCGGCAAGATTGCCGGTGTATTTACTTTCTCTTTAAGGATGAAGAGCTAGTTTATGTTGGCATAACTGACAACATCGATCTTCGAGTCAAGCGGCATAAACACTTAAAAAAAGGTAGCTGGGACAGTTGCTATTATATGTCTCTACCGTTTGACACAAACTCAGAAAGCGGCATATCTAACGCGATCGAAAAAGCGTTGATAAAACATTTTAAGCCAGTGTTAAATTCAGACTTCAAAGATTCTCGGCTTGATTATGCAGAAGTTTGGTTGCTGCGTCAGATCTTTGGTGACATAAAGATAGAATTTTAGGTATATTGATCATATGGAAAAAGACATATTTATATTGCAATTAAATAAAGAAGAACTTGAAGGGCTGCAGTCTGCACTTGATGCGACGGTTAAAGCACATGGCATTGCAGTCGCAGCTAAGTGTGGACATCTACTGACTGTTTTGCAAAAAGCAAAGCCAGTTCCTGCTCCCGAACCCGAACCTGAGTTTGAGATTGAGCCAGAGTATCAAACACCGACTCCAATCCACAAAAAGAAAAAGAGGCGCTAATGTGTGACAAGCCCGATGTTAAGTTTAGCATTAACTTGCCATTGACTTTGGGTTTTCACTACTGTGAAGATGGATCTCATCACGCAACAATTGAATGGGACAAGCTAAAAGTGCAACAAAATATGCAACCCTATACGCTAAAAGACCAAAACGAGAAAAAGTTTTTTATTGCAGCAAGCGATGAGCTAGAACTTTTGGTCGGGGTGATCGAAGCACTGATGCAAGAAGACTTGCACACAATAGCCGATTTACTTGCACCTATGACCGATCGAGTGTTGAAGGAAGTGTACGGCACAACCCTGGATGACTACGAACTAAAGCAAATTAAAGATGAAAAGAAAAAGTTTGCTGATGTTGACATCGCAGACATTAAAGATAAGGACATCAACTAATGATGATCCAAGTTCAAGAGATCCGCAAAATGCGAGATGAAATTGACAAGTTAAAAGCGCATGTCGAGATGCTGACACAAGCATCCATGCGGCGCGAGCAATACGTCAAATATCTGAGCGCAGAATTGGCGGCTGTGAAATCACAAATGACTCTCGACTACGATCAAGAATTGTGGAATTAATGTAACACAGTGTGTTACAATCTCGGGCTATGAAACGAGAAAGCCCAAAGACATGTCACATCACTTTAAGAGTGACTCCAGAAGAGAAAAAAATCATCCTCGCCTATTGCGAAAAGCACGATTTGACGTATTCTGAACTGTTTGTAAAAAGGGTTTTGGAGGTGGTGCGTCGTGGGTGTTAAAAACCAAAAATTTATTCGAGTCCCACAACATACTGACTACATCTCTGAGTCAGGATCTTTGCGGTTTGAAGATGGCAGGATTATCGTTAAAGATTACGATGGCGGAGAAAAGACGGTTGCCTGGACGACAGACACTTTAGCAACAGGGTCTACTGGATCTGCAACATCCAATCTAGAACACACTCAAATATTTAAAGTGACTGCTGCACAAGTGTCTGCAGGAGAAATAAATTTGGCTTACAATGTGGCGTCTGCTGCAAATGTTAAGATCCAACAACTTGGCAGCATTAATTTAGTTAATGCCTCTGCTGATGAGACTTTCTTTAGCAGCGGTAACTTTAGCTCGGACAAGCCAGATTTTAGAGCGGCTGACTCTAGTGACATCATAACTATACGTGCCACAGATCTTAGTACTAACATTGCAGAAAATGATTTAATTGAGATTAGATATGACATCGACAGTGACACCAATGACAAATTGCGTGATGTGATTAATCAAACACCACAAGTGGAAGTGATTACAGTCACTAATGCTCACGTCAACCAAGGTTATTTCAATTTGTCTGGCACACCTTTTGATGGTGGTGCGGTTGAAATATTCCAAGTTGGGGGTATAGAACAGCTCAATCGTAATGCATTTTCGGTCGTGGAACTTAATCTTTTGTCTGATCTTCCCGACTATGCAGTGGCTTCAAGCACCTCGTATAATACTAGGGCAATTTATATTCGCGGCATGGATTTTAGCTCACAAAATGATTTAGACCTACAGAACTTAATTAGTGGTAAAATAAATAGTGGGGATCAACTAATTATTTACTACCGTAACTAGGTAGAATGAGGAGCTAAATACAATGGCACGATTAATTAAAGGAGCTTTCGTCGAGGATCTGGCGATAAGCACAGGAAAATTAGCGCAAGGCGCTGTAACAGAAGAAAAGATAACTGCTGGTTCAGTATCCAGCACTAAGTTGGCTAATAATTCAGTAATTAGAGCTCGTATAGCTGCTGATGCTGTCGACGGTTCGAAAATCGCTGATGATTCAATCGATTCAGAACATCTAGTAGACGGTTCAATTGACAACGGTCATTTGTCTGCTGATTCAGTGAGTGCTGATAAATTAAAAATCGCTTACGGTGATTCAGTACGATTTGTAAATTCTGGTGGCTCTGTCGTAGGTCTTTCAATCGACAGTGATGGAGACTTAGTAGGCCCAGACACAAACAAGGTTGCTTCACAGTCTTACGTAAGTACTGCTATCGCAAACCTGATTGACAGTGCGCCTGGCACTTTGGACACTTTAAATGAGATTGCGGCCAGTATCAATGACGATGCTAATTTTGCTACAACTGTAACAAATCTTGTAAACACAGTAGAGAGTTCTGCAGGTTTAAATGCTGATGGATCTTACACTGCTGTATCTGGTACTTATCTTGGAAGTGAAACTTCTTTAAGAGGTGGATTATCAACTCTAGATACTAGTCTTTCAAGTGCTGTTACTTCTTTGACTAGCTCAATTTCAAGTAACGTTTCTAGCCTTGAAGGTAAAATTAACACTGTTGAAGCTTCTGTTGGTTTAGCAGCTGATGGTTCTTATACTGCTTTCAGTGGTTCTAATTACATGGATTCAGCCACTAGCATCACTGGTGCTTTAGAAGATCTAGATGGACAAGCAAAAGCAAACTATGATGCCATTGTAAGTAATGACTCCGATATTTCTACTAATGCAGGTGGAATTTCTGGGCTGCAAACGCTTTGCGACGGTCACGAATCGGCGATAGGTCTAAATTCTAATGGGACTTACAGCAGCGCTAGTGGCACTTACTTGGGCTCTGAAGCTTCAATCAAAGCTGGACTTGTTGTTCTTGATACTGCAATAGCTGCAGTTGCCGGTTCTGCTTCTCGAGCGCTAAACGTAAGCAAAGAGCAAGAGTTAGTTGTGATTTCATCTTCGATGATTTCTAACAATACTATTTCTTTCGAACTTGACGAGCTAGCAAGATGGCACGAGTCTGTTTGTGTGCAGTATGGTAACTTGGTTCTAGTCCCAGGTGCTTCGTACGATTTTACTGCTGCAAGTGATGCAAGTACACAAAAAACAACTGTAACACTTAACGCAGCGTATAATCAGTCTGGAAGCAAAAGCTTAATCGAGAATGACGTTCTTGTATTTCGCTATGAGCATGATTCTAGCTACACTTACAGCGCATAGTGTTTTAGTTTAGATTTATTTTCTAATCTTATTAGGCAGTCTTCGGACTGCCTTTTTTATTATCTGTTATAATAGTTTTATGACTGTTTTTGTCACAAAAATAGGGACTCGGTTTTATCAAACTACTGTGCAACAGTCGGTCGAAAATCACACGATGACGACTAGTCTAGCTCCGATCGCACTAGACCATGAGCCTATCGACATAAAGCAAGTCGAAGCAGTGCTATACTCGCCGCAGGGAGATAGATACCCCAAGATGGAAAATTATAATCTCTACCCTAGGAATGGGGCGGATTTTGACATTGTGCAACCATACGCACCGGCTAATATGACTTGGTATTTCAGATGGTGGGCGAATCATTTGAGTAGCGAAAGGTTTCCGGCAGGAAGCACTCTAGTAATAACTTATGAGTATAATTCAGTGGGGGCAGAAGTGATTAATGATCCAAATGCTGTTGCAGACGCAGTCTGGAACAGACAAAGAGCAAGTCATAGCACTAGCGGATCCATGGGTGAGGCAATGACAGCGCTAATTGGTCTAGTCGATGATATTCCTGGCAGCGTGTGGAATTCTTTACTTGGTAGTCACGATCAACCAGGGTCTTTCGGTGGACTGCTTAACGATCTGGTGTCTATATCTTCTCCAAGTACGATTGCCACAGCAGTCTGGAATGCCAGTATTAACGGCATTGCAGCCAAAAATATGATTGAATTTATCTACGATGTGCAAGGTGGACGTTGGAATCTTGATACCACGACTAACCAAATGGTTTTGTATAAAGAAAATAATCAAACGGAAGTCGCGCGATTTAACTTAATTGGCGCTGACGGCAGTGGCACTGTGACATCAGTGTTTGAACGCCGAAGGACAACATCATGAGTTTAATAGCACAAGGTCTGGGTGGTGGATCTGCGCCAGGGGAAACCATCGAGCTAAAAGTAGAAGAAGACACAGTCACTGCAATACTTGAAGTAGAAAAAAACATTGTGACTGCGACGAGTGAAACGGTAGAATTAATAACAGAAAAAACAAATCAAATGCCTGTTGACTCAGGTGAGCAGACACTAAAAACGGAGTGCTAGATGGCCAAACGAAGTGACTACACAATAATGAAAGGCGATTCCAGTCCGTTAATTAAGGTAAAAGTAAGTGGTGTTAGCACTTTAACCGGTGATTGGACATGTAATCAATATCTCGTTTTAGCATCAGATCCAAGCACACAAATTGCGGCTAAAACTTTATCTAAAAACAGTGGTAATCAATACTTCGAAGGTTATCTTACTGCGGCAGAAACCAATGCCTTGGTCGAAGAAACCGAGTATATTTGGGTTTGGCAAGTGCAGAATGCTGCTTACACTCCTTTTGCCTTTTCTCAAAAAGTCACAGCTACACTTAAGATCAAAAGAAAATTTGGCTAAAAAAAGGGAGCGCAGTTAGTCTTCCCCGATGCGCCCCCTCGCCCCATTAGCCATTGTGGTTGATGGGGTTTTTACTTTCGATACCGCTCGGCTATATAGCCTTCTGCAATTATCGGTATGTCTTCTGCCCAGTCAGGTCGTTCCACCATCAGGGCATCAAACTCTGTTATATCGCCTTCCCCCTTATCGACCTCTGCAATAATCTCATCATGCACATGGCCGATTATCGTATACTTTTTAGATCTATACACATTTTCTAATGCACTGCCGAGTAGATCTCTGGCTATCGCTTGCACAACATTCTCAACCAGCTTGCCGCCATAAGTCGTTTTCTCAACCCAGCTATTGGACATTGAATCCAATGTTTTGTAGTGCAGCGCATTTCTTTTATCGCCCCAAGGAGTGTCGATCTCTTTAATAGCCGGATCGCAGTAGTGCAAACATCTTTTACTTGGTAGCTCGATGCACAAAAACCTGCCCTTGCGAAAGAATTTAAGACCGTGACTAGACACAAAAGTGTCCTCGTCCACACACTTGATAGCAGCACGATTTAAACTTCCCCATAACTTAATAATAGCATTGTTAGCTGTCCTATAGCCATTGAACGCCTCTTCTAATAGATCGGTTTTGATATTCATGCCCCAAGCTTTTACAGTCGCTTGCAGCTTATCAAGACCCATTTGGTAACCTAAAGCCAGGACGCAAACCTTACCTAGTTGGCGTTGATCTGCTGTAACATCTTCGTATTCAACACCAAAGATTTCGGCACTTTGAGCTTTATAGATATCTTGATTACTGTTAAAGGCTTCCATATAACTTTTCTGATCAGCAAGCCAGCCTAAAACCCTGGCTTCAATTTGGCCGAAATCACTAACAATAAGATCTTTTCCAGGCGACGCCACAAAAGCAGATCTAATTAAAGAACTAAAAACTGCATTAGGTGCTTCATAGTATAGGCGCACACTTTCTAGATCTCGACTTTTTACAATTTCAATTGCTGGCTCGATATCTTTAATTGGTCTAGGTAAGTTTTGCATCTGCACAATGCGTCCAGCCCATCGGCCAGTTGACGCACCGTGATATAAAAACATGCCGCGTACCTTGGCGTCTTGGTTACAACTTCTATTAATAGCGTTATACTTAGCAATACTTGTTTTTGTCGCAACCCTTCGAAGCTTTAACACTTTGCGCATCAAATCAGTCATCCACCATTTTGACATATCATTCTTCAACGCATTATCGATCGTTTCTGACCTAATATCATCGTAAGGCCAATGGTGTCGGCGCAACCATTCAAAGACTTTATTGCGCTGAGTGATCTTGAGATCCGTCATGGAGATAAACAACTGCTCCAGATTTTGTTTATGCTGCTCCGCCAGATCGCGCACAGCTTCAACCAAATCGTAATCAACGCTAATACCTTGATCATTGACATGCTGATCGATCCAGTACAATTTCGTTTCACTTATCGGAAGCTCACCTAAAACGGAGTGAATATCGCGCTCAACCTCGACGTCAGTCTTGCAGTACTCATACAGATTTTCAAAGTCTTTTTGCGCTCTATCATATGTCCATCTAGTTTCCTGGTTGCGCATACTAGGCCGTCTTGGCTTGCACAACTTTAACATTGATGCTGCACCTTGCATATCCTTTTGCGTAACTCCCAAGGTTTGGGCACAGCGCTTAAGATCTCTTGGTAAACTATGGTAGGCAGCAATTGCGGCAGTGCAACGCCATTTAGTCACACTCGTTTTTGGAAAACCAATCCTTTGGCCAGCCATGCTATTCAATAGTGTGCGCTCAAATGCGGCGTTATGTGCGTAAAGAATTGTGTCCTTCTGCGCTAAAAGCTCAATAAAAGATTCTGGAAGTAACACTTCCGTGTGCTCCCTCCAGATCTCTACTGGCTTATCGTCTATTGCGTAAGCTAGACATAGAATCTCAGTGCTAGAATGATCAGCGTAGCGGTACATACCAACTTTCTTGAGATCCAACTCGCAATAAGTTTCTATGTCTATGTGAATCTTGGTCATGAAAAGATGTCTATTTCGTCTTGAGCCAACTTCTCTAAGTTTTCCTCTTCGATCACACCAAAAGCACTTTCCGCTTTAGCACGTCCATCAAGTCGGTCATCCAATCTTACAAGCTGCAAATTCTGTAGTCCAACTCCTACACCGCGATTCCCAGCTTTATCGTAAGCATAAAAGCTAATTTGCGCACGCATCCAGCAGCCAGAGTAAACAGCAGATGGATCGATAATAGCCTGTAGCTTCTGATCGACTAGACCAGGCTGCCTCTCTTCAGTCGCTGATGCAGACAAAAACCACATGCCCTCATAAACACTACCTGGTTCTTTCTCAACATCTCCATCTCGAAGTGGCGTTCGTAAAGGTTTTGGCGCTTTCTCCAAGCTTCCCCACTTAGCCTTAATGGCATCTTCAATGCCTTTCTTCAACGGCGCTAAATCGGTGCTGTCCTTCGGGAACAGCATCTGAACACTATACTTATGCCGTCCTTGTGGATCAGGCATTGGTGTAAAGATGTTAAGATAACTTGCTCTAAATGTAGGTGTGATGATTTTCATTTCGACTCCTTTATTTCCTCGAAAGCCAATTCTGCTTCTGTAGCCGCTGGCTTTCTTGGATCGGTTATGTGTACTAAACTTATATTTCCTGGCTTTGTTTCAACGAACTCTGCCACTTGATCTTTTCCGACAATCTTCTCCAGCTTTGCTGGTGTAATGATTTTGCGCGTCCAGAGATCCTCTCCGAGATCTACTCCAAATTCATGGATGACTGCTTTCTCATCAATCCAAACTCTAGATCGCCTACCTTCAACAAGTTTTCTGTCTTTCGGCACACGACCTTTTTTAGCGGCACGCAGGGCAGCTTCTTTAACTGATTTGCTCCACTTATCCAACAC
>Ga0080013_1005285_pt1 | contig 12140 bp, 15 predicted proteins | sample ETNvirenome_6_85_FD_69236 | JGI IMG/M metagenome (GOLD analysis project Ga0080013, IMG submission 69236) | Marine viral communities from the Pacific Ocean - ETNP_6_85 (SPADES assembly) (version 2) | ecosystem: Environmental > Aquatic > Marine > Oceanic | place: Pacific Ocean | collected 2013-06-19 | reverse complement strand
ATGACCGTTTTTAATCGCCCACTATTCCGGGCGGAACGGGACATGCCAAACTCGGGCAATCTTCGCATGACACCTGGCAGCATCCTGCCGTATGGCATCCAGCCGGTGGCGCAGCAATCTCCCCCGATCAGCTTTGATCAGCAGATGAATATCATGCGCGAAATCGCGCAGAACCGTGTGAGTACACCGGATTTCGGGTTGACGCAGACATTGCAAAACTCGGAAAGACGCACGGCGACAGAGATCCAGGCGATTGGCGGGTTGTACCAGCAGAGCAGTGATTTACGGATGAGAATCTTCCGCATTGCGTTGGGCAACCTGTACCGGATGAGTTGGTCGATTTTGTTGCAGTACGACAAGACGAGTCTCGATTACTGGTATCTGGACACCGCCGAGCAGATCCCGCAGGAGGCGCTGCATGAGCAGTACGGCATCCAGCCCACCGGATCGGCGGATGGAGTCAACAAACAGTTGCTGATGCAGAAAGCCATCACCCGGTTCCAGATGTTCGCCAATGATCCGTACATCGACCAAGGCCAACTGCGAAAGACGATTTTGGAGAGTGACGATGCGACATTGGTCAAGCGTTTGTACATTGACCCGATGTTGACGCAATCGACCCAGGCGGAGGATCAGGCCAACGAGATCACGTTCCTGCGGTTGGGCTTCCCGGCGTTGGTGAAAGATTCTGATGATCACCTGGTGCATATCCAGACGGTGATGGCATACATCACTAACCGTGCTGATACCGGCGCACCACCGGAACCGGCGGAAGGACAATTTCTCGAGCAACACATTGGCGAACATTTGGAGAAGCTGAAAGAAGCCGACCCGAAGACCGGTCGCCAGGTTGAGCAGGAGTTAAAGAATTTATTTGCCCAGATGCAACAAGCGGTTGCTGAACAGGCGCAACAACAAAATGTGGAATCGATTGAGGAACCGATGGCGAATGTGGAAGCAGTTCCGCCAGGTGTTGCGGTGGTCTGATCCTCCCGAGTGGACGAACAGTCACGCCGCGCACTTGCAGACATTCATGAAGTCTGAAGTCGGGGTACAACTAAACTCCCACCTGCGAAACTTGCATTTCCAGAATTGCGACCAACTAATTTCGTCTCCAGGAGACCTGGCGTACCTCGTCGGGCATGCTGCCGGGTTCAAATCCGCGCTGGCGACACTGGACGGTATGGCATCGATACGGAGCCAACCGGAGGAGGAAGTGGTCGGGGTAACCGATGATTTGGCGTGGATGCGGGCGGCTAGTTAAATATTGTTATGGCACGAAAAAAAGGCGGAGCAAAACTGAGTTCGATGGCGAAGCGTCCCAAGATTCCGCCACTGTTAAAGCGACCACCCGCGCCTCCGAGTATTGGGCCAAAACCCAAACCCGGCGGGAAGGCTAAAGGCGCTATAAAGCGCCTGGGTGGGCTTGTCTATGATGCCGCTGAAGCGACAGCGAATCCCGCCGCACCGATTTGGAACAGGTTGGTTGGGCCAGAGTCGGGGTTGAACACTAAAAATTTGACCAGAAAAGTGCTACCCGGCCCGCTTAAAAAAATAGTGCCTAAACCGAAAGCACCACCCAGGAAACCGTCCAAACCGAAACCACCTAAAACGTGGCGCGACAGGATGAACGGTCGCAAAAACCGAAATTGAGATAAGAATTTATGTCTGAAGTGACGATGGAAAAACCAGTCGAGTTGGATGTCGAGCGCGAGCAATTGCTATCAGCATTGGCGGAAGCCGATGTTTCCGCGTTTGACACTGCGAACATTGCCCCGGTGCCGCAGGCCGAGGAACCCGATCAGGAATCAGTTGTACCTGAAGACAAACCCAGTGAAGAAGTAGAACCGGAGAAACCGGCGGACGATTCATCGTCCGGGGAGGAAAAGCCCGAGCAAACGGAGGACGAGGAGAAATCCCAGTCGAAGTATGCCCGGGCGAAAAAGACGCAGGAGCGGGCTAACAAGACCTGGCGCGAGGTTAATGACGCGAAAGCGGCGTTGAAGAAAGAGCGTGCCGAGTTAAAGACCGAGAAAGCGGCTTATCAGGAACAGCAGGCCCAGTCTCTGGCCGAAATCCAGCAAAGGTCGGCAACCAGTCGTTATTCAGCCGAGGAATACGAGGCGATAGCCAAAGAGTTCGAGGATGAAGGCGACCATACGAATGCCGAAGCGGCGACAGAAGCGGCGAAGCAGGCGCGGGTGGCTGTTACTGAACAGGACGCAAAAACGCAGCAGGCCAAGTTTGTGGCCAAGTGGGACGCAAACTGGAAAGCGGCGGCGGCGGAGCATAAAGACTTGAACGATCAGGACAGCAAATTGTTCCTGATGGTCAATCAGTTGCTTCACAAAAAGCCGGTTCTGACGCAGTACCCCGAAGGCATCACCGATGCAGTCGATGGTGCGACGTTGTACCTCCAGGCCAACCGGGCCGAATCACTGGAAAAACAGGTCAGCGATCTCAAGAAGCAGGTCGCTGAATACGAAGAAAAAACACAACTGAACGGAAGCCAACCCGGAGGAAACATCCTCGAAGTTGAAACTTTTGACAGTTTACCGGTTGATCAGCAACGGGCGGAATTGATGAAAGCGATGGAGACTGCGGATGACACCGGGACTGGCATGTTCGCAACAAATTAAATTAGGAGATAAAATATTATGGCAGGAACGACTCTATCAACGACCTCTGGCATTAGTGACCAGATTCAACGATATTTAGACAAGAAATTACTCACACAAACGCTCAAGACGATTGTTCTTGATCAGTTTGCATATAAGGCACCGTTACCCGGTAAGGCGGGTCACAAGACGATTAAGTTCTTCCGCTACCCGGAATCCTCAATAACGGATGTCCAGGCAATGACGGAAGGCACGCTGGTGACGGTTGGAAACTCCAAGCAGTTAAGCCTCACCACGGTGGACGTAAGTCTCGCCCAGTACGGACAGACGGTTACGATCAGTGATCTGCTTTCCGCGACCGAGCTATTCTCAACAATGGAGCAGGCAACCGTCCAGAACGGACAGGATGCGGCGCTGAAAGTTGACTCCGAATTGCGCGATGTCTTGGGCGAATCGACGGCAATCGGCCTGCGTTTTGCGGGTGCGGCGACCAGCTATGGGACAGTCGGTGGAACCGATGACGCGATGACTGCACTTGACATCCTCGATGCGGCGACTGAGTTGCGTGTTAACAACGCTCGTCCGAGTGGCGGATACTTCACGGCCATCATGGCACCGGAAGTTGCCCGCGATCTGATGAACGACGATGATTGGTTGGAAGCCAGCAAGTATGGCAACCCGGACAATCTGTTCAAAGGCGAGGTTGGCCGGTACATGGGTGTTCGTGTGGTCAGCACGACCAATCCGTTTAGGCAAACCACACAACATGTTTACGCAGCGTCAGGTGCCAACTACTCGACATTCGTCGTGGGCGACCAATCGTATGGCGGTGTGGATCTAACCACGATGAGTGCGTACTCACCGAAGATGATCATCAGTCAAGGTGCGGATAAAACCGACCCATTGAATCAGTACACCACGGTCGGATTCAAGTTCTACTACGGTGCTGCGATAATCAACTCGGCGCACGCGGTGAACATCTATTCGGTCACCAATTACAGCTAATCAATAAGCCTGGGAGGTTAATAGCCTCCCGGGCGTTTTATTATGCCTAAAATAGATATTCCGATTTCCGCGCTTCAAATCGCGGACGAAGACGGTTCCATGATTGTCCCGGCAGTCGGTGATGCGGTTAGTTTCACCGTCGAAGGTTCGGTTGAATCGATTGGCGACGAGTATGCCTCGGTTGGCATGGAGTCGGTGAACGGTGAACCGGCGTATGCCGAGGAGGTTGCGGATGAAGCAGTGGCGGACGATGTCCCGGATCGGGACGAACTGGTTGCTGCGATGGAAGAAATCGACCAGGCAGGAGGATTATAATATATGAGTACAAGAAACATAGGACGAGCAAGACAAGGACGGCGGATCGCCAGCAATGCGACTGGTGTTGGTACGGTTAAACCGTTTGAGCTTAAAGCGGCAGCATCAAATGACGAAACCACCGACAACTCAGCAACACCGTTTATCAAGTTCACGGGATCGTCAGGCTCAGATGAAACTGGTGAGTTTAATGTTTGCACGGCAGATATAACATCCAGAACTTCTGGTGGTGCCGTTTTGGTGGACGTTGGTGGCACGCAGTACTGGATTGCGCTTTACGAAGCAACATCGTAAGTCGAGCTACAATGCCGTTGTTCGACTTCGAGAATCGCGAGACCGGGGAGGTGCGAGAGGTTCGTGCCACCCCGGATCTCGATAATTTTAGTGATGGAACAGGCACCTGGTTCAAGTTGGGGGTGCAACCGAGTTTTGCGATTGGCGGGATGCAAGCAGTCCCGACTCAGTCGCAGATGATCAAGCGCGGGTATTACAAGCAGGAGCAGAACGGATGGAAAAGCGGGTACAGCAAAAACAAAGTAAAGAAAGTTTGGGGATTATAGATTATGGCAACACAAAATGAATTGTTCCACAATTTCGGAGCATCAACTAATCACATACTGGACATGACAACTGCCGGGAGTGCCTACGCAATGGCGGCAACTAATATGCCCCCGGCTTTTTGTATGGTTCAAAACGTAGGAACGTCTCCTGTATATGTCCGCTTAACGGACAACGAAATTGGAAGCCCAGCGAGCAGTTCAAACTACACGCTGATTCTGGCGGCGGGAACCACAGCGGCAGACGGTCAAGGCGGCACATTAAATTTAGCCGGATACACCGAAAAACTTTCATTTGTTTCTGACACTGCCGGGGCAAAGATCAATATTTCATATTCGGGTCGACAAGGAAACTAACCGATGGGACTAGCAACTTACACATACAACCGCTCGACCAGCGGCGGCGAGATAATAACGCATCTGGTCAACAGCAGTGATGGCCAAGGCTTGGACTTCGCAAACGGTGCGCTTCTTCAGCTTGAATATGCGGCAGGCGGCGTATTTGGGACAAGCGACTTTTCGATTGAGTTCATCATTGACCAGTCATCTGGCAACTCGAACAACAAAATACTTTACACTTCCGGGGGCAACAACGAGTTTCAAATAACAAGCGAAACCGCATCCAGCAAGATAGAGCTTACGTTCGATGGGGCGGATTACGATTTTTCGTATGATATGTCCGCTGATTACGGTTCTCCGGTTCATTATGTGATGACGTTCGACCGGAGTGCTTTGGCGACTTTGTATAAGGACGGCAATTCGGTTGCAACCGTTGACATTAGCGGATCGAGTGCGGTTGATTTGGACAACAGTGGCACGGCAGCCGGTTATCTGGGAGGTGTATCGGATTACGGAGTGACCGGCGTGTTTTATCGCTGGAGAACGTGGAAGAAATTGCTTTCAGCGGCGGAGGTTACAGCTTGTTATGAGAACGCTTCAGTGCCGATAGCGGATCAGTGGAGCAACTGCGTAACGGATCTCGATTTTGCGTTTGCGAACCCGGAAATGTCGTTACAGATCCAATCTCGATCTGGCGCGGGAGACGCAACGGCATCTGTCGGAATTTCACAAATCACGCCGATTGAACAGGTCAACACGAACAAGCTTTCTGTCGGCGGCACGACTCCGCGAGTTGGCATTGGTTTGGCGGCGGGAACTGCGCCCAGCACTGAACTCCACGTTGCCGGTGCGTATCCAGCCAACAAGATTCGGTCAGAAGACACCACAGATGGGACGTATGTTGAGATGCATGCGTCTGCCGGTAGTGCATATCTGGCATCGAGTAGTGGCCATGTGTTGAGGTTAGCTCCCGGCGGCTCGACGAAGATGCTTCTCAACTCGTCTGGCCAAGTGGGGGTGAATACGACTCCCGCAGGAACATTTCACACGGTAGGATTGGCTGGTACAACCGCGATGATGGTTGTCGGGGCAAGCAACAACAACATTGCCAATTTTTACGATTCATCGTCTGCCTCCAAACTCACCATCTCAAGCACCGGCCTCGTTACCGCTGCGAACGGCATCGTCGAAACCAACGGCGTCCTCAAAGAAAACTTGCTGACCAACTCCGGCTTCGATGTGTGGAGTAACTCGACGCTGGAGAATGTTGGGAGTGAGTTGGTGACGAATGGTGATTTCGCGTCGGCAAGCGATTGGTCAACTGCTGGTCTTGGTAGTGGCACTTGGACAATCACAGCGGGGGTAAGTCGGGCAACTGGGGTTGCTAACGGCGCACAATTTTATCAAGCGTTTACATTTACAGTTGGAAAACTTTACAAAATTACTTATACCATCAGCGGCTATAGTGCCGGTGGGATTTATTTAGATGTTCCCGCTACCAATTCACCAACCGAATCGGCCAATGGGACTTTTAGTTATCTCTTTGAAGCTGATACTGCTTCAAGTTACATCAACCTCCGAACCTCAGGCACAACCACACTCGACATTGATGATGTGTCTATGTTTGAAGTCACGCCGGGCTGTATCGCCGCCGACACGAAAGCACCAGATGGGTGGGACAAGGCAAATACCACTCTCGACTTGTATCGTGAACACAACCACGCAACCTACTCGAAAGATGGTTCGTTTTATTCGCTGAAAGTTGTCGCCGGTGCTGATAGTGGCGAAAAACTCAAATGGCCGCTTGATGCCATTGGCAATGCGACTGAAACAATTCAGCGATTTGCTGGGAGAACCGTCACATTTGGCGCGTGGGTTTATTCGGTTTCGGCAGCCGATAACGTCCACCTTGCGGTCTATGATGCTGGTTGGAATGAGAGTACAGTTTATGCTGCGGCAGATACTTGGACTTGGTTGGAGTATACTCACACTTTTTCAGCTTCACCGAGCGCGGTTTTTTTCGCTTTTGAGTGTAATGGCGATGCGGCTGATGTCGCTTACATCTCCCAACCGATGCTTGTATTCGGCAGCGCAATCGGTGAGGGGAATTATTCGCGACCGAGCGGGGAGATTGTTTGGTTGGAGTTGATGAAAAGTTCTGACAATTATGACGACTTTGACGGCATTTCTTCAAGCACGGCAATAAATACTGAGGCGGACACGGGAGGAAAAATTCCGAAAGGCGCAAAAGCTGTTTATGTGACGATGGCGGGGAGTTGCGCAAGCACCGAGAAGTATTTAGCACTTGCCAGTGAGGCGGGCAAGAACCGTGGAATTTGGGCATACTCTCAAGTGGCAAACGGGCGTGTAGCCAACAGTGGTTGGGTTCCGTGCGATGCCAACGGTGACATTCTTTGGGAGCGCAACGACACATTCAACGAGGTTTATTTATGGTATTCGGGCGTTCAACTTTGATGAGTTATGGCAATCACAATTAGCAAAACAGAAAAGCCGAGCGGCAAGTCATTCCAAAACATTTGGATTGTCGTTGAGGCAGACGGTGACAAGTGCAACTTCGTTCACTCCGCACCGGCAGACTTGGAAGGCGATGACTTGCAAGCGTATGTCGATGAGCGCGAGGATTTCTACCGGCGCGAACTGCTTCGCAATATGTATGTCGGCGCGGACTGCTATGACTCCAGCTTGGAGGATTGGGATAAGTGGATTTCGGACGGTCGAGTGAATCCAGAAATCACCAAGACAACCGTAACGCCAGCGCAGCCCGCCGTTGATGCGGTGATGGGGGAGCGGCAGAAAACAGTCGAGAGTTCGGAGGAAATCACAACTACAGAAATTGTGGAGGTCGATGGCAAGATGGTGCAGAAGTCAGTCACCAAAACGGTGGTGACGAACACACCGGAAACCAAAGAAGTGCCGCTGTTCGATGAAGCCGGTGAGGAGGTTGGGACAACAACCGTGCCGGTGATGGAGTCGTACACTATCAGCGAGCCAATCCCAGCAGTTGAAGAAAAGAGTGAAACGGTAGTTGTCCGCGCCGAAACAGTCGTGGAGAAAGTCGCTTGGAAAGACACAGCAGAATAATTTTGGTAAGATGATTGAAGTAAACACAAAACCGAAGGCGGGACTCAACGTCTCGAAAGTAAGAATCAGCTTAAACAGCTCGGCAGAGTTCAATATGCAGTTCAGCGTAGTGGGCTGGGGAACATATACGGATGGCTCTGGGGCTGTCGTTTGGGGTAACAGTCCCATCGTCAACACGTTGCTTTTAGTGAGCGGCGAAGCGTGGACGAACTGGGGTAAAACACCGGGACAAACTGATGCGGATTATATCGCCAATCTAGCACTCGCTCAGCTTGGGCTTGAGCGCGATGACACTGTTGTTGCGGTTGAGCCAGAAGCCCCAGCGGAAGCCCCAGCGGAAGCCCCAGCGGAAGAGCCGGCGGAGTAGCAGGGTGAACTGGTTCGACGATTGCAAGGTAATCGCGGCCTCGGTGGCGGGCTTGGGCAATTGGATGCTCCAAGTTGATCTTTTGCTGAAGGTCTTGATTAGCTTAATGAGTCTTTTGTATGTGACTAAGAAGTGCGTGGATCTGTATAGGAAATGAAAAAGACGATTGTATTAATTGGGACGTTGCTGCTGCTGGCGGCAAGCGTCGAAGCTGGTGATCTTTTTGGGGGCAGCTTAAAGCCCACCCCTAGTGTCACCTTATTTGGCCAACGGTTAAGCTGGCCGATTCCAAGCCTCTGCGTAGGAGCTAAGGCTGGGGTATCACCAAATGCCGGCATCAGCCCAAAGGGGGTTAACTTAAAGATCCCTTACTTGGCTCTGGATCTGCCTTTCCCAAGCCTAACGCTCTCTGTGGGGGGAGATAGGGCCAAGCTGGAGCTCAGACCCGGATCAGTGAAGAAAACGGCTCACAAGCCGAATAAGGACTAAGGAGATGTTACGAAGCAAAACATTCTGGGCAGCCGTTTCGAGCTGTGTGGCAGCAGCGGCAGCGGTGGCAACAAATGAGGCCACTCTTCCGGAAGGCTTACAGATAGCCGTTACTGCGATCCTCGCAATCTTTCTTCGCCACGGGGTAGCCAAGAGCCAGACGGCATCCGAGGCAGCTATTAAGGCCGCCAGCAAGCCGGCCCCGGCTCTAAAGAAGCGAGTAATTAAGAAGGCTTAGAGTTATGGGAACCTATCTGACCAAAGGCACGACATTCACAACCGGCGATACGGTTACAGCCGCCTCGTTGAATAATCTGGTGGACAACGCCACTGTGACGGCTGGCTCGATAGGTTCAACACAGTTGGGGGCTAATGCTGTAACCAACGGCAAGATCATTGCCTCAGCAACGGGATCCGAGCCGGTAACTACCGGCACAATCCGAGACAACGCAATCAGCAACGCCAAGCTGGCACAGATGGCAGCTAAGACGGTCAAAGCTAACGCAACAAATGGGGCCGCCGACTCAACTGATGTTCCGGTTGCTGTAAGTGAGCTACTTGCTGGGACAGCGACTACAATTAATGCGCTTAGTTTCACCACCGACTTGGAGATGGTAGATTCTTCCGATGTAGTTAAAACCGACAACACGGCAGCGAAGATCCGAGTGGCGGCAAATCTAATTGGCGGAAAAGCATCCGTTACTGCTGATGAGCTTGATGAGATACTCATAAAGGACGCAACTGACGGTGCTCTAAAGCGAGCCACCGTGAAATCGGCAGTACAGTCTCAAGTGGCATCTACTGTAGCAAGCGGAGCTTGTGCGTTAGCCACAGCCGCCGAATTGATTGATCCGTCTGGGGCTGATGCCAACGATGTTATTTCTGCCGCAACGGGATCCCCTATGCTGGCAAAGGCTTGGGTAGAATTTACATACGGTGCAGACGGCAAGACTGGTGATGTAGCGCAAACAATTACAAACTCTTTTAACATCACCAGCTTAACCAGAAACGGAGAAGGAATATACGACATTCTTTTCGCAACAGATTTGCCAAGTGATAATTATGTTTTGTTTAGTAACGGAATAGTTAGCTCACTCTCTGACGGTTATTATCTAATGGGAAAAATAACATCAAAGGCATCTCCCACTGGTTCTGGGTGTACAGTTAAGTTTGCTCAGTACAACGATTACAATGATTACAAAGATCCGGACGATGTGGCAACCTTAATTTTTTACGGATTAACATCGTGACACTCTCTGAAATAGCCACATACGTCTGCAATCTTATCGGTAAGACCGATACGACGAGTGTGACTAGGTGCAAGGAGTACGTCCGGCAACATCACCAACTGATCTATGACTCAGCTCTCTGGCGTGAGAGCTTAATCGTTGAGAGGGTGACTATGGAGCCGGACGGCAGAGTGACGCATATAGAGGTTACTAATGGCGGTTCCGGCTACACTTCAGCCCCCACAGTTGGCTTCTCAGCCGGCGGAACCGGCTACGTTGCACCAACGGCAACGGCTAAGCTCTTAAACGGCAAGGTGGCGGAGATCATTCTCACCAAAGGGGGCAACGGTTACGAGACAAACCCCACTGTAACCTTTACAGGGGGAGCCGGCTCTGGAGCTACGGCAACAGCATACGCAACCGGCTACAATGATGAGCTTATCCTCCCCCAATCAATCTCCCAAGTGCTCGCAATTACGGCAGACAGTCAGGAGCTCAGGCCGGAGGACATCATTACGCAGTATATGGTGGATCCGAGTGCTCTCACAGAGTCTGGCACTGCCAGCGGCTTTTCTCCTATTACTTCTGTGGGTATCAATTTTGATCTCCTTAACGGCAGCCTTTATTTTGATCTGGCCGATGCAAGCGATGCTGGCAAGAAGGTCGAGATAGTCGGTAAGCTGCTGGGGGATCCCACTAGGATCTACAAGGAGACTTTAACGCTCGCAGCAAGCCCCTCAGTCAATGTTTCCTTTGAAAGCTACTCAGAGATCACATCACTCTCAAAAGAGGCTACAGTGGACACTGTGACGGTGAGGAACATCACCAGCTACGACAAATTTTACTGGTACAGTTGGGAGACAAAAGCGGAGTTTCAAAGAGTGAAGCTGTATCGCCGTCCAGAGTACAATTCAACTGCCCCGATTCAGTTGGTGATCTTGGGCAAGCAGAAGATCCGCCCGCTGGTTTCTGATACGGACGCGCCGATGATTAGCGGCATAGACAACGCACTAATCAAATACGGCACTTCTGATATGTTGAAGCGTCAAAGGCAGTACGGGAAAGCACAGCTTGAGACGGGGGAGGGTGACAGGCTTCTGGCTGTTGCGAGGGATGCAGAAACCAACCAGACGGCAAAGATTATGAGGATCGTGCCGGATGCCTCCACAGCCGGCTACACACGCAATGATTTTGGATTCTAACGATGCCGGTCTACTTCAACGATGCCGTCGATGATATACTGCTCTATGACCGGCAAGCGAGTTTCATAGGGGGGCAAGTCTCCAACTTTCGGGAGAACCTCCTAAACGAGTCACAAGCTGAGTTAATCAAAGATATGTCTCCGGAGATCTCCGGGGTACTCAAGACTCGCAGAGGGTTCCACCGCTTTGCCAATCTTCTGGGCAGCACAAGCTCCAGTGTTGATATGCGAGCGATTCACTTCTTTGATTCCGACAGCCGAGAAAGGGTGATTGTAGCTGTTGATAGGGATCTGTATGAGATTGAATCAAACGGCACAGTGACGGCAATCTCGGCAGCAGCCAACGCTCTTCCGGCAGCAGCTAATCCGGCTTATATGTGTCAAGTGGCTGATAAGATGTACTGGAGCAGCGACAGCGGCACATCAAAGATATTTGAGTTGAAATATTCCGGTAGTGCTTGGGTTAAGACTAATTCAACGGACACCGTTTATCCGGCAAACGCAAAGTATCTGGTGGCCAACGCCGGCAGAGTGTTTGCTTATGATCCAACCGGCAACGAGGTTTATGTGAGCACCATTCTGCCCAATCTCGCGGCTGTTGTTAAGATTAACAACGGAGGCGGCTACGCTATCGGAGACTACACATCGAGCGGGATGGTAGTAGATGCTTTAACGATAGGCTTGAGTAGTGGGCAGACAATAACATTCAGCGGAGGTGGCAATTTCCTTCTGAGCGCGGCAGCCGTTGAAACAGATACCAAGATTTACGGAACACTTACTGATGCTGTGGTTGCCGATGATGAAGTGGCATCTGTTGGCACTACGCTGTTCACGATGGGGGGAGTGACAATCAACCCGTTTAAGGTTGGCACTGGAGCCGAGACAGTGACCGGGATGTATAGCTGGGTGGGTTTCAAC
>Ga0080013_1005284_pt1 | contig 12143 bp, 23 predicted proteins | sample ETNvirenome_6_85_FD_69236 | JGI IMG/M metagenome (GOLD analysis project Ga0080013, IMG submission 69236) | Marine viral communities from the Pacific Ocean - ETNP_6_85 (SPADES assembly) (version 2) | ecosystem: Environmental > Aquatic > Marine > Oceanic | place: Pacific Ocean | collected 2013-06-19 | reverse complement strand
ATTTGTACCGGCAGATGATTTGATTGTACCCTATTCTGCAAACTCGTTAGAAGATGCAGAAGCTGTGATACACGTCATAAAAATTTCTGAAAACGAATTAAGAAAACAACAAGTGTCTGGTTTCTATAAAGATATAGATTTAGGAAATCCACCTGTTACAGAAAATCAATTACAAGATAAAAAATTAGAGCTTGAAGGAATTTCTAAAGATGGCCAAGAAGATCAATTCGTATTGTATGAAATACATACTAATTTAGATTTAGATGGTTATGAAGATATGGATGCAAATGGTAATCCAACAGGAATTAAACTTCCATATGTAGTTACAGTTGCTCAAGCAGGAAACAAAGTTTTATCTATCAGAAGAAATTACAAACAAGACGATCCAAAGAAAAACAAAATAAATTATTTTGTACAATTTAAATTTTTACCTGGTACAGGTTTTTATGGTTTTGGTTTAATTCATATGATTGGTGGTTTAACTAGAACTGCTACAGCTGCATTAAGACAATTGTTAGATGCAGGAACTTTAGCAAACTTACCAGCAGGATTTAAATCACGTGGTATTAGAGTCAGAGACGATGCACAACCATTACAACCTGGTGAGTTTAGAGATGTAGATGCACCTGGTGGAAACATCAAAGATCAGTTTATGACTTTACCTTTTAAAGGACCAGATGCAACATTACTTCAATTGATGGGTGTTGTAGTATCTGCAGGTCAAAGATTTGCAGCAATATCTGATATGCAAGTTGGTGATATGAATCAACAAGCTGCAGTAGGAACTACAGTTGCATTATTAGAACGTGGCTCAAGAGTTATGTCTGCTATTCACAAAAGATTGTATGTAGGTTTAAGACAAGAATTTAAATTATTAGCAGAAGTATTTAAAACTTATTTACCACCAGTTTATCCTTACGATGTACCTGGTGCAAGACGAGAAATTAAAGTACAAGATTTTGACGAACGGGTAGATATTTTACCTGTTGCCGATCCAAATATCTTTAGTCAAACACAAAGAATTAGTTTGGCTCAAAGTCAATTACAACTAGCGCAATCAAATCCTCAGATACATAATCTGTATCAAGCATATAGATCTATGTATGACGCGCTGGGTGTAAAAAATGTTAATTCTATTTTGCCACCACCGGCACAACCAACACCGATGGACCCTGCACTAGAGCATATTATGGCAATGTCACAAAAACCTTTTCAAGCTTTCCCTGGTCAAGACCACAAAGCGCACATCGATGCTCACTTAAACTTTATGAGATTGAATATGGTACAAAATAATCCACTTGTAATGGCGTCGATACAAAAAAATATACTAGAACACATAAGTTTAATGGCACAAGAACAAGTACAATTAGAATTTGTAGAAGAATTACAAGAGTTACAAATGATTCAACAACAAATGGGAGCTATAAATCCTGCAATGATGCAAGGAATGATGCAAAATCCACAAGTTATGCAGCAACAACAGCGTGTCCAACAGATAACTAACCAAATTGAATCTAGAAAAGCGCAGTTAGTAGCTGAAATGCAAGAAGATTACGCTAAAGAAGAAGAAAAAATTACTGGTGAGTTTGCTGGTGACCCATTATTGAAGATAAAATCAAGAGAAGTTGACCTAAGAGCAATGGAAAATGAAAGAAAAGAGGAAGAAGGTCAAGAAAGATTGAATTTAGACAAGATGAAAGCAATGATGAACCAAGAAAACCAAGAAGCGAAGCTAGAACAGAACGAACAACTAGCTAATCTACGTGCTGGTGTGTCATTAGCTAAACAACAGATGTCTGATTCAAGTAAGATACACGATTTTGGTAGAAACTTTCCAAAAAAATAGGTATAAATTTAATTAAGGAGAAAACTATGGTTAAAAAAACAAAAAACGGTCGAGACAATGTAAAAGTTGTTCCTGAACTTGGTGCAAACTCAAAAGGAGAGCAACAAGGCGGCATTCCTGTGGAAATGACTGATCCAATGACTTCACAAGTTGTTGATGTTAGAGGCACAAAAAGAATGAGACCAGATAAAAAACCTGTAAAAGCAACTTGGTACTAGTATGTGGTTATCGGCAATTAAATTAGCCGTCTCTGCTGGAAGTAAGATCTATGCTAACAAGCAGAAGACGAAGATGGCGATGTCAGAAGCACAGCTTATGCACGCTACCAAGATGGCTGAAGGTCAGGAAGCTTACCAGGGTAAACTTCTAGAAGCTCGTCAATCAGATTGGAAGGACGAGGCAGTTTTATTAATTCTGTCGGCGCCCATAGCAGTGCTTGCTTGGGCAGTTATAAGTGACGATCCGACAGCGATGGACAAAGTAAATATTTTCTTTGACCATTTCGCGTCATTGCCGTCGTGGTTTACAAATTTGTGGATCCTTGTCGTGGCGAGCATTTATGGAATCAAGGGAACACAAATCTTTAGAAATAATGGAGGAAAAAAATAATGCCAAATAGAAGGTTTAATACACAAGTAGCTAACCCTATGAAATCTGGTGGCAGAGTTGCTAAAAGAGGTGGTGGTATGTCAACAGCTAGAAAAGATATGAAATCTGGTTACTACAAAGATGATATGGGTATGAAGGGTGGTGCTATGTACAAAAAAGGTGGTTCTGTTAAAAAGAAAAAACAGGGTTACAAAGATAGAAAAGACGAATCTATCGCTATGAGAATCAGAAAGAAAAGAACGAAGAAGCAATTAAAAGCATCTCGTGATGATTCTTACGGAAGATTCGGAAGCAAAGCTAAAAAATCAGGAAAGATAAATAAGTAATGAAAAAAAACTTAAAAAAAGTCCCTACTGGCAAAAAAGGAAAAGGTTTAAAAAAACTTCCTAGAAAAGTCAGAAACAAAATGGGATATATGAAAAAAGGCGGGAGAGTATAATGGCTAAACTTTGTCCAAAAGGAAAGGCTGCTGCGAAGAGAAAATTTAAAGTGTACCCAAGTGCGTACGCTAATATGTATGCATCCAAAGTATGTAAGGGCAAAGTCAGAGCCAGTGCAAAGAATGGTGGTTTCATTGCAAGAGGTTGTGGTAAAATAATGTCTAACAGACGAAAGAAAACAAAGATTGCATAATGGGCGATTTGAAGAAATGGGTGGATCAAAAATGGGTAGATATTGGAGCGCCAAAGAAGGATGGAAAATATCAACCTTGTGGAAGAAAATCTGCCAAAGGTTCAAAACGAAAATACCCAAAATGCGTTCCACTTGCGAAAGCCACACGGATGACAAAGTCGCAAAAGGCGAGTGCTGTCAGACGAAAAAGAGCTGCAGGTAATCCTGGTGGCAAACCAACAAATGTTGCTACATTTGCAAAACGTAAAAAAATGAGTATGGGAGGTATAGTGTGAGGAAAAGAGATAATATGCCTGCCAGAAATAAAAAAAACTTTCGTCCTACAGAAAAGGGCGCAGGTATGACACGAGCCGGTGTCGCTGCCTATAGAAGAAAAAATCCCGGCTCAAAACTAAAAACAGCCGTGACCGGTAAAGTTAAGAAGGGGTCCGCTGCCGCTAAAAGGCGAAAATCGTACTGCGCTAGAAGTGCAGGACAAATGAAAAAATTTCCTAAAGCAGCAAAAGATCCTAATTCTAGACTACGTCAGGCTAGAAGAAGATGGAAGTGCTAGATCGATTTATTTATAATTGTTTTGCTAAACTTGATGATGCGGTTTCTTTCGTAGAAACTTATGTTATCAAAATGACTGAGTGGTGTTGGCAAACAAGAGTAAAGCTTCTAAAAAAGAAAAGGAGAAAAAAATGAGAAGAGCAATTCTACAAGCATTAGAAGATAGATATAATGCACAAATATCTGAAGCTGATGCAACAATCAAAATCTATTTAGAGAGTTCTGTTGGTATTGGAGAACACCCACAACACATTGATGAAGTGGACAAACAAATAGAAAAGATTGCTAATGCACAAGAAAAACTAAAGGAACTACAAGTGTATAAATTATGATAGATGAACTTATATTAATAGAAAAACTTAAGAAACGTATAAACGCTACTGTTCAACAAATTGGAGATTCAATGATGAGTGGTGGTGTTGACAGTATGGAAAAATACAAGTATATGTTAGGCCAAGCACACGCTTATCAATTAATAACACAGGAAATCTCTAACCTGCTAAAAAAAGATGAAAAGGAGCAAAATGACGGAAACGTTATCGACATCAAAGGAAATACCAAAAACTAGACTAGCTCTAGAAGAAAAGTATAAAAACGAACCTAAAGAACCACACGCAAAAAGATTAGATCCAGAAAACATACAGGAGATGGTAAGTCAATTACCAGAGCCAGTTGGATATAGACTTTTAGTTTTACCTTTTACACCAAAAGAAAAAACTAAAGGTGGAATATTATTTTCTCAAGAACAATTAGACAAAGCTAGAATCGCAACTACTTGTGGCTATGTTTTAAAAATGGGAGATCTTGCATACAAGGACAAAGATAAATTTGATAAACCTTGGTGTAAAATAGGAGATTGGGTTATGTTCGCCAGATATGCTGGTGCACGTTTACCGATTGAAGGTGGAGAAGTGCGAATACTAAACGATGATGAAGTGTTAGGGACCATAGGTGATCCTGAATCAGTTCTTCATTACATTTAACATAGGAAGGAACTATGCCAACAGAAAATGCAAAACCATCAGAAGAATTAATTGATGTCGGCGAAACAGTCGGAGCTGAAATTAATTTAGATGATAAAGGTGTACCTGAAAAGGTAGAAGAAGTAAAAGAAGAGAAGATTGAAGTAGAGCAAGTTGAAACTCCCGCAGAAGATAAAACTTTTGAAAACGAGAGAGAAACTAAACTTGAAAAAAAAGAAGAAAAAGATGAGTTAAAAGAATATAGCGAAGGCGTTCAAAAACGTATTGCTAAATTAACTCGTAAGATGAGAGAAGCTGAAAGACAAAAAGAAGAAGCTTTAGCTTATGCTCAATCTGTTAAAAACACTAATGCTGAAATGGAAGGTAGACTATCTAAAATAGATAGTTCTTATGTTTCTGAATTTGAAAGCAGAGTTAAGACTAGTATGGCAGCTGCTAAACTAGCTCTTAAAAATGCAATTGAGTCACAAGATGTAGAAGCACAAATTGCTGCACAACAGCAATTAGCTGCACTCACTTTAGATGAGGCAAGACTCAATAACATAAAAGTTGCTAATGAGAACAAACCAAAGGCCGAGGAGAAACAAGTTAATATTAATCCTCAACAGTATCAGCAACCTCAACAACAGTCTGATCCTAGAGCTGAAGAATGGGCATCTAGAAATACTTGGTTTGGTAATGACTCAGCAATGACATATACCGCGTTTGACATACATAAAAAGCTTGTTGAACAAGAGGGATATGACCCTAAATCAGATGAATATTATGCAGAAGTTGACAAAAGAATAAGGGTTGAATTTCCGCATAAATTTGATAAGGTAGAAGATAACACTGCAGAAAGAGCAAAACCTGCTCAGAATGTAGCTTCGGCTAGACGTTCAGCCTCGACAAATAAAGGACGCAAAACTGTCAAGCTCACACCTTCACAGGTAGCAATCGCTAAAAGATTAGGTGTGCCACTAGAAGAATATGCGAAACAATTAAATATCACGGAAGGAGTATAGGCATATGGAAAACGAAAAAATAAAAACTTCACGTGCGAGTCAGACTAGAGCGAAAGCTGAAACTAAAAAAGTTTGGACTCCACCCAACTCACTTGATGCACCACCAGCGCCAACTGGATATAGACATCAATGGATTAGAGCCGAGATTCTCGGCCAACAGGACACTAAAAATGTAGCGTCCTCTTTGAGAGAAGGTTATGAATTGGTAAGAGCCGATGAATATCCTGACTCAAATTTTCCAGAGATGACTGAAGGCAGATACGCTGGAGTCATAGGAGTGGGAGGCCTTTTGCTGGCAAGGATACCAGAAGAGATCGCGCTTCAAATCGATGCTTATTATAAAAAGCAAAACGAGGCTAAAGAAGAAGCAGTTAATAACGATCTTTTGAAGGAACAGCACCCAAGTATGAAATTCAGTAATGAATCTAATACTCGTGTAACCTTCGGTGGTACAAAGAAAAGTTAATTTTTTAACGATTCCTACCCAACGAATAAATTAACTTATAAAGGAAAACAACTATGGCAAATGCAAGTACAACTGGATTTGGTTTAAGAGCTGTAATGACTGTTGGAAATACTCCAGCAACTTCAGGACAGTCTGAATACAAAATCCAAACAGCACCAGGTGTAGCTTCAAACAAGGGTGATCCAATGAACGTGCAAGACGCAGGTAATCAAGGTTTCATTCAAGATGTTGCATTCACATTGTTAGATAATGGTGGCGTAGGCGGAACAGCTTGGTCAACAGCCGGCGGTAACGCAGAACCACCTTGTATTGGTGTTTTCAACGGAGCTTTTTTCATAAACTCTAATGGAAAACCAACTTTCTCAAACAATGTTGTGGCAGCACAAGCAACATCAGTAGACTACAACACTGGTTCAAATGACATAATTGCGTTCGTTAACGACAATCCTAATCAGGAATATGTTGTTAAAGCTGACGCTGCAGTAACTCAAGCAATGCTTGGAGCTGCGAATGCAATGAATATGAACAACTACACAGCGACATCTAACAAAGATGGTCAATCGATCTCTACATTAGACGTTGCATCGGCAAGTACGACTGCTCAATTTAGATTAGTAAGAAGCGCTGAAGATCCAGAAAACAAAGATCTTACAGTAGCTGGTGCTAATATAATTGTATCGTTCTTACCGTCAAGTATGCTGTACAATTAATAACAAATAGGAGTATATAACTATGGCAATATCAAGAGCACAACTAGTTAAAGAACTAGAGCCTGGTCTAAATGCACTATTTGGACTAGAGTACAAACAATACGCTGATGAGTGGTCTGAGATTTTTGAAACAGAAACATCTGACAGAGCTTTCGAAGAGGAAGTAATGTTAGCTGGTTTCTCAAACGCGGCAGTTAAACCTGAAGGACAAGGTGTAACTTTCGACGACGCTCAGGAAACTTTCACAGCGAGATACACTAACGAAACGATCGCATTAGCGTTCGCAATCACAGAAGAAGCTATCGAAGATAACTTGTATGACAGACTTGCGTCTAGATATACAAAAGCTTTAGCAAGATCTATGGCGAGCACTAAGAACATCAAAGGCGCGGCAGTATTAAACAACGCGTTTGACGCTACTTTTGCTGGTGGAGATGGTAAGGAGCTTTGCGCTACTGACCACCCTACATTAGCTGGTACATTTTCAAACGAATTGTCAACAGCTGCTGAGTTGAACGAAACTTCATTAGAACAGTCGTTGATTGACATCGCGGCTCTTACTGATGAAAGAGGCCTAAAAATTGCAGCACAAGGAACTAAATTAATTATTCCTTCTGCTTTACAATTTACTGCTGACAGACTTATGAAGTCTGCTGGTAGAACAGGCACTGCTGATAACGATATCAACGCAATCAGAAATATGGGAATGATTCCGCAAGGATACTCAGTTAACCATTATCTGACTTCTGCGAAGAAATTCTTTATTATGACAGATGTTCCTAACGGTCTAAAACACTTCAACAGATCACCTATCAAAACTTCAATGGAAGGTGACTTTGATACTGGAAACGTTAGATACAAAGCGAGAGAAAGATATGTATTTGGATTCTCTGATCCAAGAGGTATCTTTGGTTCAAACGCTACGTAATCAATAATTTTAAAGGGGCCGACACAATTCGGCCCCTTTTTATATATAGGGTGAGAAAATGACTAAATTCCTCGTAAATATCTGGGCCTACGACCATCACGCAAAATTTGAAGTAGAGTCCGAAGACAATCCAAAATCACTAGAACAATCAATAGTTGACAAACTAGGAGAAAATGTTATAAAGTGGGAAAACCTTGGAATATCTTATGATAACAAGGTTAACAGAATAACCTATGAGGAGGTTATAGATGATACAAGACCTATACAAACAAAAAAGGTCCTTGGAGTTGAAGTGGGAACAGGAGCATCTATCTGAAGATAGATACACTCTTGAGATGGTCAGAATAGACGACAAAGTTAGAGAGATCATCACTAAAATAAAGCTGGAAGAAGCAGCTATTGCCCATAGACAGAATACTGTTGAAGGTGCAGCTCCACAAGTTTCAGTAGCTACTTAATAAAAAGCTACATCGTAAAAACTTCATTTACATTACAGGCTCTCTTGCGCTCTACTAAAATGTATTGTATAAAAGACACACTATACAATTAATTAGAATACTGACGCGTATAGTCGACGGCCTAGAGACAGTATTCGGAAAACTAGGAGGATATAATTATGGCATCAACTACATTTTCGGGACCGATTAAAGCGGGAACGATAGCAAACACAACTGGTACAACTGTCGGTGATGACGTTAAAAACGTTGGATTCGTTAAGATGGCACAAACTGCATCTTGGACACAATCTACAACTGCAGCTGATACTGGAATTGTAATTCCTGCAAATTCACAAATCGTGGAAGTAAGAATTTACATCACAACTGCGTGCGATGCAGCTAACATAAGTGTTGGTACAAGTTCTACATCAACTGAATTATTTACAGCATTAGCAGCTGGAACAGCAGCTAACGTTATTAAATTTGGTTCAGGTGGAACTATTACAGATGCTGATACTTGGGTTGACATTGGATCAAGTGACTTACCAATCTTTATTGATTTTAGCGCTGGTACAAGCGGAGTTGGTAATATTACAGTTGAATATATTCAAAATATAAACAACGCATAATAATTAATTTAGTGTGGGCTTCGGCCCACACATAATTTTAGGAGAAAATTAATGAGCACATATCCAGTAGATATAAAAGCCAAAAGAATAACAAGCACCGCGGCTAATCAAGAAGTTTTTGGTGGACCAGGAAGATTTTTAGGATTTTCTGCAAACTGCACAGCAGGAGCAGGAACAATTACTTTAGAAGATAATGGTTCAGCTTTAGCAGTGTTTGGGACTCCTGATGGCTCTTCATCACCTATGGTTTACAACGCTACGTTTCCTGGAACAGGAATTAAAGCGAGCACTAAATTAACAGTGACATTGGGAACTATTGCTGACGTAACATTTTACTTCGGCTAGGAGATTTAAGTGGCTACAATTACTTATACAGTCACTGTAGCAAGTGGCACGACACAATACGGAACCGGTAATAGATTTTATATTAACGGTGAGTTAGCACCTGTCTTGTATTTACAAGAAGGTAATACTTATATTTTTGATTTATCAGATACAACAAATGATACTCACCAATTAGCTTTTTCTACAAACCCAAATAACTCACCGACAGCAGCTTATACAACTGGTGTAACTACAACTGGAACACCTGGAACAACTGGTGCAAAAGTAACTATAGTTGTTGCTCCTGTTAAAAAAACTGGTGCACCTGTATTATTTTATTATTGTACAGCTCACGCTGGTATGGGTAATGCTGCACAAACTATTTCACCAACTTCTGGTGAAGCAGAGTTTAATCCACAAATAGATGAAATTATAGAAGAAGCTTTTGAAAGAACTGGAGTTCAAGGAGCTAGAACAGGATATCAATTAAGATCTGCAAGAAGATCATTAAATATAATGTTTCAAGAATGGGCTAACAGAGGTGTTCATTTATGGAAAGTAAAACTAGCTAAAGTACCACTAGTTGAAGGACAAGCAGAATATAGTTTTGCGACAGACTCAGAAAATTTTCCAAAAGATGTAGACTCTATATTAGAAGCGTATTACAGAAATAACTCTGATGCAACTGCACCAGCAGATATTTCATTAACTAAAATAGATAGATCTCAATATTCTGCAACACCAAACAAATTAGCTAAAGGCACACCATCACAATATTATGTAGAAAGAAAATTAAACCCAAGTGTATTTTTATATACAACACCAAGTTCAAGTGTATCTAGCACAACAACACCAACTAATTTTCAATTTTGTTTTTATTATTTAGCAAAAATTCAAGACGCAGGTTCTTATAATTATACTTCAGATATAGTTAATAGATTTTATCCTTGTATGATGTCAGGACTTGCATATTATTTAAGTCAAAAATATTCACCAACTATGAGTCAAGAGTTGGAAAGAAGATATGAAAGTGAATTGTTAAGAGCACTTGATGCAGACAATCAAGGCACTTCTACTTTCATTTCACCACAAACATTTTATGGAGATGGAGTATAATGGGTAAGTACGCATCAGGAAAATATGCATATGCTATTTCAGATAGATCAGGATTAAAATTTCCATATGATGAAATGGTAAGAGAATGGAATGGATCTTTAGTTCACACATCAGAGTTTGAACCAAAGCAACCACAATTAGAACCAAAACCAGTTGGCTCTGATCCACAAGCTTTATTTAATCCAAGACCACAACCTGCATCTAAAACAAGTTTAACATTATTAGGACCTAATCCTTTTACAACTGTAATCTATGGTGGAACAACTTATGTAAATGTTTTTTCAGAAGATCATCAAAGAGCTGCAGGTTCTATTGTAAGATTTAGAGGAGCACCTATTGTAACCGTTGCTGGACCCGGTGGTGTTAATGCTGATGATATAAAAAATTTACAACAGTTTGCAACTATTCCTACATTTGATAATGTAAGTGATTTAAATAATGCAAATGGATTTACAATTGCATTAGGACAAATTAATTCTGCAGGAGCTGTTACAGGAGCTACAACAACAGATTCTTTAACACAACCAATTAATTATTTTTATATAACAAGCACTAGTAATGCTACAAGCGGTGGTGTATCAGGTGGTGGAGATAATTGTTCTGCAGGACCAGTAACATTAGGAGTAGTAAACGCATAATGGCATACACTTTAGATAATTTAAGAACTGATATTAGAAACTACACAGAAGTTAGTAGTTCTGTATTATCTGATTCAGTTTTAGATACTATAATTAAAAATGCAGAAAATAAAATATACAGAGCAATTGATACAGACCAAAGTGTATTTTATGCAACATCAAATGCAATCGTTGGTAATAGATATGTAACTATACCAGATGATCTAAGAGCAATTAGATATGTTCAATTTAAAGATCAAGATGGAAATCAGTATTATTTAGAACAAAGAGACACAAGTTTTATCGCAGAATATTATTCTACTCCTGGAACTGCAGGTGTGGATATACCTAAATATTATGCAAACTGGGATGAAGAATTTTGGGTATTGGCCCCGACGCCTGATAAAACCTACGAAATTACACTAGCTTATGACAAAGAGCCAGAGACTATTACAGATACAACTTCTACACCCGCTCCGGCTACAACTGGAACTTATTTGTCAAATAAATATCAAGATTTACTTTTGTATGCTTGTCTGGTAAATGCATATGGATACTTGAAAGGTCCGCAAGATATGTTACAATACTATCAAAGCCAATATAACGAGGCAATAGAATCGTACGCGATCGAACAAATCGGTCAAAGACGCAGAGACGAATATCAAGATGGTGAAGTTCGCGCTCAACTTAACGTAAAACCACCATCAAGTTATAAATAGGAGATAAAACAATATGGCAAATATAATACCAAATAGTTTTAGAGGTGCTCTCTTCGAAGCGAATCATAATTTTAAAGCTTCTGGTGGAAACACTTTTAAAATTTCATTATACACAACTAATCCATATTCAACATCTTCAACTGTGTATTTAGCAGGAACTGGAAACGGTGAAGTAGATACAACAGGTGGAACTAACTATTCAGTTAAAACATTAACAAGACTTGGAGTTGCTTCGAGCACAGCAGTTGCTTCAGTTGACTTTGATAATGTTACTTATAGTAGTGCATCTTTTACTGCAGCTTTTGCAGCAATCTATAATACAGATACAGTTGATGGAACAGCAAACAGATTAGTAGTGGTTTTAGATTTTGGTGGAAACAAGACAGCAACGAATGGTACATTTACTATTACGTTTCCTGATCCGACTACACCGGCTAATGCAATTATTAGTATGGCATAAGGAGAAAATTTATGGCGTTGGTAATAAACGACAGAGTAAAAGTAACAAGCACAACTACTGGCACAGGTGCAATGGCGCTTGGTTCAGCAGTAACTGGTTTTGAAACTTTT
>Ga0080013_1005282_pt1 | contig 12145 bp, 25 predicted proteins | sample ETNvirenome_6_85_FD_69236 | JGI IMG/M metagenome (GOLD analysis project Ga0080013, IMG submission 69236) | Marine viral communities from the Pacific Ocean - ETNP_6_85 (SPADES assembly) (version 2) | ecosystem: Environmental > Aquatic > Marine > Oceanic | place: Pacific Ocean | collected 2013-06-19 | reverse complement strand
TAGTATGTAGCAATGGAATGGTAATAGGTATAATCTTAGGTAAAGATAGCGTAAAACATAGTATTTGGAATAAGAATTTTGACTTTGACGAAATTATAACTAGCGTTGTTAAGAAGACTGGGGCTATATTTAGTGAGGATTTTCCCTTGTTAGCTGAAACAAAGGTAAAAACAGAGGATATAGCTAGTGTAATTAAAATGTTCCCAGAACAATATACAGATACAGTTGTTAATTATATGTTAGGTAATCAAATTGATACTTATTGGGATCTTTTAAATGCAGCCACTTGGGTAGCTACTCATAGTATGAAAAGAAAAGTAGAAGCAACACACAAATTTGAAAGTATGTTGTATCCTAAACTAAGTGGAATGGCTAAAGCAGCAATTGCTTAAGTAATAATATTAGGCAGTCTCAGTATGGGTCTCTTTTGGAACTAAAATAATCAGTGTATATGGTGTTTTTTATGTGAAGAAGAGGCTGAGATATGAACTGGTTGGCGAACCCTTTCTAAGGGACTGCCTATAATTTTAATTACTCTGCGAGAGATCTCTGAAAGAGCAAGAGTAATATAGTGGGGGTTGTTTTAAGAGTTCAGCCCCCACTTATAATTAATAAAGGATTTAATATGCCAAAATCAACAGTAATAAAAGCAAAAAGGATGTCATGTTGCCCTATGTGCTTAAATGTTATTCCAAAAGGGAGTAAAACTAAAGTATATAGTAATGCATGGTATCACCCAAAGTGTTGCGATGAAATAATCAAAGCAATAGAATCAAAAAAAAAGCTAAAAGAAAGGAACAGTTATGTCTAAATATACTAAAATAGGAAAAGGTGCAGCATTCCCAAATAGGGATAAACAAGAAGGCGATACAAAGCCTGATTTCTCTGGACCAGCATTCGAAGTAGAACTAGGTGGAGGTACTTATAATGTAGCAGTAGCTATATGGAAGTCTAAAGCTAAGAAAACTGGTAATGATTACTATAGTATTCAGCTTACCGAAGTTAAAGAAGATGCTGAAAAGAAAGATAGTCCATCTGAATCAGGTCGAAAGGATTGGTAATAATGCAGGATAGTGAATTTGATTTAAGAATGAAAATATCTAAATATGAAGAAGTTCTTAATGAAATTGCATCTGCAGGTGAACAAGCTAATCCTAAACATCTATCTAATACAGCAAAGAGAGTATTAACATTCTATGCTGATGATAATGATGAACTAATAACTCAACAAGAATCTTTAGATAGATATAGAGATGCTCAAGCTGAAATAGCAGAATACGATAAAAAGATTAGTGAAGAAGCTGCAGAATCAGAGTGGAGAGGAACTATATTACATCCAATGTATGAATCAGAGTATGACGAAGAAGAGTAAATTTCCATATGAAGGTCTAAATGATCCCAAATATCTAAAAGATAGGCGGGATCTATTTAGAGAACATAAGAATGGATGGTGGTTTGAAGATAAAACTAGATATAGAGGAAGGAGAAAACCCAATGTCGAAAGCACTGAAAATACAAGTACTAGCATTTGAAAATAAAGATGAAGTTATGATTCTGATTCACGGATTAAAAAAATGGATAGATACTATGAATGATATGGGATACTCATCTTCTTCTATACAAACAGCAAAGGATATGTTAGATGAACTCATCAAAATCAATGCTATCTTTGAAAACACGAATAACAGCTAGAAAAATCAATAATCTAGCCAAAAAGGCGTTATTAGACGGTCCAAAACACATACCATCTAAAGGAATGATGTTCCTAAAGGATAAAAAATTAGGATCAGTCTTTGAAACAAACACTATAAAAGGTGTGTTACTTGATGTTAATGATTCTTCTGTACAAGTTGTTATTATTTCAAATATGTATGAGGAATCAAATGTTATTGGCAAGATAAGAATAGCAGGAAAGACAGAGGTATATAAATGAAATGTTCTTGTTGTGGATATAACTTTAAGAAAGAGTATAATCCATCAACTCAAATAGTAAAACTGCTTAGCAAGAGAAGCAGAGTATGTAAAAGTTATCTAAGAAAAGCAATGACAGCAATAGAATCAGAAGTGGTTTCAGATAGTACCCCTAATAGTAGATTTAGATTTTTACAAGCAATATCAAAAATAGAAGATGACATAGTTATGCATGTAGTTGCTAGATTTATATTACATAGATTGCAAATGCAAGGATATGGCTATAATTATCTTAGAAGTATGATATTAACTGAGCATAAGAATGCTCCAAACAAAAAGAAAAATGAACGTAAGAGGTATGGAAAACCTCCAAGTAAAAGAAAGGAATCAAATAATGATTAAAAGTAAATTAATGTTACAAGATACAATGTTCCCAGTAGTAGAAAAACCAGCTAAGTTTACAAGTTTATTACCTCACAAAGATGATAAACCAACTGGTTATAAATTCATAGTAAGAGAAGATACTGGTGAAGTGCTTAGTTGTATGACTAATGCATATAAGACTATATCTAATAAAGAAATTATAGATAATGCAGCACCTACTCTTAAAGAAAAAGGAGCTAAACTTACTGATATAAAAATGTTTGCTAATGGAACTAGAACTAGATGGACATATAGATTAAATGATACTAAGGTTAAAGTTGCTAAAGATGATTATCTAAATCCTGAAATAACTATAACTAATAGTTATGATGGATCAACTGAAGCATCAGCAATCGGTGGAGCATTTAGATTGGTATGTTCTAATGGTATGGTAATAGGTTATGCTCTTAGTAAACAAGGTCATAGACATATTGTTTGGGATAAATCAGCAGAAATAGATAGGCTTATTAATAATGTTATTAATAATACCCTTAAAGTATTTGATAATGATTTCCCAATGATGATAGAAAAAGAAGTCAAGAAGAAACATATAGGTAAAGCAATAGAAATGTTTCCAGGTTATGTAATGGAATCTATGGTGCAGAATCTATTAGCTAGTCCACCTAAGAACTACTGGAATCTTCTTAATAACTGTACATGGGTAGCAACTCATGTTATGAAAAGAGAATCAGAATCTACACATAAGTTTGAAGCAAAGATATTCGACACAATGAAGAAGTTTGCTGCTGAAGCTTAGTGGATTTTAATTGTCCTATAGTAATCCCGTATTTTGGAGGTAAGTATACTATGAGTAAACAACTTATACCTATGCTACCTCCTCATACGAGGTACTTTGAGCCATTCTTTGGTGGTGGTTCAATGTTTTTTAGGAAAAGAAAAGCCGAATGGAATGTAATAAACGATTTAGATGGTGATCTTGTAAACTTATATTTAGTACTGCAGTTAGAATACGATGAGTTTTGTAAGTATATACAAGCATTTCTAAGATCAAGAGAGATATACGATGAGTGTGTAGAAGAAATAAAGAAACCTATTATTGATAATCCAAATCCAAAGAGAGCAGCTATCTATTACTTTGTTGTAAGGAATGCTTTTAATCATTTAGTTGGTAACACATTTTCAAAAGATCAAAAATGGGACCCTTCTATATTGAAAAAGCAGTTAAAGTTATCTAAAGATAAATTAGATAATGTTACTATAGAGAATATGCACTTTGGTGATTTGATTGATAGATACATTCCAAGAGAAACAGATATGTTTTACTTTGACCCTCCATATGTTGTTACAGACGTAAAGACTAAAAGACAATACTATAGAAACGTATTTACAGACGAATTACACGAAGAATTGAAGGAAAAGTGTGATGATATTAACAATAATGGTGGTAAATTCATGATTAGTTACGACAATGTAGACAGTATAAGGAAGCTGTATAGAAACTACGAATTGAATACTATTGAAACTAAATATGTAGGTAATCATCCCGATAAGAGGGGAGAGGTCAAGAAAGAACTTGTCATTACTAATTATAAACCAACAGAACAGGTGGTATTATTTTGAGAAAAGATGATAATAATAATATTATAGCGTGTCCTAAGTGTGGTTCTAGGAATTTAAGAAAAGATGGATGGCAGTACTGGAAGAATAATAGAAAGAAACAGAGATGGATGTGCTATGCTTGTAATGGTAAAACTATTGCTCCAAATGTAGCAGAAAAATCTCCTTTTGAAGTAGCTGATTTAGAAGAAGTCGAACACATACCGATTGAAGAAATAATAGAACATAGGAAGAAACAATATACACAAAAGAGAAAATCAAAGTTATCCAAGAAATTAATAGATATTAAAATAAAGATAATGGGACCAGTAGGAATACTGCATTTTGGAGACCCTCATGTAGATGATGATGGTACTGACTTAGCACAAATATATAGCCTATGCAACCTAGTAAATAAAATAGATGGACTGTTTGGTGGAAATTTAGGAGATATTCAAAATAATTGGATAGGTAGATTACAAGCATTATACGGACAACAGTCCACCTCAGCTAAAGAATCATGGAGGCTCACAGAACATTTCGTTAATAGCGTAGAATGGTTATATCTAGTAGCCGGCAACCATGATGTTTGGAGCGGTGATGGTGACCCGCTAGAATTTATAATGAGAGAACATTCGGGGGTATATGAACAGTGGGGCGCTAGATTAAATCTTATATTTCCTAATGGAAAAGAAATAAGGGTGAATGCTAGGCATATGTTTAAAGGTAATTCAATGTGGAATACGGCTCATGGTGTTGCTAAAGCGGTTCAAATGGGTTGGCGCGATCATATTTTAACATGCGGGCATACACATGTCTCAGGGTATCAGGTGCTAAAAGACCCGTCTAGCGGATTAATAAGTCACGCGTTGCAAGTAGCATCTTTCAAAATAATGGATAGCTATGCTAATAAATTAGGCCTTGATGACAGAAATATATTTAATGCTCCGGTTACAATTATAGACCCAAAGTACGATGACGACGACAATCGTCTAATAACTACGATATTTAATCCATATGAGGGGGCTGAATTTCTAACGTATAAGAGAAAAGAGTGGGAAAAAGGTAACAAAAAAAGAAAGAAAATGTGAAAAACGTATTGACTTTTTACATCCCAGCGTGTATATTTTAGCTGAATTATAAAATAAATTAGGAGGTTTTATGGATAGTAACATAAGTAAAAAAAAATACAGGCGGATTTATATGACAGGTTATAGAGCAGGTAGGTTATCAGTGTTACCAACAGGAAAGAACGCAATCACCATTAGCACGCTATTGGCACCACCAAACGGAATAAAGTTTGTGTAAAAACTAAAAACTATGTGTTGGCTTTTGCCAATGGACTCGAGGTCAACTGACTATAAGGCACTGTGCAGTGAAAGGTCTGTAGGCTAACACATGGTTTTTATAATTAATTATTATTCCTTTTATTTTAATGAAAGGAATAATAATTAATAAATGAAAAAAACAACACCAATCAAGCATTGTGCAAACCAACGAAATGGCAAATGTGACGGAATTATGATGAAAGTAAAATACAATAAAGATATGACAGGAGGAAAAATAAACACTTGGGTCGATAGTGACCTTGTCGGCAAGCCCTGCGTTGTGATAGATGGTAGCAAAAGATGTTTATATTTTGATAACATTGTCATACCGGGGATAGGGGTTTGACGGCTATGGGGCGCTTGGACACCTACAGATTAACGTCATGTGGACTTCGCACTTCCTTGCGCCTCATAAATTTTATGCCATGAATGAGTGAATATCTTGATAAATATGATAGGTCGACCAATCTTATTCAACAGAGGGTAGACCGAGAAGATTACAGGCATGGTTGGAAAGAAAGAAAAGGAGTAAAAATGATTGCAGATACCATTGAAAAGTTAGACAGTATATTTGACCTTGAAGAGTTAGATAATGAGGTTGGCGAATTAAATGATATGAGTGATGTACATGCAGACCAAATATTATGGAAGATAGGCGCTCTTAATGCTCAAATAGATAGCATGAAAAAATCTCAGCAGGAGTCTGTTGAATTTTATAACAGAAGAATGGAGGCTATGCAAAAGCAGATAGATAGGCGCGCTAGTCTGCTTGAGGATTTAATTAGGAGTAAAAACTCATTAAATGATTCCGTGAAAACAATGAAGGTTCCAAATGGTACAATAAGGTTGACATCTAACACTAAAAAATATTTTCCTAGTGATGAAGAGACCATCAAATACTGTGAGGAGAATAAGATAGAGGGCGGAATAAAGACCACAAGAAAGCCTGTGAAAAAGGCAATTTTAGAATACATAAAAAACACAGGAATTATTCCTGAGGGGTACGAAGAAGAGACCGTTCAGAATTTTTCCTATAAAGTTGGAGGTTAAATGTACATAGCAAAATGTAAGATTGATGAAAGGGGGCGCATAAACTTGCCGAAGAGTTTTCTTATTGCAAATAGAATTAGCACAGATACGCAGGTATATGTTCAGCCCATGCAGGTTCCAAATGCTATTAAAATTATATTTACTGAGGAGGAGATAGAAAAATAGTGGGCATACAGGAAAGAGTGCAAAAAATCAAGGATAATTCTTTTTATAGATTTACATACGATCCAACTATGTTGGTAAGCAAAACTGTGAGAAGAATTATGAGCGTGCTTAAATTAGCGCACAAGGCTTTAATTACAAAAAGCCTAACCGAGATACAAAAAAACAAGGTTCTAGACGTAATGGGGGTATTAATCGCTGAATATGAGGTAATCAAGGAGAAGTCTGAGTCTAGATACACACATCTTAAAAAACAAGCTAACAAATAAAGGAGTAACTTATGTCTGTAAAAATACACGGAAAAGAATACCGCACTGTAGCGGAAAGAGTTAATCTTTTCCATGATGAAAATAAAGATGCCGTAAAAAGCATAAAAACAAAAATACTTTTCACACAAGAAGATAAGGTTGTGATGAGAGCAACCGTTACCGTAGGAGATAGCATATATACAGGACACGCTGAGGAAGTATATGGAAGTAGCAGAATAAATGAAACTTCTGCCCTTGAAAACTGTGAGACTTCTGCTATTGGCAGGGCGCTTGCTAGTGCCGGATTAGGTGGAAGTGAATTTGCGTCTGCTGATGAAGTTGCCAATGCTATAATGAACCAAGGTGAGGATAAAAAAGACGGTGGTTTAGTTTGGTCTATGGAAACCCGTGAAAGTGCCTGTACACTTAAAAAACATAAGGGCGAAAATTGGGCAGACGTTCCATCTAATTATCTTGATTGGATGGCAAACAAATCTAGCTTAGGTGCTGAATTAAAAATGTTTGCTACTGCCGAGTTACTCCATAGAGCAGGTGGTGAAAAGAAAACTAGCACCGACACTGCCGAGGAGAATCAGGTAGAAGCTAGCACCGCTTCAGAACCTGATGAATTAGAAAAAGCACTAGATGGCCACATTGAAAAGACGCTAGATAATGAATTTGAATTAGAAAAAGCACTTAAAGAAGATGGAGAGCCAACAACCGCAGACGAGTTTAACGAACCCACAAAGGACGACTTAGCTAAGGATATTAGCGCTATTGCCGACAGAATAGGTCTTGAAACATTTAAGATGTTTAAAAATAAGCGAATAGGAAACCGTAAATTTAGTGAGTGCAGTATTGACGAATTAATTAAATTAATCGGCGAACTTAATAGCGAATACCCCGATGATGGGTTACCGGTTTAGGAGGTGGGCATGACAAACGTAAGATTAACAAGTAAAATTGCATACAGAGAAATAACAGAGAACAATACAAGGACGAGTCAGGCGGAAAAGATTATGAACTTTATAGATACAATTATTACAGGAAATGCTAGCACCGATGTATCACTAAGGGAAATACAAAAAGTATCAAATCTGGATATAAATGCTATTTCTGGCAGGGTGAATGAACTGAAAAAAGATGGCAAGCTAGTTGAATGTGAAAAAAGAAAGTGCAAAGTAACAGGAAGATTAATTACTCCTGTAAGGCCAAGCGTGTCCCCTGTTTTAATAGGAGACCACTATAGGATGTTTGGTTAGGTGGCACATCCATCGAAAGCCAAAGGTAATAGGTTTGAGCGCGAGGTCAAAAATAAGATATTAGCACACGGTCATCCTTGTGAGCGTGCGTATGCATCAAATGGATTATCTCTTGGCGAACATGAAGAGGTTGATGTCCGTGCTATAATTAACGACAAGATATACAGGATACAATGCAAGGTAAGGAAGAAAATAGCAAGTTGGATAATACCGAATACAGAAGTTGTTGATGTGCAGATTATCAAGCAAGATAGAGGAGAGCCTTTAGTGGTTCAGCCTTTATCTTCTTGGCTAGAGGACAAAAATGCAGATAAAGGTAAATAGCACAGATGACATCAATGTGGACGATATTGTCGAGTTCAAAGTAATGAACGAAGAAATGGAGATTATTAATCATAGTGGTACTGTTATAAGTATCACAGGGAGCGGTAAGGCTTTTATTTTGACTAAATTTCCAAAAACAAAACAATGGTGTGTTAGTCTAAAGAACATAACACACATAAAAGGAGGCGAGTAACATGAAAGCACCGGCATTTCAATTTTATGCAAGTGATTTTTTAAGTGATATAAACGTAGTAACCATGAGTATGTCTCAGAGGGGAATATACATAACCCTAATAGCACACGAATGGCTTGAGGGAAAACTTCCTGCCGATACTAGCACTCTTAAAATGCTATGTGGTAATCCTGAGGACTGGGAATCAGACTGGGAGAAAGTTAGCACATGCTTTACCGAGAGAGATGGTTATATTTATAACTCTAGGTTGGAATCAGAAAGAGAAAAGTTATCAGCATACAGAGAGCGTATGAGTAAGGCAGGTAAAAAGGGCGCAGATAAGAGGTGGCATAGCCAAGCTATAGCTAAGCCAAGCATTAAGAAGAAGAAGAAAGAAGTAGAAGATAGAAGTAATAAAATTATAAAAGGTATAGAAAAAGAGTTTGAAGAAAAGTTTTGGTTAAAATATCCACGCAAGCATGCAAAAATAGAAGCAAGAAAAAGCTTTGTTAAGGCTAGAAAGACTTTTTCCTTAGAAAATATTATGCTTGGGCTGAAAATGTATATAAAGTATTGGGCAAATACAGGCAAAGAGGTAGATTACGTCCCTATGGCTAGCACATGGTTGAATCAAGAGAGGTTTTTAGATGTCTCAATAGATGAGAATAATGTTGTTAAGCATGTGAATGAAGAGAATAAAGAAACTACTCTATACTGCCAAGAGTGTGAGAATGCTAAGAAATTTATTGATAAGTCAGTAGCTAAAATATGTGATGTTTGCGGTGATGGTATGTATGTAGAAAAATGGCTACTAGACCATGAAAAGAATGCTAGAAAATTAGAAGAACAGCAAAAATCACAGCAAAAAACTAGCACGGAGCTGTCCGACGATGATCGCGATCCCGCGCGGCGGGCGAGCAGCGAGCGTGCTAACTCCCAGCCAGCTAGCAGATTTGAGAAAGATTTCAAGGGTTTAGTGAAAAAAATGAAAGTTAATTAGGGTGATGGATAGAAAGCAGAGGCTGATATAAATGGTTGGCGCTATTATAAAAATAACAATACAACAAACCCGGTTGTGGAGTTGTACCCCTGTGAGTATAAAACATCGCCCTATAAAATTGGGGGTTCACGCGTCCTCTTACGCTACCTACCTGCCTTACCTCGGAATCACTAGCGTAAGTAAGTTACTCGCATAACGCGTGTTCCCCCACATATTGGAGTTTTATGAATAATAAAACATTGAAAATGAGCATAGAAAAGACTAGTGATATGTCAGACGAGACAGTAAAAAGTTTTTATAATCTTATTTATAGGATGGCCGAGAACATGGGTTTTGAGGTTAGGGTGCCAAGTGAGACCCATAGCATGCTAAGTGATACTGATGAAACAGGAAACTAAGCACGAGTATGATGGGTTGGTGTGTGACGTATGTAACGAGAGAGTAACATGTGTTACTAACCTGCGTGAGCGTGCTATGTATGTGTGTGGGAAATGTATTAATTACATAAATCTTATAGAATAGTTAAAAAGGATTTGATTATTACTTTATATATATAGTATTTTACACACGCTTATCCCTCTCCTCCTCCTTGAGGTTAAGCGACGTTGGTTTGTTTCTTTTCTTGTGAACAACAAAGGGGGCGCACCTGCGCCCCCTATTTTTACATGAGAAGAGAGAATTATGACGCGTACTTCTTAGCATCGTCGTCGACGCTAATCATGCTCAAAGACCTAATAATATCCTCGAGTTTATCTAGGCTGAATGCTACTCCCTTTTTCGTAGGTATCCACTTAGCATCATCGCCCTCGCCTATCTTTGTCCAAATTCTTATTTGGCCAAATGTTTTTTCATTTACCGTATCCCTACTAACCTTTATTAAGGTCTTATCACTTAGTGGTATTTCGTAGTACTTACCTGTTTCAGGGTCTTTACTTTTCGTTTCTGTGTATGATGTTGGCATTATATATGCTCCTTTTTGTTTTTGGTTTAACCGAATGCTTTCTCTACTGCATCCTTAAGTGCTAACTGTTTTTCTGTGTGCTTTATCTTTATCCAATCGCCTGCTACCTCCGCCATTGTAATATCATGGGAGTACACAGACCCGGTTTCATCAAACATACCCACCTCTGAGCCATGTGTATATACTAGTCTCGTATTTCCTTTCATATTGTCCATCATTACCCCTGTTACCGGCACACCTAACTGCACGCTTTTAATTTTCATGCCTTTTTTAATATCATTAGTCTTCATCTTTTTTTAACTCCCAATATATTTTTTCATCGACCTTGTTGGATAAATTACCTAGTTCATCTATAAACATCGTCATAGCATCTAAGAATATTCTTAAAATCTCAAGCATCCACACTATTTTTTGTAGCGTGCTATCCGTATTTCTTTCATAGTATGCTTTTGTTCTGACGACACAATCGTGTATTGAATTTTGGATTACATCTTTTTGCTCTGTTGTTATCACTTTACACCCCTTTCTTTTAATGCCTGTGCTAATCTTGTCGGTATTACCACATCATCATTACATTTATTACAACACCTGCCACCGTTTACAGGCTCAGCGTTATGTCCGTCGTCCCAACCCCTTTCTCCGTCGACCATCAGCACATCTATATAATCGTCACAGATAGAACACTTTTTCATTTCGTGCTTTTTATATTTTACTACTTTTCCTGTAATCATGCTATGCCTCCGCAGATTGGTTATTAAGTGTTAATGTTTTGATGAGTTCTTTCTCCGACTCTGTTAGGCTATCAAACTCGCCCACCGCTATGCCCCTTGATACACCAACACCTGTCTTTCCGTTTTTATATTCAACCGTTTCAAAATCTAAAATCTCGCCGTCCTTAATTAAGCCCCAAGCCTTTGCTATAGCATCCGTTGCTAATACAAATCTTCCTTTTTTGCTATCAATTAGCGGTTTAATAGCTTTGTCGTTGGCCATCCAAATCCGTGCTAATACGTTCAATTTCTGTTCGTGAGTCCAAGCGCCACTCTTAGCAGGGTTACCCTTGCCGTCTTGGCATTGTCTAATCGCATCATCTATGCCATGTATAATATTTAAAGCGACCCACTCAATAATATCAAACAAAGTTTGTTCATCAACATCGCCGACAACTTTCTTAATATGCTCAAGGCGCTCTTGCCAAGTATGTCCATCACAGACGTTTTTTTGTTTTTGTGTTTTTTTGCTCACTTCTCTTCCTCCTGTTTTTCTCGGTTAAGCATGTCAATCCATGCATTAAATAAGTTTCTTGCGGTGTATTTATCGATGCCAAAATCCTCAACTATCATGCTAGGCGCCATCATCATGTTCACCGTACCGCCATCACGCAATTCTGCAAGGTATGGGAATACGTCCTCTGCTAGTTTGTCAAAAATTATATCGTATTCTGTTGTTGCCATGTTTGTCGCTCCTTGTGACTTATTTAATATTTATTACTTTCACTACGTTTTAAGTAATAAATATTAATATTCTAAAGTTTCGTTCGATTTTTCCTTACTTTTTTAATAAAGGCTCGGCCCTTTGTTCTGTAGCTTTTCATTGCATCATTAATCTCAAGCTTGTAAAATTTTCTAGCCTTAATATATTCTCTTAAAAATTCATCTTCGTAAGCGAGCTGATTCGCAAGTAATTCTCTTGCGCAAGATGACATTTTTATTTTTGACGATTTAATTTGAGATAAACAGTCATCGCG
>Ga0080013_1005280_pt1 | contig 12146 bp, 17 predicted proteins | sample ETNvirenome_6_85_FD_69236 | JGI IMG/M metagenome (GOLD analysis project Ga0080013, IMG submission 69236) | Marine viral communities from the Pacific Ocean - ETNP_6_85 (SPADES assembly) (version 2) | ecosystem: Environmental > Aquatic > Marine > Oceanic | place: Pacific Ocean | collected 2013-06-19 | reverse complement strand
GTCCCATCACTAGAATCAGCTATCGACTCTGGCTTGTAAAAATAATGAAGTTCTGCTGTTAAGTTTGAGCTAGGCGTTGGCCCTAAAATAAAACTATTTTCGTCAAACACAGCATAATGTTTTGGCACACCTTCTGTCGTACCTACCGGATAAGCCTCTCTTATAAAGCTGACATCTTTGAATAAAAGAAACTCGTATCCACTATTATCAACAGCAAGAGAGTATGGGGCTAAGAAATCTGATGGCATACTAAGGTATGCAGTTCCATCAGTAGTTGTACCAGTTACATTTTTGCGAAAATCAGGAAGCTGTACTGTTTTTAATATCCTGTCTTCAGCTTGCTTAACAATAACACCTAAATTATTGACAAATGTAGTCTCAGTAGTTTCTAGGTAATCTTGAATAGCACTCTTTAATGTTGTATATGTCCACGCCATTAGCTTGTTGTCACCGTTACTTGTCCAGATTTTGCTTTTATATTAAGACCAACAGTCCTGCTTCCAAGTGATGTAATGCCCCCACCAACAGGGTTCCATGCAAAAAGCTTTCTGCTTTCATCTAGATTTTGGTCTGGCCTTGGATGCCTTAATGCTTCAGCATCGTCAAGCCTCAATCTTCCAAGTTGCAACTGAGGCTGGTCAGGGCTAACAACATCTTTTCCAACTCTTAATCCAGTTGGTCTTCCATTTTTTATTTGAGGAACAAGATCTTTTATTGGATACCGAAAGCCGGTTAGATCGCAATAACCAAAAGCGTATTTACCAGCAGCATAACTCAAAACTGATACCCCCCTGGAGCAATAAATAAAGATGCTTTATCTCTTCCGCCGCTAGACGCAAGCTCCCATTGAGACTCATATTCGGCCTTTAAAACAGCCGATCTTTCGTTTGCTGTGGGATATTTCAAAGAAAGTCTGTAAGCAAGGCCAGAAACCAAACATGGGATATACCTTGCTGGAATGTCCATATTATTAGTCGCAGGGGTTCCAGCGTCCTCGATCCTTTCCATGTAATAATATCCAAACGTGTAAGTCTTTTGGTCATCAGGAGAAGGCCAAAGATTTACGACAATACCTGTGGGAGTTCTTTCAACATAGTATTGCAACGGCTTAGATTGACTTAATTTGTTAGATAGATGGGCATACTGACTAATAGAAACTCTGGTAAGATTTTGATCAAACTGGTTACTAATTTCTCCAGAATCTGTTCTTATGAAAGCTTCTACAATATCAAATATTTTACCATCCAATGTATACGAACTAGTTCCAGCAGTTAACGCCTGAGTTCCAAAGTTTACAGTCCATAAATTAAGACCACGGTTCTGCCATTCAAGCATAAGTAAATCAATGCTTCTTCTTGCAGTTTTGTAGTCATAGCCAGTTCTAAGCTCAATACCAATATTTTCAAAAGCCTCTTCTATAGCTTCTCCAATATCCAGATTAAAGGTAAATGTTCCGCTAGTAGCCATTTAAAATACCGGAGGCTTTGTTTTGCCTTTGACGGCACAACCATCTACAGGCTTTACTCTTCCGCCTCTATTCATCGCTTGAGGTTTATAGGCTGAACTCGCTATCTGTCTCCTAACTTCTTCATGTTCTTTTGCTCTCTCTTCATCCCTAATTCGTCTATCTCTTTTTCTTTTTTCTTCAATGAGGTGATCTTTATGAGGGTGCCATCCACTATCAGCGGGCAACACTTTTTCCATCATATTTGTCGGACTTAAGTGACGAGTTCCTTTGACAGAATACATGGGGTCAAAATAATTCATTATATTAGCCACTAAACAAATCTCCCTTTTGTCATTCCTCTAACCGCTTTTCCATCAATAGATTTTTTTCCAACCCTGCCGCCAGCACTCATACGACTAGAAGCCGCCGACGATTGTCTTTCTATTTTTCTTCTAGCCTCTTCAAGATCCCTTTTTTCCTTCATAATTCTTTCTTCTTCTTCGCGCTCATCAACTTTTTGATCGTGAATATCGCGCCCATAAGAACCCAAAATAGCCTTATAAGGACTGCTTCCAGTGACAATACCGTAGGCAGGGCTTATAGCCCCAATAATCTTACTTGGCATATTACTATTTCCCTTTCTTTTTTCTAGACTCAGATAAAGCAATAGCTAACGCTTGCTTCTTATCAGCAACCCTTTTCCCTGAACTAGATTTCAATTTTCCAGACTCAAACTCTCCCATTACTCTTGAAACTTTTGATCGTTTCTTTTTCTTAGAAGAGCCTTTCGTCTGTTTGCTTACTTGGGGACGGCTCGTTGCCATTACTTTGACTTTGTAGGAGCCTTTCGTTTCTTAGCAGCCGGTTTAGACGCTGTATCTTTCTTAGGCGTTTTCTTTTCTTCTTTTTTCTCTGAAGACTTGTCAGCACCTTTTGAAAGCTCCTTTAGTCTAGCCTCTGCCTCTGCCTTACGCATAGGATCATAAACAACAATGTCGTATTGACCATCACTGGTTTCTCCAGTGCCATCTTTGTTTTTTGAACCAATCTGGTAAACCTCTTCGCCATCAGCAAAATTACCATTAACGAACATTTCTAGCTTCGCCATGATGCCTCCTAGCTACTAAAGTGTTTTTGTGCCCATATAACAACACTATAGGTATCGCCGCTTGTATGATCGTTTGTTGTAAGTAACAAATCACCATTCACGCCGGTACCAGCATTGTTAGGTATTCCAGGCAACTCAATGCTGCTGTCGGTAAAATCCCAAGTATCAGTCCAGTCTTTTGGTGCTTGGGCAATAAACATATTGGAATCTGCATTCCAGTGAAGTTTAAAACCCATCCCAATATTACTAAACCAGAGCCTCTGGAGAGTAACCCGACTACAGGCTTTGCCCGTCATTGGATCACTTTGCAGAGCAGAAACATCAACTTTAGCAACAGCACTTTCTCCAGTACCGTCACTAATGTTGGTGAATTTCATTACAAGGTTTTTGCCGCCATCAACAATAGTTTGTGATGTAACTGCATCAGCCATAGTAACTCCTATTCAAATGGTGTAGCTAAGGTGCCGTCACCATGAAGATATGCTTCACAATGCCAAACAGCCGCTGTAGTTGCAACCAATCGAATGATGCCGCCAACTAACCAGCCTTGAGCAGCACTACCTAGATCGATAGTGTCGTCATCGCTTGCATCAGGAATAAAGGTGTTATTGTCTGTTGCAGTTGCTGGATCAAAGATCGTGGCAAAGCCAGAAAACAAATCACTGGAGTTATCCGTATTGATCTGCCCTGCACCTGTAAATGTAGTGCCAACTATAAAGGTATAGTTTAATCCTGCCGCTGCTGTAGGTAATGTTACAACGATACCTCCTGCTCTATTCAGCGTATAAACTGTACCTGAATCGGTTGATTCAACGCTGTGTGTAGCACTTGTAATGCTCTCTATTTGTGAATAAGCAGAAAGATACCCTGTGGTGGTAATGTTACCACTGCTATCTATATCTAAGTTGGTAGTAATAGCACCAGTAGTACTATTTTTTGAGATTTGCTCAAATCCGCCTTCTGAACGGACTGGGCCATTGAACGTGGTATTAGCCATTATTATCTCCTGTCGTGGCTAGTGTCTAATGTTTCATGTGAAACAATTAGTCAGGAAAGAAAGGGGGCGCAAAGCACCCCCATATCCGTTAGCTTGATCCCGGTGAACCGTAGATTCCAAGTGGATCAGATACCCCAAATGAGTATCTTTCTCTCGCCTTGTAACGCACGTTACCAGTATCGAAGTCTCCGTCCATGCTTGTCTCAAGCGCGGTACGCTCAAAATGCTTCAGACCATTAGGAACATCCGTAATGATGAAGAATGCATTTGAGTCAGTCAGGTAATGATTTACCGCGTATCCTTCAGGGATAGCTCCCATGTTCTGGATAGCGTTAACATCATTGTCTGCTGTAGCAACACGTTGAGTAGATTCCAGCAATCTAGTTGCTGTAAACATCAAAGCGGGCGGAACGATCAAACGTCTAGGTCTTGCAGCAATCAACAGACCACGCTCATCAGTGAATCCAGCAATTGAAATAATTGCATTCTCCAAAGATGTTTCGTTTAAGTCTGCTGCTGTAGCAGGGCGGTTACTATTCTTTCCGCCATTAACCTGTGGGTGTCCGTCACCGCCAGTAACACCATCACCAGATGCAGTGAACAGGTTAACCCCGTCACCAGACTGATATGAATTGGTGAAACCATTGTTAAGAGGATTAACCGCCTTAACTTGCTTGGTATACGCCATAGCACGGGCAAGAGCCTTGGTATAACGTGCAGACAATGAGTCATACAAGTTATCTTCCATCGCTTCTTCCGTAATCGCGAATCCCATAGCAATAGTTTCGTGGTTATACCGTGCAGTGAAAGCTTCTTGCGCTGAATCATAAGAGATTGCAGAGCCTTCGTTTTTCACAGGAGCGGCTCCAAAACCACTCAACTTCACTTCCTCTTCAAAAGAACGTTCAGAGCTTTCTGTCTCATAAATGAGTTCATGCTCGTCATCGTACTTACCATACTCCAAACCAAAAAGGGCATTAAGTCCCGGCAGGAGTTCTTTAAGCATTTGCGCTCTAGAAATAGCCATTCGTTATTCTCCTTATACGCCTAGTTTGGTTTCGTATGCATGGCTTAGTGGCAAATATGTCACCAAGCAATCTGTATAGGTATCACCAACTGAACTAGTTGGGCCGTCTACAAATTCTACAATACGAAGTGGTAAAGTATTAGTAGTAGCAATAGAACCGGCATGGCTTAGTGGCAAATATGTCACCAAGCAATCTGTATAGGTATCACCAACTGAACTAGTTGGGCCGTCTACAAATTCTACAATACGAAGTGGTAAAGTATTAGTAGTAGCAATAGAACCGCCGTCAAGGGCGTTCTTGCTTCTACCAATTGTCGTCGAACCAGCAGTGCTAACCGCCGAAACATTGTTTCCAAGTCCGGTTTGAGCAATAGCCTCATCACCCTGCATTTGAAAAACAAGTTTAGGGTCATCAACAACATACGCCATAATGTCGGATGCCGCTGTATCAGCCGGGAACGTCTGGTTGAAAGTTAACTGACTAGTACTTGGATCAGTGTAGGAGCATCCTACAAATATGCCAATAGTACCGGCAACAACAGATGTTGTAACCGCAGCCTTTTCTATCGTTCCAGCGGCAACTACTTTGACGAAATCACCGTAAAAAATCGCTGTATCGTAAGCACTTGCAATCTTGAGATGTCGAACTTTACCTGTGTAAGAGCCGCTCGCACTAAGAGTGTTTACTGGTTCAGCGCCCATTGGGGTTGCTGTGGTAGCCATAAATGACCTCCTTTAATTATAGAAACAACCCAGCAACTTGGGTTAGTCTCTACCAAAAGTTGTTCTCGTGCTGCGCTCTGGATTTAACAGAGGCATACGAGGGTCGTTTTCGCGCATAAAGTTATTATCAACAGACTCCATTTGATCATTTGCTACTTTCTGGAAGTGAGCAGATCTAGAAGCCATTGTTTCAGCGGGAGCCTTGCATAATAGCAGACCACCTACTTCAAGATTGCCTTGAAACTTAGAACCAACATCTGGTTGCAGTTTTAGTTCAGGATGGTCTTCGGCCTTACAAGGACTCCAACCTTCTCTAAACATCTGCGAAACATGAGTGTTATCTGCTTGCCCAAGGATACTAGTTCGTACCCATCGGAAAACCCAACCCTCTTGTGGTTCTGGATCTGGCAGCGTTGAAGCTGGTATCCACTTATCGCTCGGTCTCTCATCCGCATTACGCGAAGTATCGTTTCTTGGTGTGCGCTCTTCAGACATCAAAAATTCCCCTTAATGAGTTCTTTTGCATACTGTTCATTGGTTAACCCAAGTCGCTTGGCGAGAGCTACCTGAGTGGACGTTAACTGTACTTTGCGCGGTTTAGCACCATTATTCCTTGCGGAAGGTGCCACCACCGACGAGGGCTGGTTGGCAGTCACAGTCGCGGTACGTCCATCTGTATCGCTTTCATCCTGCCATCCAAAATCCGGGTATGAACCTCTCATACCATTATCCACATACTGGAAGTATTGAGGAGAATTGGGTCTTAACCCATGATCTCTCAACGCCTCCTCGTGTAAGCCATAAGCTGTTGCAGTCATTGCTTTATTTTCTGGATTCATAAACCAAGGATTGCGTTCAGCCCAAGCTGACGATTCTGGAGAAGGTTCAGGCGGAGGCACTTCCTGCGAAACCGCTGGTGCTACAGGGGGTTGCGGTTGATACGCTTGCTGTTGAGGGGGTGGTGGTTGCCACTGACCCTGCGGAGGCAAGCTGTCCTCATACCGTTCAGCCTCTGTTAGCTCTGACTGAGCCTTCATCAATTCTTCCTGAGCAGAGACTACGTTATCCGTATCTCCCTCTTCATACGCCTTCTTATATTTAGATCTGGCGTTTTCAAGAGTCATTTCAGCTTTCTGCTTAACAGTATTAATCAATGCGCCTTCGCCTCGATTGATTAAAGCTTCATACTCTTTGTTTTTGTTTGCGAGGACTTGAGCGATCTTTACCGCCTCATCTCGCATCCTTTCAGAAGCTTCTCGTTGCCTACGTTCCTCGTTTTGCTCGTAACGCAGTTTGTTGATTCGCTTCTTAACTTTCTCGCTATAACCACCTAACTCATCATCCTCGTCTTGAGGAGAAGCTGACGATTTTGGCGGTCTTCGATCTTCCGGCGGTCTGTCGTCAACAATCTCGTACTCAACGTCTGAGACCTCTGAGTCCGACTCTTGCTGGCTAACCTCGCCTTTCTTGCCAATAGTTGTTTTAACGCCAAAGAATTTCTCTTCAGCACTTGCAGGAGATTCAGTCTCCAGTTCCTGTTGCAGCTCACTCATACCTTAACAATGCCTCTTGGATCTTCAACAACAGCTTCAATGCTATCGTCATTGATTAAACGAAATTCTCGATCATGCACCTTGAATCTGGTGCCTGAATAAGAACGCATTAATATCCAATCCCCTTCTTTACAGTAGGGGCCAGAAGGGAAACGCTGTGAATCGCTATAAGCATCTGGCCCTAACTTTAGAACAAAGCCTACGATTGATCCCACTTCTTCTTGTTGCAGCGTTTGAACAGCCTTCAGGATTCCTCCATCCGTCTTTTCTTCTGGTTCTGGCAAAGCAATTAACACTTTATACCCTTTCGGGTCAGGTAATTGATTGGCGTTTCGAACGTCTTCAGCTTCCTGCCTTAGACTTTCTTCTTCGATTGCTAATGTTTCAGCCATTAGTTACACCTTTTGCACTGGAAATTCGCGTCCAGAGTCGCGTTGCACCGCTTATGCGGAGAATTATGCTTTCTCGTACCTTTCTTTTAGGTCGAGAAGTTCTCTCTCAGCTATTGCCAGACCTTGTATGATCCCGCAACACTTAGAGTATTCACTAAAATCAGAACAACCACCTCCACTGATGTGGTCGCTCATCTCATTCATCTGCGCCCTTATACCCTTTCTGACGGCTTCAAACAAGTTATCTGATACCAGATCACTCATTTCTTAAATCTCGTGCCGTCTGAACGCCAGCCTTAAATCCTTCTATTGTTTCTTTTGAGGAGACTTCTTCTGCCTGTCTTTCGTTCTCCATAACCTCTTTAGCTAGCTCAAGACCCAGCTTGGCTTCCTGTATTTCTTCATCAGACTCCAACCGATCACGCTCCATCTCTTCTTTGGATATATCTGCTTCTCTCTTCGAGTCGATCTTAGCCATCTCAATACGCTCTTGCTGATCCATTCTCTCCCTCTCAATAGAAGACTTATCAGCGGTTTTCTGCATATCAATCTGTATTTTAGCCATTTCTGTCTGGGCTTTAGTCTGAGCTTGCTGTTGTTTAATCTGAAGCTCTTGCTGCTGCATTTGGATAACAGGGTCTTGAGCCTGTTCTTGAGCTTGTTTCTGTTGTTGTTGCTGTTGACCCTGCTGAAGGACTTGTTCTGCCGCAGGAGCCACCAATCTGGAGATTCTGTACTCAATATCTTCTGGTAAAGGCTGGTCAGGGGGTGGAAGCTCCACTCCAAGCTGCTTTTCAACCTCTTGACGGTACTTAAACGCCAAATGTTCTTGTATATGGGCCGCCATTTGCGCCATAACCTTCTGAGCGTTAGGACTTTTACCCATAATCTCTTGGATCTGCGGATCTTGGGCCATTGCCATGTGTGTTTGTATGTGCGCTTCGTGATCTTGGTAGATGAACGCCTTAACCGGCTCTCCATTGATGATATTCATGTTCTCACTAACCGGATCAGTCGGTTTTATCTCATCTTCAAGCGGTACAATCTTGTCTGCGTCCTGAATATTGAGAATTTCCAGCATTTGGCGGTGTAAAAGCGGCAAATCGTACATTTCTGGCGCTTGTTGGGCCAATTGTAGCGCCGCTTGGTACTGCATAATGCGCTGTGCCATCGTTCCGGCGTTAGGATCGCTAACTGGGATGATATCTACGCGATCATCGAAGTCTTGACGGGTAATCGGCTCCTCATCGGGGAGGTAGGGATAGGATGAAGGGCCGAAATCCCGCACAATATTGGATAATAGCTTTAATTCTGACCTCATAGAGGCGTGTAAGCGGGCCTGAACCGCACTCATCACCTTCATAGAGCGTTCTAGTATCGCTAAAGTCGTCCCAACAGGGGCTTCAGCGTTCATATCCGCTGCTTTTACGTCAGCAGCAGAGGCAAATCTTCGTCCTTCTTCGACGATATCGCCTAGTAACTGGTATAAAACGGAGCTTGGCTCCTTGTACGGCAAGAAACTGATGTTATCTTTGATCGCTCCACCGGGAACGTCTACATCTCGGAACTCTCCGGGCATGATTGGCGTGTCATCACCCTTGATTCTAAGCCCTCTGGACTTCAAACCTCCGGGTAAGTTGGATAATGTACCCGCATCAACCAATTGCCTAAGTAGTGAAGTGGCTGATTTAGCCAATCCACCGATCATATGGATCAATCCAAAGCCGTAAAACCCTAATCCGGGCATATACTGGTAATGAACGAAGTGTTCACGCTTTAATTTAGTAGGATCATCCTCGTACCAGTTGCGCCTGATCGACAAAACAGTGCGAGAAGACAGATCTATTGTCACAACATAAGGTAGCGCAATACCTGTCTCTTCTCCCTTGTCAGTGTCTTCAAAGCCGGGAAGGTCTAGATTGACCTGAACCTCAAGAATAGTGTGCCTTGAGTCAAGATCATAGTTAGCGGAGTCTCCCGTTAACTCATTATATTTTCTTTCAATCTCATCCACATCTGGCGTGGGTGATGGCAAATCAACATCAACATAGAAACCGGATACTTGCAGTTTACGAACATCGTTAGAGCTGCGCTTCATTACATGAGTTGCGCGTTCACAAGTCTCTAGGTCTGATGCTCCATAGCTAACCACAAAGTCTTCTGCCGGGACAAACATACTACAAGGTCTTGCCATATTAGGGTCATAGTAAACCTTCCTGAAAGCACTACCCGCCAAGGGCAGAGAGAAAAGCATCTTTTCTGTTTCCGACCTGTACTCGGTCATTTTCTCAGTTAACAGGTAGTTCAAGTAGTCCTGAACACGATGTGCCTGTTTTTCTTTCTCGGTATCTACTACCCCGACAATGCTTGTCTTAACTGGGCCGCCAGCGGGGAAGATTTCCTGAATAGCTTGGGATTGGAAACGTATAACGGATTCTGTTAGCAAGGGGTGAAATACGCCACACGCTCCGTCCCAAGGAGTTGTCCGGTCTTCATGTTTGAGACCCAACAAATCCAAACCTTCAATATATGCTCTTTCCCAGTCTGAACGGCTTTCTTTGTCAGCCTTATAAGAACCGATCAAATCCTGAGAAATTGAAAAAAGATCTGTATCTTCAATGTACTCCGCTAAATTAGCATCATGCGGAATTCGGCCCATCGGGCCTTCTGGATCAAAATCCAGCAATACGCCACCATCGGGCGTTTCAATCGAAACGGACTCAGGGTTGACAATTTCAACCTCAATTGCATCCTGACCACCCGCGAAGGGATTTGGGCCATCAGGAGTCTGTAACGGGCGATCTACTGCCACTTAGCCGTTTTTCCTAAAATACTGCGTTCTAGCCGCACCACTGCCTCTGGCGATTGTTTTAGGCACTTGCCCGCCAGCAGCCATTTTCTTCTTCTTTGCAGCCATCTTCTTTCTTCTGATTGCAGCTTTAGCAGAATGTCCGGGGGTGATGCTGTCATCTCCTTTAACGGAAACACTACGGCCTTCCTTATATTTCTTTACTTTGCCTGACTTAGGCTTCGAGCTTTTGCTGTCGTAATAACTTGGCATAAAATTATCCTCTTGATGCGGCCTCGTAAAAATTCTCTTCCCAGTTCCTGATTCTTTTTATATAACCTCTGAAGTAAGGAACATACCTTGCAAACCGTAAACAAAGCCAGTTCAACCATTTCAGCGGGAAAGGCAGCGGCCTCATAAAATCAATAAACAACACTGTCCTTTCTTTCTCGGTCATATTCACCGCGATGTGTTCGTAGGTGTCGTCAAACACCACCGCTTCACCCTCGCGCCATTTATATTCTTTTCCATTCACAACCAGTGTACATCCATCTTCTGGAATTTTTAATCCCAGATGAACCCTAAAGATACCTGACCAAGGGCCGCGATGCGGCATTAACATCTTCCTAGGGCCAAGAACCGACAGATAAACAGAAACCACACCGCCATCAGAATCCAGCAACTTCATGGTTTTCGGCATTTGCTCACAGTTTTTATCAAACCTGACAGTGACTGCTTTTAAAAAGAACAGTCTCCATTTCTCATCGTCTGATATAAATAACTGGTCATCACTGATCTCATGGAATACTGCAAACTCATCGGTTCGCTTATCCAGTTCGTCAAATTCTTTTTTAATCGTTTCGTAGTTATCTTCTAAAAGCTTGGCTATCGGGAAGTCTTTTTTGTCAAAGAACTCCTTGTTGCCAAATAAAGAAAACTTTCTAAAAAGCTTCTCTACGACCTGATCAATCCAATAACCCTTAGTAGTAGTTTGCTTTTTTTCCATAAAAAGGTTCTTCGTCTTCGTCGGACGTTAATCTTAAAAAACCGCCCTGACGGAATCTAAGCAAAGCTTGAGTAGAAGAGTCTACCAAGTCATCATGCTCCCCTGCCGGGAAAGCAGCGAATTCCTCGATAACCTCTTCAGCAAATCTGGTTTGGGGCGCCCAGACAATACCACTTGCAAAGAGATCCGCCACGGCGTTAACACGAGCTATCTTATCATTCCCTCTGGAGGGGGTGTATTCAGCGACAGGAATACCCATAGCTCGCAACTCAAAGATTAATGGTGTCCCGGCTGCTTTAGCCTCCACCACAAATGCATCCGGTTCCCAGTGTTTATAGAACTCAAATGCGGTCTTCTTTAACTCTGGAAACTCAAGGCGTTCCTTATAAGCATCCATCAGTATTATATTCGGTTGTTGCAGTCCTTCGTCATCCGGCTTGTAAAAGACTCCCCAAGTGGTACAGGCTGAGTAGTCTGCACGTTGGGTCTTTAAGAAAGCCGTATCCCAAGACTGTATAATAAACTCACATTGAGGGGGTGTATCGTCTTCCCATTCTTTCCACCACTCCCGTTTAACCAGCGCACCCTCTTCGGATGTTGGATTTTGTTGATACTGCGCGTTCCATTTAGCAGAAGGCAGTTCGTTCCTTAATGAGGTTAATTCCTCTATTGACCAGAACTCAGGCCATAACGACTTGCCTGAAGGCATAATAGCGGGGAACTCGATTACTTCCCATTCATCGGTGCCAGCGCGTTGAACCGACGATTTGATGATCTGCCCGGTTAAATCCCTTTTGTGCCAGCGAGTCATCACCATAACGATGGCTCCTCCGGGCTGCAAACGCTGCCTAGGGCCGGATGTGTACCATTCATAGACCTTATCAAAAACTGATGGGTCTGCGCTCTGACCTTCCTGCTCGGAGTGGGGGTCGTCGATGATTAGAAGATCAGCGCCTTTTCCTGTTACCGCACCACCAACACCGATAGCGAAGTACTCGCCACCTTCATTGGTACTCCATCGACCAGCGGCCTTGGAGTCGGCCCGTAAGGCAACTTTAGAGAATATGTTCTTGAAATCATCACTATCGACTAGGTTTCTAACCTT
>Ga0080013_1005279_pt1 | contig 12148 bp, 16 predicted proteins | sample ETNvirenome_6_85_FD_69236 | JGI IMG/M metagenome (GOLD analysis project Ga0080013, IMG submission 69236) | Marine viral communities from the Pacific Ocean - ETNP_6_85 (SPADES assembly) (version 2) | ecosystem: Environmental > Aquatic > Marine > Oceanic | place: Pacific Ocean | collected 2013-06-19 | reverse complement strand
GTGCTTCTTGAAATAGCCGACCAACAGTTGATGGTACCTGCCAAGATTTTAGGTTCAGATTCAGGTGAATACCGAACAGAGCCACATTGGCAAAACTTTCGCAAGTTGCCCAAGGAAGAACAAATGGCTTGGGCTGAAGAGCATTTCGACGGTGGGATAAGAAAGCCTTTAAGGGTTCGAGTTTATGCTGACGGAGCACTCATGTTTTCAGACGGTCACCATAGAGCTAAGGCTGCCATGCTGCTAGACGAAATGATACCCATTGTCATATCTCGTAATCAATTACAGGAAAAATCTGATGAGTTGTGGGAATATTGGCTCGACTTGGTACTACAAGGCCTTCACCCGAAGTACGATCTAAATCCTGAGGGTTATAACATTAGAACGCTTGAAGATGCGAAGGAGCTAACAGGGCGATGAATCTACTGCGCGAATACATAAGAGGCTTGTTGACAGAGAGGTCTGCGCTTAAGTACAAGGGATCTTCTAATTACTTTCGAGTTGAACTACCTAACATTGGGTATGCTGAAGGAGGATTAAACCTTAGATTCAAAGAGTGTCAATCAGATGTTGATGCTCTAATGAAGACACCTGAATATCTCGCTGCGGAAAAGAAGTATGTAGCGAACGCAAAACCCCGAACTGATATCGTCAAAAATGAAGAAACTGGTCAGTACGAAGAAGTAGAGATAGGACAAGCGATATTTCGACCAAAGTTCTACGACGTCAACAACGCCTGGATCCACGATGAAAAGAATAGAGGTAAGGGTCACGGTAAGCAAATCTACAAAGAATTTATTAATAAGGCAGTAGAATACTCTAGGTCATCGGGCGGTGTGTTTATTGGAGCACATCACTGCACAATAGGATCAGGCACTTCACCCGATGCCAAACGAGTCTGGGCATCATTGGCAAGAGAATACAACTCATCAGGCGACGTTATTTTTATAGGACTGTAGCTTTTTATGTACACTACACAATCAAAAATTAGAAACATTATTAGGGAAGAGCTTTATGTTCCCAATCACCTTAGGGCACAACCATACCCTGCGTATATCTTCGAGAGGACCTATGTCACTGATATTCTGGGTATTAAATTACCCCTAAACGAATCTTACCCTTACTCTCTCGCCACGGAAAAAAGAATTATTCAAGAGCAGCTGCTCATGGAAGGCTTCTTCGGTGACTTGATGGTGAGGGGCAAAGAAGTCGCAGATGATATGATAGAGAAGGGCAAGGCAAAGCTCATGAGTGCCAAGGAGGGCATTGCGAAGTTTGGCAAGGAGGCATGGTCTATCCTGACAGCCTTTTGGGCTGTCATAAAAGGTGGCGCTTCCGATATTGCCTCGTTTACAAAGAGGATTGCCAGGCGAGGGTTCGACAAGTTTTTTAGTCAAATCAAAGCAGCACTTACATTTCTGGCTGAGAAACTTCCTGGCTGGGGCATGCCCACCTTCGGAGGTTGGGCTGAAAAAGGGCTGGAGATGCTCACAAGCTTTCGAGAAAAAGTTGTCGGATTAGATGGTTGGAAGAGAGTTATTGGTTTTGCCGGCCTTGCAGTTGGCCTACACTATATTTGGGACAAAGTGGGCGAATGGATAGAAGAGCTCAAGGAGAAGATCGGGGGAGACTTTAAAGCTCTCATCGGCCTCGAAGAAGCTGATGGCGATGAAACTGCCGTAGACAAGGCTAAGGGCGCTGCGAAGGAAGCAGTCTCAGGAGCTGTTATTGACTGGATCAAAGACACAGCAAAAGAAAAGCTCAAAGAGTTTGGTGGCGGAGGTCTTAAGAAAGTCATGGAACAACTGGCTTCGGTTGCATCCGGAGTAAAGCCGTGGTGGGATGCTGCTGTCAAGATTGCCGGAGGAGCAAAGCTTGTCGTTGACGCCTTAGGAGGTGCAGCATCAGCATTTATGGGTAGGAAGAGCGCTGCAGAGAAGAAAATAGAATTATCAGAGACAAGATCAAGACAAGGTGAGTTTATTCTTCGAGAATACATAAGAGCATTGTTGACAGAGGATCAGGCGGCCAGAAGTTCCATCGCTGCAGAACTTAGAGATAATCCTGAGTGGGCTATTGGTTCGTCAGTAAATCAACCGCTTTTTAAACAGGGTCGATTTTTGAAACAACTTTTTCACAAATACGCCGACGCATCATTTCTCAATAGCTTGATCACTATTCATTGGGCAGGGTCCCCGAAAGAAGCAGTCAAGCTCGCTACAAGAGGTAGCTCCAAAGATGAGATCAGTACTAATGCGTACATGCCTGGAAAGGTCACAGGTGGGTCATTGGGAGAGTATGGAGTTCTGCTTAAAGGTCATGTGTCCTTGTTGGCGAATGATATGGATGATATCTGGACAGGAAAACGACAGAGTTACGAGACAGCCGACATTCCACCGCAGCGTACTCAATCCTCTGGCTTGAATAAAACAATTTTTAGAGCAAAAGATCCCGACACCTATGAAATGGGAAGTCCTTTACTGGTGTTAGACAAAGAAGATTGGAGGCCCAACATCTCAGATGGCGGAGAGATGCACAGTAACGAGGCCTTGGTTGACAACTGGAAAGTGGTGGGTTTTGTACAGGCGCCCTGGGATACAGAAGATGAAGAGCTGATGGATAATGAACTTTATGTCGCTGGTGATAATCTCGGTATTCCCCTATTGACTGTTAATGATATTAACAAGGGGATGTACTGATGAAACTACTCCGCGAGTACATAAGAGTTCTGGTTGAGCAAGAGCAAGGATCGAAAGGTAGTCTTGTCGTAGTTGACGTCCAACCAGAGTACGAAAGTAACACACCGTTCGATATCGGTGACATGCTAAGGACAGCGGCAGAAGATTATTCCAGGGTGTTATTCTTATTCAATGGTGAAGACACGCTCGGAATGGTCTCAGAATTTGAACTGAAGAACTTCTACTTGGAAAAGCTGGACTACGATGAAGAGCTGTTCGATGATTTGCTTTCCAAGTCAACCTTCTTCGACAAAGGATACGGATTTTTCAGAGACGTTATGGACTCGAGTGTTTGTTTTGACCGCGCGTCAATCGTAAAGATTGTTAAACACATGATCGACAACGACATTAGAGACATTCGAGATCTAGAAGAAGAAGACATTGAGTCAATTGGTGTAAGTGAGCTTTTGATCGACGATCTTGAGGATTACGGGTTTTGGATTCCTGATTTAGAAGATGAATTACCCGTCTGGAACGGTTCAGATCTTGCAGGTGGCGCCAGAAACGAATGCATGGCTGAAGTCGAAATTCTTGGCGCAGCTCAAGGTTTAAACTTCAATCACGTAGATCGGTTCATATATGAGGGTGACAATAGATACACAGAAACCTTGACAGAGGCTGCTGCGTTTAGGCACAAGGGATCTTCTAATTACTTTCGAGTTGACCTACCTGGCATCGGTTATGCACAGGGTGGACAGCATTTAAGGTTTCCAGACTGCCAATCAGATGTTGACGCTCTTATGAAGACACCAGAGTTTATAAAAGCTAAAGAAAATTTTGAAGCTAATAATACAACGAAAGATATGATGCAGGACGAAGATGGAAACTACTTTATGAAAGAAGTACCTGCCAAGTTTAGACCAAGATTTTACGATATTGCCAATGCTTGGATTTACGATGAAGAGAATAGAGGCAAGGGGCACGGCAAAGAAATCTACAAAGCCTTTATTGACAAGGCAGTGGAATATTCAAGGTCGTACGGTGGCGTCTTTATCGGTGCACACCACTGTACAATAGGTTCCGGAACTTCACCAGAGGCTAGGCGTGTCTGGGCGTCATTGGCAAGAGAATACAACTCATCAGGCGATGTTATTTTTATAGGACTGTAAGATGAAGCTACTACAAGATTACACATCATTTAGAGAAGATGAATTCTGGAGAGCAATTCCTATCTGGAAGGACATCGATTATGAGACTTTTATTGATCATAAGTGGCAAGAAAAGAATGCCATTACAAATCACAAAAAGCTACTCAAAACAATTCAAGACCTCGTGAGTGATGAGTTTTTAGAAGATGCAAAAGGTGGCTTCAAAAAAGCTCCGATGACCACCAGAATAACTCCTTATCTGCTTTCATTGATGGACTGGCAGGATCCAGATAGCTGTCCTATTAGAAGGCAATTCCTGACACTCGCTTCTCATCTCCAACCTGATCATCCTATGTTGCGATTCGATAGCTTGGGTGAACAGGCAGATTCTCCTGTGAAAGGTCTAACACATCGATACGAAGACAAAGTGCTGTTTTTAGCTCTTGATACATGCCCGGTGTACTGTCGATATTGTACACGAGCATATGCAGTTGGTGGTGATACTGATGCTACCGAGAAGGTTTCTATCAAAGCCTCCAGAGATAGATGGAATGTTATGTTCAATTACCTGAGAGAAAACAAGCAAATCCAAGACGTGGTAATTTCTGGAGGGGATTCCTATAGACTTAAAGCATCTCAAGTAAAAGAGATTGGTGAAGAGCTGCTAAAGATCGATCACATTAGGCGATTTCGATTTGCTACAAAAGGCCTTGCAATTATGCCAATGAAGATCTTGACTGACACAGACTGGACTGACGCAATATGTGAGATAACAAGCAAGGCAAGAAAGCAATACAAGGAAGTGTGCATTCATACACATTTCAACCACTCGAATGAAATTACAGGGATCACACAGGATGCCATGAACATTTTGTTCTCGAGGGGTGTGAAAGTCAGAAACCAGTCCGTTTTCCAAAATCATGTCAACGACTCATCTGACAGCATGATTTCTTTGGTAAAAAATCTAAGCTACATCAATATTCAACCCTACTACGTCTACATACATGATCTAACAGCTGGGACAGAAGACATGCGAACATCTTTGCAAACAGCTCTTGATGTTGAAAAGAGCGTTCGAGGCGTTACAGCTGGCTTCAATACACCGACATTTGTTGTAGATGCTCCAGGCGGTGGGGGAAAAAGATGCGCACATTCTTATGAGTGGTACGACACAGACACAGGAATAAGCGCATGGAAAGCTCCATCCGTCAAACCTGGTGAGCAATTTTTATATTTCGATCCTTTACACACGCTAAAAGAAGAAGCACAATGTGCCTGGCTAGAAGAGGCTAAGCGCAAGTCTATGATTGAAAACGCTCTCGCAAAAGGATAAAGCATGCTATCAGAGAAGGCTCAACAGTTTATAAAGTCAGTAGGTAATACACCTTTGATTAAAGTTGGTGAAAAACTTTATGCAAAGCTTGAGACAGCAAATCCTACAGGCTCCATTAAGGATCGCATGATTTCTTATGTGGTTGAGCAAGCAGCTTTGGAGGGCAAAATAAAGCCGTCGACACTTCTTGTAGAAGCTACTAGCGGCAATACTGGAATAGCTCTTGCAGCGCTTGGAGCTGCAATGAACAATCCGGTGCAAATTATTATGCCCTGCAATATGAGCGAAGAACGCAAACAAATGATGCGAGCATTTGGGGCATCCATTATTGAAGTTGCTGCTAGCGATTTTGAAGCAGCAATAAACAAACGTAGCGAAATTTTGCTGAATATCGATGACAGCTGGTCTCCCTTGCAATTTGAAAATAAAGACAACATTCGTTGTCACAAACACAAAACTGGGCCTGAGATTTTCAAACAGCTTCCATTTGTCGGAGATTGGTCAGCATTTATATCAGGATCAGGCACCGGTGGGACAATAATGGGAGTTCGTGAATTTATAAAGAGCAGAGATCTCGAAACAAAGGTAGTATTGGTCCGCCCGGCAGAACCGTCAGACGCTCACGGCATTCAGGGCATCGGCGATGGAGAAGATTTTTTGGCTGATACCGCTTTGTTTGATGAAATTTATGACATTAAGACAGAAGCCGCAAAATCAAGAGCAAGAAGATTTGCCCAAGAAAATGGTTTGCTCATAGGGATCTCAGCTGGTGCTAATATTTTAGCTGCTGAAAAATGGATAGAGGAAAACAAGCCTATTGGAAATGTCATAACTGTGCTTTGCGACCGCGGCGAAAGATACTTGAGTTCAGTGTGGGAAGAAACTAATGTATGAGTATAGAGCACTGATTACTAAAGTATATGATGGAGATACACTTACAGCTGAAGTTGATCTTGGCTTTAAAATGTGGGCAAAGAAAATTAAGCTTCGTCTAATAGGCATTGATACACCAGAAATTAGAACAAAAAATCCAGCAGAAAAATTACTAGCAATAAAAGCACGTGATAGAGTTAGAGAGCTTTGCTTAGATAAAGAAGTAAAAATTACTACACACGGAAAAGGAAAATATGGCCGGTGGTTAGCTACTGTATACATTGAAGGAGACATCGATCTTAGGCGATTTTTAGTTGACGAAGGGTTGGCAAAGGAGTATTCAAAATGATAATAGTTGTTATACTGACATTTGCCATTCTTCTTCTAGGGATTTTGTTTACTGTAGGATGGGTAAGCTGGTATCCTAAGACAAGATGTATGGAGATATTGAAAATCAGCGATTCACAATACAATGTTTGTATTAGAAACAAATCGCATTCAGGGCCGCATATGTCAGCTGAGGGTCGAAAGTTTGCAAACAAAATAAGCGCTATAAACGAAGAAGAAACTTTATAGACGTAAAAAGTAAAACAAGCAGATCCCAGATATAATAGTTGTCTTAGAGGATATTTAACGATACGTTCACCAGAAACGAGGATATTATGAATAATGAAAACGAAAACAAAGATGATCTTTACATCAACAACACATCTGATGAGTTTGATTTTGTAGGGACATACTCTGACACAGATGAAACTGTTGATGAACAAGCACTGCCAGAAAATTCTGCTGACAGCGCGATAAACGTCTCATTTGTAGGTGTTGGCGGCGGCGGCGGAAAATTAGCTAAAGCCTTTTTAGATATCGGCTTTAGCAAGACATTGCTAGTCAACACGACGATCAAGGACCAGCCAGACGGAGTTCCTCCACAGCATTTTTTGCTTGTACCCGGAGCAGACGGTGTAGGTAAAGACGTTCAGCTAGGCAAAAAAATCCTAGGAGAAAATAGCGCTCTAGTAGAAGATGCAGTCCGTTCAAGAATCGGCGCGCCCGATTGGGTTTTTGTTCTTGCTGGCGGCGGCGGCGGAACCGGAAGCGCATGCTCTGTTCTTCATGATACACTTACAAGGCATCTGCAGACAGTGGGTGCATCCGGCAAAGTTGTATATGTTGTGTCTAAGCCAAGTGCCCAAGAGCTTCTAAACACCACAATCAGAAATAATTTTGATGCGCTCTGCGAAGATATTGAATCTCACCCGCACATCATTATTGACAATGAGCGACAATTGCAATTGCTTAGAAATAAAGTTGGAATGCTAAATCTATATCCCGTTGCCAACATGAATTTTGCTAAGCTACTTGCTCAAGTCTTTAAACTTGCAGCAACCCACTCAGATATTCAGGCATTTGACTCTAAAGATTTAGAAAAATGCTTGCAGACAAATGGAAGAATGGTTGTTGGAAGCACAATCGTAAGAGATACATCTCGTAACGATCTCGGTGCTGCAGTCCTAAAGGGGTGTATTGATGCATCACCTTGTCCCCCGCCCGGAAGCAGATCTCAAGCAGGTGCGCTTATGCTTGTGCCATCTACAGCCATGGCCGGTGATCCCAAGGTTAGTAAAAATCTAGAGGCTGCTTTTAGCTATGTTGGCGGTCGAACTGAGGCGCTATTCTCTGGTGTTTACGTACGGGAAGGAATTCCTGGCTTGGTTGCACTTATACTTTTGGCAGGAACCTGATCACACGTCAGGTCCTAGATAAGTTCTAGAAATAAGGAAATTATAATGAGTTGGTTACAAAAGTGGATTTCAAAAAGGGCACCGTGGGTATTTGAAAATAGCCCAATCCCTGCATGGTTGTCTAAAATATCACCCATTGATATTTGGGCCGTAAGCATTGCATGCTTTGTTTTTTGCAAGGGAGATATTTCAAAGACTACTCGTAGGCACGAGACAGTTCACTATCATCAGCAGCTTGAGCTTCTTTTTGTGGGGCAATGGGTGCTGTATGGCTTGTTCTTCTTAGTAGGTCTTGTTAGATATAGATCGGGAAAGAAGGCATATCGTGAAAATCCGTTTGAGCGTGAAGCATACGACAATGAGAAAAAATACACATATCTAGATAAAAGACCTCTGTGGAATTGGAAAAATTATATTAGGAGCTAATCGTGCCTGTTGGACAGAAAGATAAGATTCTATTAAATGAGGCTATAAGCTGCGTATCTGCTGATCCCAGAGCACCAGCTTCTTTTGTCCAAAGAAGCAAGGCAGCGCTGGAGGAATAGATGACAACCAAAGAATCTCTTTTAAGAAACTATGTACGCAAGATCCTGCTTGAGATGGTTCATGATGCACCAGAGATCGATGTTGTAGCCTTCTCTGTCGGAGATGAAGTAGACGAGCTAGAAGAAGGAGCAGTAAACGAAGAGTCTGGAACTGATCGAGCTGGTTCTGGGTCTGCTGCACAAAATGAAGTCGCTGTTGCAATTCAGCAGGCTTCTCCTCTTGACGTAACAGTAGCCTATGTTGCTCGCACTAGTTCAACAAACCCTGATGTTATATTTGATGTGTCACCACAAGCCCCAGACCCAGCTACAGATGATGAGATCGAACGCGGGGAGCAGCAACCATCCACAGGGCGCTTTGTGAGAGTAGAGGTCAAGAGCGATAAGTCGGGTGATCTCAAATTCACAGCTGAAATTAAAAGAGAGAGCTCTTTGGCAAAGGAACTGCAGCTAACAGCCCAGGACTTCGTTGACGCAACAGTCGACCCTCAGCTTAGAATTTCATCAACTGGTCGTCGTAGAGCGAAAGGCTCAAAAATATCAGATACCTTTCAGAAAAAGGTTCAAGGTTTAGACCTAGATCCAAATGCATTCGTCAATGCGTATGCAAAATCTTTGGCTGACGCTACCGAAAATGATGATGCATATTTTGCAATTGTCTCCAAGGGGATAATCTATGTCTGGAAAACCGGCAACGCAGATCCGCTGGGTCTTAAGGCAGGAAAACTATCTGCTCAGTCTAAGTGGCAAGCTGATGTTGCAGCAGGCGACCGCGTGGTCAAGGTTGGCAGTGCAGGCAATTACACAGTAAAGAGCACCGCTTCTGGTGCGGATGAATTTACAGCCAGGCCAAAAATAACGATGTACTTAGACCCAGACAAAGCCCTTCAGTTGCCCATCACCGGAGGTGATGTTCAACCAACAATGGCAGATCGATATGCAAAAGGTCAGCTACGCAAATCCTTGAGCGCGAGGTAAGATGTTTATGAGATCTAAAAGACGAAATCGGGCCCTTCAAAATCTTATCTACGAGACTCTTTTGCTGGAAGAGCTAACCAAGACTGATAAAAAAGAGATCGAAAAAATTGCTAGAAAGCAGGCACAGAAAGAAATTACCAAAGTTGTGGGCAACGACTTAGAAAAAACCATTCAAAAAGAAGTCGAAAAAATACTTAAAAACAAGGCAACTAAAGATGAAATTGCTGATGTTACTAAATCTGTGATAAAAAAAATGTATAGAGCACTGGCAACCAGTCATTCAAATGTTATTGATGGAATAAAAGCATAATAATGAGAATATCAAAGAGACAGCTCAGAAGAATCATTAAGGAAACATTAGAAGATCTTAATGCTGCTCCATTTGAATCTGAGTTTGTTGACGGTCCTGATCAATTAGCGGGTTACATTGTGGTTTATGATAGTCATGATAAAAATATAATTGCAACAGCACCCATTGTTCGAACAGATGGGCCAGATCGACCATATTTGGTGAGAACAACAGACACAAAATGGAATATTCCTCATGGTCTTGTCAAGATTATTTATCCTGCAGTAGAAGACGTATTTAATCATATTGATTCTAAAGAGAACTGGCATGATTTAGGCCCCGGAGATAGGGGTGAAGTGGGATTATTTGAATGGGAGTGGATGGAATGAAAATCACAAAACGACAATTAAGACGAATCATCAAGGAAGAGAAGACTAGACTTATTCGTGAGATGAACCCAGACGGTACCATCTCCGGAGACGAAGATGCTGAACGTGCTGCATTGTTCGCTAGCGTTGAGGAACAACTATTTGATCTAATCCAACACGTAAGAGATGAAGCAGAGCGCATTGGTGGCGGATTTCGATCTCCAGGAATTAGAGCAGAAGTTTATAAGATGATGGCTGATAAAATACACCAGGTTAGATAATGAAAATCACAAAAAGACAGTTAAGAAGAATCATCAAGGAGTACGGCGGGCGACCTTACGATCCAACTATTCCCGGTGATTACGATCGAGCACGTTTTAATCCAACCGGCGATGCACCAGCTGGCGACCCCGAGTGGGATGCAAAATTGGATGAGATAGCTCATGAGGTCGGTGACAGGGCCGCCGGCGGATACGAGCCTTCAATCGATGGATCCCCAGAAGCGTATGCTGATATGATTCTCGATTGGTATGCCAAAGACCCACCCCCTCCACTCGATAAGATGGAGGACTTAGCGTTTGCACTCTCGCTGGATCGATCCAACGAGAGAGAGACGCTAGCGTTTGCACTCTCAAAACCCGGGTACAGAGGCTACATCAAGGAGAAGGTCCTTGAGTACATCGGAATGATGACAGAAGGAAGAAAGATGAAAATTTCAAAGAGACAATTAAAGAGAATTATCAAAGAAACTCTACAATCTGTCTTATCAGAGGTTGTTACACCAGAATTACCATACGACAAAACCCCGTTTAGATCCGGTGGCTATTTCGGTCCATCACAACTGGATATGTTTGATTCGGATCTAGATTCGGAACTAGCACAAGCTAAAGATCCAAAAGCACAAGAAGTATATCAAAAGCTTTTAGATGCAGGTTTAAATCCGAAAATAAATATTTTGGACGTGATAGAACTAGGCCCTCGAATATGGCAAAAGTGGTTTGATCAGGGCGGATCCCGCGAAATCGGCAATCCTGAAGTCGACGCCGCCAAAACCGAATTTGTTGTAGATCGTTTAAATAGGACGTATACATTCAATATGACGCAGCGCGAAGAAGATGAACGTGCTTATGAAGCCGAAAGGGATCCCTCACTATGAAGCTTACTAAATCAAAACTTAAGCAGATCATCAAAGAAGAGCTGCAAAATTTAGCCGAAAACGAACAATTTGAATCTCCATGGCTTGGCAAGACGTCGCCTGTTAAGCGCGATCCAGTTTGGAGCGCTGCAGCAACAAACGTGAAAGTTGTTCTAGAACCAGTTTTGGCTGCATATAATTCTCTTGCAGATAACGAATCAAAAGCCGCATTTGAAGAGCAGTTGCTTAAAAATATCGGCACCTACGTAGCAAAATGGAAACAAGAACGACAGACAGAAGGAGATTAAATTTATGAAACTAACTAAATCAAAACTTAAGCAGATCATCAAAGAAGAGAAGAAAAAGTTGCTTAAAGAACAATGGGGTACCTCTTCTATCGAAACTGGATCTGATCTCATTGAATTTTCTAGAGCATATGCTTCTTTGGGTGCAGCGGTTCAGGAACAAGTTGATCAACTAATCAGTGCCTATTTTAATAGTGGTGGACCAGATAGTGAAGACTTTGAAGAAGCTGCTTTCTCAGTCAACCCTAACGCAATTGATTTAGCGTTGGAGAGATTGAGCCGTCCTGGCAGAATGTTGGGTGGTGAAGCAGAAGACATTCTGCATGCACTCGATACTGCAAAAGAAATTACTCGAAACGCAGACGGAACCTGAAGGGACTAATAAGAGCATGAAAATCTCAAAGCGGCAACTAAGAAGAATTATTAGAGAATCATTTAATCGACATTTGCTTTCTGAAGTGGATACCTCTGCTAGCATGGGTGACTTTGATCCAATCACTGTTGAAATTCCTGCACTAGAAAAATTTGCAACCAAAGAAAACTTCGATGGAGAAAAGATTTGGTTTGATTCCTCTGATGCGCTAGGAATAGCAAACGTTTTAGAAGATGGCGAGCCTAGCATTGAAAGATTCAGCTATGATGAAGAAGAATTCAAAGAAGCAATGTCCATGTGGGAAAAGTTTACAGATCATCTCGAGGGATTTGATCAAGAAGACAGAGAAGAACTTGCAAATAATATTCGTGCAGCTGTAAA
>Ga0080013_1005278_pt1 | contig 12148 bp, 27 predicted proteins | sample ETNvirenome_6_85_FD_69236 | JGI IMG/M metagenome (GOLD analysis project Ga0080013, IMG submission 69236) | Marine viral communities from the Pacific Ocean - ETNP_6_85 (SPADES assembly) (version 2) | ecosystem: Environmental > Aquatic > Marine > Oceanic | place: Pacific Ocean | collected 2013-06-19 | reverse complement strand
TCAATCTTAATACCCATGCTAACCAAAAAGATTGATCAATTAAATGAGGAGAAATAGAACATTGATATGAATTATGTTGCTTCCCATCCATAGCAAGATACCCTACATTCTCATGGGCTTTCAGTGCTGCTAATGGACTACTCTGAAACTTCTTACTTTCCGTTACCCAACCATCAATCTCCTTCTGAATCTGTGGAGGAATCTTCGTAACCATTACCGGACACATAGTGCCTGGCTTCAGTTTTTTCATTTCTAAATTATCCATTATCAAAAGGTAATACAGGTAAATTTTTGCCGGGATTTTTTACCGACCTTTTTGGAATAAAAAGTCGAATTTCCCTTAGGGTTTATTATATAGCCCTCACCCTATAAAAAACAAGTTCTATAATTATTACATTCTATAAAGGTAATTTCGCACGGGAAGTCTTCTTCATGAAGTTCAACTCTAGTGCATCACATTTAATCTTTTCTTTCAACGGTTTGGATATAAGTTTAGGAACTGACTCTACATCAAGACTATTCTTATCGCAGAAATGTACGATAGCATCAATATAATTCATGTCCCTATTCTCTAGAACCAAAGTCTCAATTTCCTGTGCAAATTTAGCAGGACAGAAAAACTTGCTGGCCATTACCTTTTCTAGTTCATCCTTTGACATTCTTTGCCCCAGTACTGTTAGATACAAATTCTTTAATATATCTCACTAATAACTTAATATAATCCCCTTTGTTCCTTTTGTCAAACACTTTCACCTCACCACCAGGGGTGACCATAATGGTAATAAGTTTCTTAACAGGAATCTCAGTTAATTCATAGTAAGCAGCAGCATAAAAGGTCTCCTGAACGAAATAGTTTTCCAACCACTTCTCAGGTTTAATCTTCTCAGATGTTTTGAAATCTATTACCGCTAACTCTCCTTCATATTCCGCAATACAATCAACTCTTCCAGCAAGACCAAGGTACTCGGAGTATAAAGTTCTTTCTATAGCGTGTATGTTATTTATCTTGTCCAGATATGGTGCCGCATGATGAAACATAAACTTAGTAGCAGGAAGGTAATCCTCCCACACCAAATCTCTATTCTCCAAATATGCCTGAGCAGCTTCATGAAAATCTGTGCCACGGGTGGTTGCTCTCTTGGTAATTTTGTTTGCTTCCTCAATACCAATCCTCTTACGCCAATCAATAAAGATTTGTCTGTTATAAAAGGAAGTTACTGAAGTAATAGAAGGAACCCACTGACCATCAGGGAGTTCATACAACCTACATCCAGGAGTGTCTTTCTTTGTTAATTCAAGTTCACCTAAGTAATTACAATGCTCAAACTTCATAAACCAAGTTCCAATTTAGCAAGAATATATTCCTTGACCAATCCGGAGCGAACAATATCTTCTACTCCAAACTCAATGACTTCCATAGATGACATCAGACGAAGAATCCTCATGAAGTCAACGATACCATTCCTCTCATTCTCCCTCGTAAGGTCAGTCTGAGTAGCATCACCACAGAACATAATCTTTGAGTCTTGACCAACTCTTGTCATTATACTATCAAGTTCGTGATAATTCAAGTTTTGGTATTCATCTACTATAATAATAGACTTATCAAAAGTTGTTCCCCTAATGAATGAGGTGCTCCAGAAGTCAATAGTATCCTGTGCTTTAAGATTCCCGTAAAGCATTTGAAAGTCTGCTTCTGTAGGCATCTCAAACATATACTTTACCATAGCCTTGTAAGGTAACTGATAAAGTGTGGACTTATCTTCATGATCACCAGGAAGGAAACCAATTTCCCTAGTAGCAACAAGACTCCTAACAATATATATTTTTTCGTAAGGAGTTTCTTGGTCCAGGACATCTTTGAGTGCGTTGTAGAGTGTAATAAATGTCTTACCTGTACCAGCACATCCATATGCCACAACATTTTTATTCTCTGCATATGCATTAAATAAAAGTTGCTGGTTTGGTGTTAAGGGTTCAATCTCCCTTAACATATCAGTATTAATTGGTTTCTTTCTCTTCATCTGCTTGGCGGTCATCCCGACGCCTATTGGTTGATCCGTTTTCTTTTTCCTTGGCATACTTAGAAACTATAATCGCGATGTTTACGAACTGTGGCACCAGGTTGTTTGGATGCTCTGTCTAGTACTTCATTCCATCCACTAGACTTTGCTTCACCAGTCCATTTAAACTCAGTTGACATACTAGCACACCCGGCTTGCCAATCTTTCTGCCATCCAGGATTGTCTTTACACCATTGATCATAAGCTTTCATAGTCATAGAAAGTTCTTTCTTCTGTTTAGATTCTTTATGTATTACTGGGTATGTTGGCATTTGATAATAATAATGTGTAAATTTATTTAGACCACTGAAGGGCCGCGGAGACAGTAGGAAATTCTTTCATAAAAACCTTGCGAACATTCTCTACAAGATCCATATGTTCTTTCTGAGTTCCATGTGCAGACCTTAACTCAATATAATGTATCCATGATCTCACTGAACCAGTCATATACAATCTAGTAGGTGTAGCAAGAGGAAGCACAAACCTTGCACACTCTTTTGCAATACCATCATGAAGCATCTCTTTATAGAGGTCTATAGATGCATCAAAATGTTTTCTCATTTTAGTATTAAATTTCTCAACCACTGCTGGTTCTACATCGTCAATACTATTCTGTCTATTCTTTTCATCCTGACTACGCAGTTCAGGCAAAGGTATATCCTCCCTAATGTGAGAGACATCCTGATACCGTTGAGAGAACTCCTGATAGGTGAAGGAACGGTGCCGTAGTATCTGTGCAGCAAGTCCTCTAGTGGTATTAATCTCCACCGTCATAAATGCCTGCTCAAAGACACTCCAGTGCCCATGCTGAATACAATACCTTAATAGACCAGCGAACTTATCGTTCTCCTGGTTCTCAGGGTTACTAACACGAGCAACATATGCAATTGTCTTCTCCGCATCTGGAGTAACACTTATCAATTTAATCTGGGTATCCGTCGTCGTCATCAAAGACCTCATCGTAATCGTTTAATTGTGGAGTCAATTCTTTATAGTTATCATACTTATATGCATCAATATCAGAATGTACTTCTGATTCTAATGAATCTACAAGCAGTTTAAGATTCTTAACAATGAGTTTTAATTTAGTTTTATCCATTTTGTTTCTCATTATTTAGAAACCATCCAGATTTTAGCACAAAAAAAGAAGGGCATCAAGCCCTTCTTCAAATTAGTCCAAGTAAGACTTAGTTCACTTCGCACACACAGTTTTTGACTCTGTATGCTTGATGCCTCTGTAAGTTAATTCAGAGACTTGCTTCTGACAGGTTTTGCTGTCATTGGTATCGTACTTGATACCACGGTAAGTGACTTGTGCCATGTTGTTACTCCTAAAGTAGTTGGATTTTAAGGTCCGTTCCTTTAGTCGTTTGCGTCCCCGTAAAGGGATGAACGAAATCCGTTCCGCGACTTACTTGCGACCCCGAAGGGTTGAACGTATGTGCTAATACTAACACAGTTACTTTATTTAGTCAAGCAGTACCGTTTTTACATATCTTCAATCTTATAAGGACACATTATCCTCTCAACGATACCTCTAGCATGATTGTTATGCTCAATGAGTTTATTCATCCAAATTCTTTCTGCCAGAGTAACTGACCGTCCTAATTTTACTCTACAAGCAATCTCAGTTACTCGCAATCTACTATCTTTAGAAAGCATTAATCACAAGGGGTAAAAGAGTATGTTCTGCCTGTTGTATTGCTCGCTGTAGAGACTCAACAGTATCCCCTGGTAGAATGGGAACCTCCTGCTGTTTAATTATAGCACCAGAGTCTAACTCTTCTGTTACAAAATGAACAGTGGCACCCGTTTCATCATCTCCACTCTCTAATGCCTGCTGTACTGCATTCAATCCCTTATACTTGGGTAGTAAAGATGGATGAAGATTTATAATACGTCCAGCAAATGCCTCACAGAATTTCTTAGTCACAACTCTCATCCATCCTGCCATTACAATAAGATCTACCTGATAGGTATCAAATATTAAAATAATATTATCCTCCTCCTTACTAGCAATCCGAACAGAGGGTACCCCTAACAAATCTGCTCTCCTTTTTGCACCACACTTCTTCTTATTATAAACCATGAGTACAACTTCATGGTCAGGACAAGAATGGACTATATTTTCAAAGTTAGTCCCCTCTCCAGAACACATAACTCCGATTCTCATCGCGAGACTATCCCCATAGATGGTGGAACAGAACTAACAACAGGATTTTTTGTCCTATTTAAGAGACTAATAAATTTATCTGCTGCAAATGTACCACCCACACACACAGATATTTCATCTCCATCATCCCATACAGGGTCTCCATTCTTCTTACGCATGTCTAGAGCCTTCTCTAGATCATCAATAATCTTCTGAGTGATTTTCATTCCCAAGTCCTCTGAGCAGATTTTGTTTTGGAATTCCATGTATGTCGTACAAACATATTCCAGAATCTATGATAACCCAATTGCATTCCCATTGCAACCATTAATCTATCAACCAAATGTGCTGTTATTAAATTGAGTAAAATATAATAAAATATTTGATTAAGTAAAACTAAAGTCATAATGGTCTCCCATGCTTATCAAGTAACCCCATCTTCTTTACTTGATGGAGATTGGATTTCTTCTGACGCTTTTTAATCTTCTTATATTCTTTAAGAAGTTTATCTATTTCTGACTCAGATATATTAACCTTCAATTCATCTACATCTTCATCAGCCTCTGCTACAGTCCTCTGAGCAAACCCCAGTCCACTCTCATCTTCATTCTTCTTCCGTTCCTCTTTATCATCAACATAATCATTGATAACTTCTTGAATCTCATCTTTAATGAGGTCATTTATCTGAGCTCGTAGAAGATCATCATCCATTACTCTTTCTCCTTTTCTTCTTCTCTGGTTGCTTATATCCCCACTGAGAAGGATTTATTGTACCATACCCCCAGTCAATCGCCTGTAAGGCACCTTTACCATACTTATCATAGTAGAGGTCAAAAATGTTAGCAGGCTTCGCTGAACGGGTTACATCAATACATTGAGTATCCTTGTGAATATACCTCACAATATATGCATCGCTAGGGAACTTCTTATCTTCTGCTTTATCTTTGGTTGTCTTCTCTAAGAGAATCTCACATTGATAATCAGAAGGTTTAAGTTCTACAACAACCTCTTCTCCTTTATCTACAACAACTTCTTCTTCAGCCACTACGTCACCTCCTCTCCTTCGCATTTGGCCACCAGCATTCACGCTCATGAACGATCACCCCATTCAATATCCGGATAAGCTGTCTTAACCTGATCAAGAGTAACTTTATACACATCTTTCAATCTCTTATCCTTCACCATGCAAATAATTTCTGCTTCCTTAGGATGAAGTCCTTCAAGCATCTGAACAAACATAGATTCTCTACGGAGATTATTCAACCCATCATTACCACCTTTAACAAAATGGTACAGTTGCTTCCACTCTCTCCTTAAAGATGTGTGATCAGTACCAACAGGAACTTCATTAGGTTTGTAAGGTACATCACCATCAGGTAAAGCAGATTGAACACTCTCATCAAAGTTCCAAATAAGAACTGCTGTTAGAGAATCATCCCGATACTCTTGAAGAATTGCTACCTTCTTTGCCTTTGTCTTCTGTTCATCTACCAACTCCAAAATCTCATGAATAAAAGGATTGGGTGGAAGCTTAATTCTTTTTTGAGGAGTCCTAGGCTTCCTAGTCGTCGTCTTCTTCGGTGTCGTTGTCATAATTGTTTTCAAAACGTACTGCTACAATTTCATCAGGAACTAATTGTCCATTGGCATCAAACATCTCCGGATGCGCATATACTACCTGAGGTGTGGTTTCATAAGAATGTTGTCTTGCAATCCATCCTATCATACCTCCCACTATTAATGCAAGGAGTGAAACTACTGTCGTCAAAGTTAATGTTACTATGGTCGTTTCCATGGCACTTCTCCAGAGAGATTATTTTTTTCTAATATCCAGATAGAAATTAAAATGAAATATAATCTCCCTCTTTAAGAAAGCAAACATATTTCCAAACTTTATCTGAAATGTTTTGGGTGGGTCTCTTTTCCTCCTATTTCTTAGTAATAATTCTACACCCTTATTGATTTCGGGTTTGTCATTATTTAGATCCTTTGCTGCGTCTTCCGGGGCGTCTGTCATTACTATACCTCACTGCATCCTCAAGAATATTACCCAGATATATCATTATTTTTCTTGCCTGAGGTTTAGGTATGTGATGATATGCCTCACGCAATTGCTGATGCTCACTATCACGACCTCCTTTAATATACTCCCTTAGTTCTACTACTTCCTCAGCAAGTTCCTTAGCAGTAGAACTCCGAAGAAAAGAATCTATCTCTGCCTTTGTTGTCTTACGATACTTTAAGAACTCATAAAACTTCAGAGTCAACTTCCCCTGAAAAGCATACTCTATGGCATGCTCAATCAAATCATACACATTTTCAAAATCATCTTTCATTACACCAATTTATTTTCCTTTAGGTATTGTACTGTTTCTGTACAACCCCCAAGATTATCGCCATTTAAAACTACTTGAGGGAAGGTAGAACCTGGACCGAATTGTTGATAAAAACTATCACGGTCGAAGTCCCGATCAAGTTTATATATAACATGCCTTAATTCTGCGAGCTGTAACACCTGTTGTATTTTGTCACAGTAAGGGCAACCTTCACGTGAGTAAACCGTGAAATTCTTAAGGTCGGTCATGCTTTTTTATAAAAATTTATTTAGTAGTTTCTATATCGTATTCTATCACAATCTTCTTAGAAGTTCTACCACTATGGTCTAAAGTAATATATTGATTCCACTCACCTTTAAGTAATTTTGCCATCATATTCCTATCCAATCCACACAAATACTCTGCGTTCTTTACTGCCGTGCGAACGGACTCCACTCCATCTGGATACCTCTTAACACTAAACCCATGCTTATCTAACTCATGACCCTCATCATCATACTTCCTATCCTTAATATCAGATTGAAACTCACTCATTATCCTTACCCATTAAACGATCATACTCTTCTGCTCCTTTAATGTAGGCATTCTTTAACTCCTCAATATCCCACTTAATTTCTTCTTCCTCTTCCTTCTTATCCAGAAAGTTATCTAAAGCATCTAAATCAGAGTGACTCATCTACCCTCACGCGAACGATTTCTAATAGTTATATGATTACCTTCGATAGCAAAATCTAAGAAATCAGTATGGTCCCAACCAAGTTCTTCATAAAGACCATTTAACTTATCCATATCATCCCACAAATCAGTGGGAGTAGGTTCTCCCCAAAAAGGATTATCTTCCATTAAGCAAATTGCCTTAGTTGTTGTAGTATATATTTGTATGCCTCTACTATATCACCTTCATCTTTACGAAACAAGTCTTTATCAAACCTTTCTTTCGTTCCTCTCTTCCACAATCTCATGTTATCAGGGGACAATTCATCTGCTAGATACAAATCTCCATGAACATCATACCCAAATTCCAATTTAAAATCAACAAGATCCATACCCATAAGAGTAAAGAGAGATTGTAATTGATGATTAATCTCCAGTGCTTGCTCCTTCATAGGTGCAGGGTCAATACCCATTAATCTCACACGATCATAGGTAAGTAATGGGTCATCCTTAGCATCATCCTTTAAAAAATACTCAACGATAGGTGGTTGTATCAGTGTCCCTTCCTGTAGAGTAGTAGTCTTAACAATAGACCCGGCAGCAATATTCCTAACAATAACTTCTACAGGTACAATGGTAAGTTTTCTACACAACAAAGTATCCAGTCCCTCAGTCCCAAGATAATGAGTTCTGATACCCAACTCTCCCAACTTCTCAAACAATAATGCTGAGATAAGACAACATATCTTACCTTTCTCAGGTGGATACTCTACTTGCTTACCATTCCAAGCAGTAACCTTGTCATGAAATTTAATGGTTACTTTATCTGCCTCACCAGGCACATCATATACAGACTTTACTTTTCCTTCAAGGATGGGTTCAGTGAGGGTCATAAGATTTTAAATATACTACAAAAGAACATACTGCTACCACTGCCATTAATCCAACCACAGAAACAATATTCATAACGAATTAAAATTTTACTATACCACAGGATATTCTCTTCCGTCAAGGTCAAAATAAGATTGTGGTAATGGTTCCGGATTATCATATGGTCCTTCTAACTTTGCTTTATATTCACGTTCATCTAACACCTCATTAATAAGTATCTTCATCTCCTTCACATAAGTGGGAGTGAATAACCTATGAGGTTTAACCATCATAGGGTTATACTCCTGTGGAGCATTCTTAAACTTCGCAGCCTCTTCAGGACTCATCTTAGGACTGAGCCCTTGAGTATCAATATAATCTTGTGTCATTACCCTTTCCAAATCATTTCAGGCATTGCTTGGGGTGCCTGTCTGCCCACAGTAAACATTAGTATAGCATACCCTAGGAACCATAGTACATTAACTATGAGTGCTTGTCTATAGAAGAACTTCCTTACTCCCATAGCACGGTTAATCCATTGTAGATCTTGGTGCCACTCTGGATTACTCACCCTCCTTAGTATCTGCTCAATGATAACAGCAACAATCGTCGCTACTATCAAAGGAAAAAACATGAAGTCCAGGAAGGACATAAAAATAATTAGTGTTTGCATAGTTCTTTACCAGTCTGGATAGTCCCACAAAATAGGTCCTGGGTCTTTTCTACGATGTTTTCGACAAACTCTTTTAATTGTACACTCTTTACATTCATAGGAATAAGAAGAAGCGAGTCTAACATTCTTACGAGTCTTATAATAACCGTCTATTAAATTTTTTTCAACCCCACAAACCCTACACTTCCTCTCTTGGAGTAGAAGATGGGCAAGTTTAAATTGCTCGTCTAATTCCATACATTAAAAAGGACCCTACACTAGTTAGGGTCCTTTATATCCTCTTTAGCATCAAATCTTTCAATCAATATCTCTTTCAACACATCTTTTAACTCATCAAGGGGAACACGTTTCTTATATTCTTCTCCTACCTGTAAGTGTGAACCACCTACAGTAATATTATATCCCAAACCACCTTTAACTTTAGTACCAGTAAGTCCTATACCACCCATATATGCCTGACCACAACTATTAGGGCATCCAGTCCAGTGTATCTTCACTTCCTCTGGTATCTCTAACTCACTATCCAACTCTTTTGCTATCCTCTCAGCATCACCCTTAGTATCAGTAATAGCAAATCCACAGAACTGACTACCAGTACAAGATACAGTACCAGCTGCAATTGATCTTGGTTCTAATGGGAAATAACGTTCTATAATTACATCCTTCTTCAGAAAATCTAATTGGTCTTCTGGTATATTAACTAAGATTACATTCTGATCTTCTGTTAAACGAACCTCACCCTTACCATACCTACTAAGTATAGAAAGTCTATGCAAATCCACAACATCTAAACGACCTACAGGTATATGAATTCCTGCATAGTACAATCCTTCTTGCTTCTGCTTATGAATACCAAAGTGTGAACGGGGTTTCTCTTGGAACTTCGATCCCAATCCAGAGGAAGCACAACTAAACCACTTATCTAAAGGACCAAACCTTTCTACCACCATCTCTCTAAACTTATCTACACCCACTGAGTCTAAGTAAAGCCTGAACCTACCCTTAGGTCTCTTATCACGCTCACCATTGTCCCTCCAGATGCTACAGATAACCCCTGTAAGACGGCAAATGTCCTCTGGGTCTACCCAAGCGTTTAGAGGCACTGCATAGGCGTTCATTTGGGAGGAAAGGACCCCTCCTATCCATACACCAAACTTCAGTTGTCCCAATCTCCTTACAGGATGAAAAACTATATCGTTGTGGAGCAGAAAGTTGTCCTTTGCTCCTGCTACTGCTGTGTTCCATTTTCTTGGAAGGTTAGAGAACTCTCTATTACCTCTATGACAATCAGTAAGATAGTTATCTAATTCTTTTACATACGGTATTGTATCTATGATTTCCTCTGGGTCTACACCTGCAAGAGGATTACCTGTTACATTTCTAGGGTTATCAAAACCTGATTGTATTGTAGTCAGTCCTACCGAATCCAGACTCTTAAGAATCTCTGGTAAATCTTCCAGTAGAATACCACGTAATTGTAAATTCTGACGGGTTGTTATATCTGCTCTACCACCATCATACTTACTAATAATATCTGCTATCACCTCTAATTGATTAAAATGGAGGACTCCATTAGGAACCCTCAATCTTAACATAAACTTGCCTGGAGTTTTAGGTCTCCAGAACATACCATACCATTTTAAACGAAGTTCAAGATCAGTCTTATCTACATTCTCCCAACCAAGTTCGGCAAATGTATCAATCTCTGGTCCAACATCAAGACCGTCCTTTGCGGCCTTGTTCTGTTCTATCTTGTTTAATTTCATTTAGCGAGCACCAAGTTCTGCAGCAAGTTCTCTCTCCAGTTTCTCATCATGGACTGTTGGTAGGACACCAGGCATCCTTGTACGATGTGTACTATAGAATAACATACCAATGAATACCATACCACCCACAATGTTACCTAACGTAACAGGTAGGAAGTTCCAGAACAACACGTCAGTAAATGCAACACCAGAACCAAGTAGTGGTCCAGTAGTATGCAAGAACATATTAACTACAATATGTTCCATACCCATTGTTTGGAATGCTGTAATAGGTAACCAACAAGCAAGAATCTTACCCGGTACACTCTTACTGACTAGTGCCATAGTAACACCAAGACATACCAACCAGTTAGCAATCACAGCACGAATGAATGCTACAAAGAGTCCTGTTCCTCCTAGTGCAGCATACTTAGTAATGACATTTGCTTTATTGATTGCCACTATCTTAGCAGCAACTGGTGGTAATGTAGCAGCAGTACCAGCACTAGTAAAACTAATGGTCAAGAGTATTGCAACAGAAAGACATCCTAAGAAGTTTCCTATCCAAACCCAGAACCAATTCCTAAAGGTCTGTTTCCATGTATTCTTTCCTGCCCATGTAGACATAGGAAGGAGTGCAAAGTTACCAGTAACTAACTCCATACCAAAGAGAACGATACTAGCAAACCCAAAAGGGAATAGTACCGACCCAAGGAAGGGTAGTCCTGTTTGTAATCCAACTGTAATAGCAAGACATGTTGCTAACCCAAGGATGGCACCAGAATAAAAACCACGGACTAGTAAATCTTTTCTACTAACCGTGGATTTCTTGCCTCCTGCGGCAATCATACCATCTACAAGTTCATTGGGCAACACATAATCCATCTGGGAAGCACTTACTGGAATGTTTCCGTTCAAAGTATTAGTCATAAATTTTTACCAGTTTGGGTATTCTATTTTTGTCTCTGTATCTTTATCTCTAGGAGTAAGTCTGAAGGCACCGAATGCGGCACCTCCAATAGCTGCAGCAAGAATTAATAGTTCCACAATTTCTCCACTTTGAGTAGTATCTGAATTATATAGATTATACTGTATCACCGTGAACATTTCTGTATTTGTTGTTACCAACTAAAGTTAAGGTTTCATAACGTTATAAAGACAACTTTATTATAGGTATTAATTATTCTTATCGCATTGACCATGAGCATTTCCATATTGATGCTGGTAAGTATGTAAGGTTTGAATAAAAATTAATATTGCCATAAGAAACACCGGAACTATCCATAACTCCCAGTTATTCTTCCACCATTCACTCTTCATCGCACCACCTGAACATATCTCTTTCATCAAACTCAGCAGGACAACAGTTCTCACTGGGCAATTCAATCCTACTAGCAGCCCAGGCATCTCCTCCTCTCAATCTTACCTCAGTAAGACACTGCTGATACTCACTCCTTGGTTGTTCTTCTTGTGCTATCACAGGAGAAGCAAGAAGGAATATTAGAATGAAATATTTCATAGTCGTTAAAAGTTAAGGATATTTTAACATAAAAAAAGAGGTCCGTAAAGGACCTCTTGTATGCGGTATCTAATTAAAATCAGAAGCTGTACTTAGCACCGATTTTAGCGCCCCAGTTGATGATGTCATCTTCGGA
>Ga0080013_1005277_pt1 | contig 12152 bp, 11 predicted proteins | sample ETNvirenome_6_85_FD_69236 | JGI IMG/M metagenome (GOLD analysis project Ga0080013, IMG submission 69236) | Marine viral communities from the Pacific Ocean - ETNP_6_85 (SPADES assembly) (version 2) | ecosystem: Environmental > Aquatic > Marine > Oceanic | place: Pacific Ocean | collected 2013-06-19 | reverse complement strand
CGTCGGTATGAATGGTCATTCATCGGCCGAAAAGGTAGTTTCTATCGTGGAATTGACATATTTTTGATGGCCATAGAGGGGCCTAATAGGCTCGTGAGTGAACGCGGACCCCATACCCATACCCTGACACCTAATATGGCGTAGCGTTAAACCTCGAGGAAACGCTGTACTGCGAGCCTGCTCGATATGCCAGTTTAAACCTACCATATCGGCCGATTGAACAGGGCTATCCCCTACGATATAGGCCCTATTATACTGTATCCCTGTTCAGTATATCTATGGTGCGGTGTGGTGGATATTGACTAGCCACAAAGCAACGACCGGCCCATGTCATTCGTCCGATGTCTGGAATAGTTACACCCCCAAACACCCCTACCTCATCCCCTCAGAAAAATATAGAATGAATGGTCATTCAGTTTTAGTTAATGTTGATTCTCATGTAGGGGTTGACATGTCAAGGCCAGGTGCTCGCGATGCTCGCACCGCCGAGCGGGGGTACCCCCCACCATCCCCCCAGTGCCACCGGTTTTCCTTCCATGGGGGCTCTTCTCAACGCAGACAATTTTTCTGACCCCTACTTTGCGTCCTGTGCCAGGCGAGTTTTATGCCCCTCAAAGGGTAGGGCTCTGCCTATCTGAGGTTTCTGCTTGCACCCATCAGCTGGTATGTTAAGGGAGGGTATTGATTACCGGCGCAGAGTCCTTACCAGGATTTTGCGCTTTCGTCGTTTTAGGGAGTAAAGCTTGAGTGACCATACCTTCCAACTAGAGGTTAGGTCACCTAGAAGCAAAGGGAGAAACTAGCAAATAGCCGAAAGAGGTTCCAAAAGTGACCATACCTTAAAACCATAGGTAGGGTCAGGAAAAGAAAGAAAGAACCCCAGCTATCGCCTAGTGACCATACCTGCCTAACCTATTTACACAAACTCTATGCGCGTAGAGATTAGTTTGAGATTTCTATTTTTATTTCTTCTCGCGTATAGAGTTAGTGATTATAGGTATGGTAGGTATGGTAACCAGTATATTAGTATAGTTAGAAACTGGATTATCGTGACCTAACCTACCTAAAATAGGTATGGTCACTTTTCAGAGTCGAAATTGCGATAGTCTCGATTGAACCTAGATACTTAGCTGACCTAACCTATAAAACAAAGGTATGGTCACTAGAGTGCTTCGAGGATTGCATAGCTCATAAGAGTGGCAACAACTGCTCCGTAGCAGGTGCCAATAAGGAGTCCAAGACTGAAAGAGCCCAGGTTCTTCGCCCATTTTGTGATCGAATGCATTCGCCCTTCTAACACGGTGGGGCAGAAACTGCTAAAATCAAGGAACCCTATTTTTTTATTTGCATATGTATTTCAGCGTGTTACTAGCTTTGTGAACTTTGCAGAGGAGGTAATTGCAATGAGTCATATTAAGTATATGCCCTGGAGATGTGTAGCCTGTGAGAAGATGAGGGCTCCAGATTGTAGGCCTGAGTTTTTTGTCCGACAAGTACCCTCAGCGTCTTTCTCTATGTTGAAAGGGGGCTACAGATGTTCCTACTGTGTAGAGAGAGCCCTACAGGGGAAGGTCCCCACCCCCTATGACGGGCTGTATTCAGTTCACGAGGCTGCTTCAGTCCTGGGTGTATCTGGTCAAGCTATAAGAGATTGGGTAAGAGACGGGAAGTTAGACCATGTGGTAGTAGGGAGAAAGTGGTTACTGACTCCTGACAGCGTGGAAGAGGCTCTAGGGCCTATGATAGATGTATTGGGATGCGGAAAAGCATCTAGTCCGATAGAAGAGTAGGGCACTACTTTGAGGGCAATGTATTCCCAACCCCTGCTGGCAGGTAGGTATTTTAATAAGGTAGGTTGTAACCGTGCTAGTTTCCGCATCGATTTATTCTAAGATTTGTTATCAAAAACCCGAGAAGACTGTAACTACTTCGTGGGACCAGCTGGCGGAGGCTCTCGTAAGTAAAGAGAGAGAGCTGGACCCAGACTTCGCTAAGAGCCAGATGCCAGCTTGGGGTGCGTACAAGCTAGAAGAAGGCACAGAGAAGAGGAACGACGAGGGGGCCGTTAAAAAGATCTCCATCCTAGTCCTGGACTTTGACTCTAATGAAAAGGTTACAGCTCCCGACTTAGCTGACCTCGACCATCTATGGGGAGACTATGTCAGCCTACTCCATACAACATGGAGTGATACCGCAGGTGCCCCAGCTACGAGAGCTGTGCTCCCTCTAAGTAGAGAGGTAGACCTCGAGGAGTATAAGCGGGTTTGGGCTTGGGCATCTAAACGCTCTGCGGATGCTGGGTTTACTGTAGATGCTCAGACTAAAGATTGCACTCGGGTTTGGATACTTCCTCGAACTAAGAAGAGAGGAGCCTCCACACCTCAGTGGGTCATTCATTATGAGGAGGACGAAGAGGAGGAGTTGAAGAGAATCTCAGTAGATGACATTCTTCTTCTACCTTATGACGCACCAGTAAGTGCGGGTGCTGACCTAGAAGCAGGGGAACTCTCCCCAGACCAGATCATCGTATCTAAGGGAGGCAAAGAGTACACCGTAAAAGAGTGGTACAATCAAGTTGAGGTGGGAGATAAGCTCAAGATTAAGTGTATTGAGCACCCAACGAGCACTCTAGGCAGTGCTTGGGTACGAAAGTACGGTACTGGAGTCGCGTTCTTCTGCAGCTCAGCTGGTCACGGACATGATACAGACGGAAATGCATGGAAACTCTGGTGGGGCTCTACTGATAATGCGACTAGACCTGCTGACCCTAAGGTTTTGGACAAGCTTCTGTGGAAACGGGACAGTAAAGGTAAGAGAATCTGGCCTCCGACAGCTGGACATCACAATCTGATGGTTATTTTTGAGCATGATAAGTACTGGAGCGGTCGTTTTTGGTATGATGAGATGCACTTTTATGAGAAGTTGGACGATGAGACCATTACGGATGAGATGTTAATCGAAATGTCGGGCTGGTTGGAGAAAACTTACGGACTGAAAGTCACAAAAACCTTAGTTCACGAGTCTTCCATGACGGTAGCCCATCAAAAGACCCGAAATCCTCTGGGTGAGTACCTATCAGGGCTCGAAAGAAGCTCAGATGACGATTCTATCCTCGAAGAATGGCTATTAAAGGGGTTTGGAGTCGAAGATACGCCTCTAAATCGTAGATTTAGTCGCTATTCCGCCATTCAAGCGGTCGCACGAGCCCTAGATCCCGGATGTAAGGCAGATTCTGTCCTAGTTTTGCAGGGAGACCAAGGAGTTGGTAAGTCTACAGCCATCAGGGCCCTCGCAGGAGCGGAATACTTCTCGGATGAGTTCATGGACTTGGGGTCTAAGGATGGAGTCCTCAAAATGGCGTACTGTTGGATATACGAAATGGGGGAATTGGACCATATTAGGACTGCAAAGCTCACGAAAGTCAAGAGTTTCCTTAGTAGGCAGGTAGATTTGATACGCAGGCCCTATAAAATGTGCGTAGAAGAGATTCCGAGGCACTGTGTGTTCTTCGCAACCACAAATGAGCTTAATTTCTTGAGCGATAGCACGGGAGACAGGCGTTTTTGGGTAGCTAGAACCCTACAGCCCTCTAGTTTAGAGTGGGTGAGGGAGCACAGAGACGAAATCTGGGCTCAAGCAGTCAGAGCATACCGCCTAGGGGGGCGTTGGCATCTTACTCCCGAGGAAGAAGAGGCTAGAAATGAGGCTACGGAGGCTTTCAGGGAGAGAGACCCTTGGGAAGATGCGATAACCACCTGGGTAACTAGAGAAGCACCCCCAGGATTCACTGTAGCCCACGCTGTAGAGATGGCTATGCAGAAAAGAGTGGCGAATATGCGCCGGTCAGACACTACAAGGGTCGGAATGATACTCGCTAAGAAGCTAAAGCTGAAAAAAGAGCGACTAGGGAGGCTCGGTGGCCGTAGATACTACTATATAAGGCCTGGAGCTAACCCAGAGGAAGCACATAAGGCAGTCTTGATACAAATGGGACTGATGGACCCCTCATGGAGCTAGTTTACATGGCGGCAAAGCCCACACCTAGTGATAAACCCTATGTTCCGAGGTCTTCAGCTAGGGTTTTACCCCTATCACACATATTATTGCAATCTAAGCGAGCTTATGCGCCTTTTATGCATAAGCCTTACATGATTTATCACCCCGAAACGCTCTTCCAGCTGAGAGATAGGGTGAAATCTCTCGAGACACCGTCCATCGGGGGGGCCTCTTTATGGGAATATGCCATAGACACAGAGATATTTAAGGAGGCATTGCTCTCTCCGCATTTTATGCAGACCCCAAGGGAGTGGCCAGAAGAGCTGGAGTCTGATTTGGACCCTTATGCAGTAGCTTATACTACACTATTAGAGGTAGGGGACCCCGAGTTTTACCGGCCACCCCTGCAAATACTCAAGGGCTACAGCTCAGGGCTCACAATAGGGTGGATGCAGAGGGCACTGGACACCTCGAGGGAAGAAATTATAGCTCTGATGGAGTCAGCACTGGAGACTTTAGAGGATCACATCCCTTTTTTGGTCTGGTACTATGGCATAAACGCCCAAGAGCTGGGGGTACGGGCAGGATCTACCCATAATTTCATCAAAGGGCAGAAAATAAAGGCTTTATTGAGGGAAGATCCCCTATTAGTCTCGGGAAAAGACGCGAAAAAGTACCTAAGTAGGGCACTTGCGGGTCGCCCCCAGTTGATAAGAGAGCTGCATCAGGCTATGGTTAGGCCCATGCCCTGTTCTATCTACCTAAGAGTCCAACATGCCTCGTAAATCGGGAGGGAAGATGAGTACAAAGGGATCTGCAGACGAGTACACCAGGTGGCTCACGCTTATTCCAGACGAGGAGAGGGATAGAGTCGCAGAGTTAATACTCAGCCACTCTCTGAACGACTTCGAGTCTGTCGGTAGGCTGTGTAAAGTGCTCTTGGCGGAAACAGTCAGGGGCACAATCAGCCCAACGGTGGGCCACGCAGCTATTGAGTTCACTCAGATGATGTTTACCTGCGTAGGAGCTAACATGGCTTCTCAAGGTATGGGTAATGAGATTAGGTCGGGGGCGTTTGCAGAGCTAGAGAACCTAGCTATCCAAACAAAGAAGATTCAGGATACCGCAATAGATTTTGCGACCGTGGATGTGGCCCCTGCTACAGTACTGGACGCAGAGTTTAAGCGGCATGGCTAAGAAAAAAGTAAAAGAGAGTAAAGTAGACTGGAGTAAAGTATCTCCTGCGATCATAGATCTCCTAAAAGACCCTGCTGTTAGCCTTCCACGCTATGGCCAGGTAGTCGATCAGAAGACAGACCAGAGTGTTTTATATGACCCCTACCGAATCACCGAAAAACTCCAAGCCACGATTGTCAAGTTCTTCTCGGACGCACCGCAAACTCAGCATGGTCAGGATGTTTGGTTGTCTGTTCTCAAGTACCGGCAGGGAGGAGCTTCTACATGCGCTGAGTTCGCGGCTTTCCCCAAGGTGGCTTGGACACCTGGATACGATCATGTCTGCATCGCAGATAACCGCGAGCGTGCTAAGTATCTCCATAACCGCTTACATCATCTTTACACTTTTTGGCCTGACGAGGTAAAGCCCGCTAAGGTTCCTCAGGCAGAAAGAAACCAGATGACCTTCGATGCCAAAGTCGGAGGAAAGATTCGTGTTCTCTCCGCAGAGCAGGGGGCAGTTGGTATTGGACAGTCTCCAAGTTCCATGCACGCAAGTGAATGCCCTTTCTGGCCGAACATGGACGAGGCCTTGGGGCTGATAACACCTTCGATGATTAACAGAGACAGAGGTTTGATGCTCTGGGAGTCTACTCCCGCTCCAGCTGATGCCCCTAGTGTGGACGCTTGGCGGCAACTGTACGAAGATGGGAAAAGAGGTCAAGGTCGATGGCGGTCTGTGTTCTTCCCTTTCTGGGATGGGAAGCTGTGTAGTAGGCCTTGGGAGAAGAGCTGGACTCCTGACAATGAGGAATTAAAACTTTTAGAGAGATACGGATCTCAAGGGTTGCAACTGTGTAATCTCGCATTTAGGCGGTATATTCTGGACACAGTACCTGAGTTTCGTCGTGCGCCTGACTTATTTGGGGTATATTATCCTTTTGATGATACAACCTGTTGGATGAGTTCTGCAAATGCAGTCTTTAGTGAGCATGTACTGGAAAGACACCTCAAGGCACACCTTGTGGAGTGGAAGGGACCCTACATGGAGTACGAGCAACCAGAAGCAGGGGCTCAGTATGTCATCGGGGTTGACCCCTCAGGCCATGCGGCTAGAGACCATGCGTCTTTTCAAGTTCTCAAGGTTTGGGTAGGGGAGTGGACTCAAGTTGCGTGTTTTGCTACACATATCGATCCACTCTCGTTCACAAAAGAACTCCAAAGGGTCGGACTCAAATACAATAACGCTAAGTTGGCGATTGAGTCCAATGGAGTTGGTCAAGGTGTTATTACAACTCTCAGGCAAATGGGATATCCAGAAATCATCTACGAGAAGCCCTACAAGCCCGGAATAACTTCAACGAGTCAGAGTAAGGATAGGATGCTTGCGAGCCTTCAGGACGCTCTGATGGATGAAATAAGACTAAATGACCTAGATACTCTGAGCCAGCTACAAACCTATGGACATGATAAAAAAATCGAAGAGACTTCAACTTCTGTGCAGTTACGACATTCAGTGGGTAAAGGCCGGAGAGAAAGGCATCACTGGGACAAGGTCTCGGCTCTCCAGATGGCTGTCGAGGGGGCTAGGCATTGGATGCCACGGAGGTATAAACCTGAAGCTCCACAAGAACTTAAGGTCATTAGGTTTTCGGATTATACCTACGATCAGGTTAAAGAGTATAAATCTGCACAAAAGGACCTAAACCCAAAGAAAACTTCTTTTGGTAAGAAGGCTTCTCGCAAATCTTCTAGAATCAGATATAAGTCTACACGCAAATAGATGAGGTAATTATGGCATTAACCCCAGACCAGTTTTACGAGCTAATTCATTCCCACAGAAAAAGAGCAGAGTCGGAGAACCGCCTGTTTAATAAGTGGAGGTCCTACTACCGTTCAGAGTATTGGGCAGGCCAAAGTGCCGGTGAGCAGGAACAACTAGGGGGCTCTTTTAGTGAGGAGTCTACTCCAGTTACTGAAGTCAACTTTGCTTACGCTTATGTTGACACTATGATTGCTGCAGTCGTACCCCCTAACCCCTCTATCACTGTATTACCAAAAAAAGAAGAACTTAGGGAATCAGGGAAGCGCAGAGAGCAGCTGGTCAATGACCTGTTTGGTAAGGCGAATGTAGTTGAGACCCTGTGGGAGGCTGCAACCCTAGCCGGTGTATGTGGGCGTAGTTTTATCAAAAGCTTTTGGTCTGATAGGCACCAACGCCCAGACTTTGCTGTCATTGACCCCAAGTTTGTCTGGTTTGACAGGGAGGCTAAGAAGTGGGAAGATGTCCGGTATGTCATGGAAGCTACTGTTAAGACCGAGGAAGAGTTTCGAGAGATCGTAGCAGAACAGCTGGAAAAGCTTAAAGTCAAGCTAGAGGAAGTTCTCGCTAACGAATCTGGGTTAGAAAAAGAAATCGGAGAGGATATTCTAGCGGAGGCAGAAGATGAAAACTCAAACTTGGTGGCTCTGCAGGTTGATGTGGACACTAGTGAAGCTGATAACTTAAGGGCTCAGATATCCCGAGTTCAGGAAATTGCAGATAAAGTAACCTTCAATGCTTACCCTAAGTGGTTAGCTGACGACACTATGAGTGGTAGCTATCTATCAGATAGCGCAAAGACAGTGTTTAAGTGGGTTGTCGTGTACGAAGCTTACGACCTCACAGGAGAGGGGGCCTTCCATATGTTCTTAGATGGAGAGCGCGAGCCTATCTATAGCGACGAACTACCCTATCGACATGTTAAAAATCCTTATCACATCTTGACCTTCAACTCTAACTTAGAGGATGCGTCAGGCCTCAGTGATGTAAAGCTCATTGCACCTATGCTTGAGGAGCTTAACGAAGTAGAGAGTCTCAGGCTTTGGTTCATGAAGACTGCGATACCCGTAACGACCCTCAATAAGGGGCTATGCGATAACTCAGCAGATGTCAAGGAAGCTTACGAGAATCTCAATGTGGGAGACCTGTTAGAGGTGGAGGGCCGACAAAGTGCTCCGATTGACCACATTATAGGTGTGATGAATACACCTAGCTTATCTCCAGACTTTGCGGCAGTCACAGCAAGGCTTGAGATGGCTATTGAACAGACAGTAGCTTTGTCGAAATACTCTCGGGGTCAGGTAGGTAACACAGATGTGGCAACAGAGGTTGCTCTTGCTGATGCGGCTACTCGGACAAGAAATGGTCGCAGGCAGAAAAAAATATATGAGATAGTGTCTCAAATGGCAGAGTGTGCGCTGCTTCTATGGGAAGAGTACCTATCAGAGGGAGACCTCCTGCATGTAAGAGTAGATGATATTTCGCCTTACGAGGATATCGACCGACAGAGTCTTGGAATGGTAGGAGTTTCAGAAGTAGATTGGACAGAATCTGTTCGGCTCTATGAGTATGAAACTGTACCCTACTCTGCGACTGAGAATAACCGCCTAGTTCAGCTACAACAGATTCAAGAGTGGCTCCCTGTACTTTCGGGGAATCCTGCTCTGATGCCTTTTGTTGATGTAGCTAAACTGATGAGGAGATTGTTGGAGCTTCTGAATATCCCAGAGACTTTCGTGCCTCCCCAGCCTGGAGCCCCAGGTATGCCAGGTATGCCACCGGGAGCCCCAATGGGGGCGGGGCCTATGCCTCCCGGACAGGAGCCGATGATTGGTAATGGAGCTGCGAATATGCCAACAACAGGGGCAGCACCTTTAGCGGGGTCGCCTGTTGGGGGCGGAGGCGGAGCAGCTACTGGAGTTCTTCAAGGTATGCCAGAGGTGTAGAGTGCCAAAAAAAGTTAACTTATATGAAGATGACGAGAATAACCCTCACTACTATACGGTAGAAATAACAGGAGTGAGGTTGTATCATCATCCTATGAAGGATAAGCTACTGATGGAAGTTGGAGGTCACGAGGTAGGTGAGATAATTAATCTTGCAATCGCAGCGGGGCTAATTACAGTGGAAGAGGAGACCGAGGTCCCAGTGATGGGGCCAGTAGGGGAGGCATAATGCCCTTGTACGATATTGAATGTGACAACTGCGGATTTTCTGAAGATTACTTCTGTAAGCTAGATGGGTACGAACATCTGAACTCGGGGCAGGTTAAGTGCGAGTGTTCGGGTCGGATGAGAATTAGGATTCATCCGGTGGCTACGGTTGGAGTCCTTCCGAGTAAACCGCTAAACATTCCAAACGCTGGCCAAGCTTTTACAAGCAATTCTCAACTTAGGAAATGGAAGAAAGATAATCCTGACCAAGTTATTTATGGCCCAAATGATAAAAATTGGGAGAGGGCAAAAGATAAACTTACAGAGCGCGTAGAGAAGAAGTGTAAGTCGATGGGGTATAGAGACCGACAACACTTTAAGGAGTCTAGGCAGGCAGATAATACGAGGAAAAAAGAACTCGCTTTAGGCATGGGTGGGACTAAAAAGTTCTTCTCTGGCTCTTGACAAGTCAACAGAATCAATTATCACCAAAAGGAGGATTTAATGTCAACTGAAGAAGTAGTCACCGAAACTGTGGAAGCACCAGCTCCAGAAGCGGCACCTGTAGAGGCTTCGGCCCCTGTAGAGGCAGCTGCGGCTGAGCCTGTTAAAGCTGCCCCGGAAGTCGCTGCTCCAACCCCTACCGAGCCTGAGGCACCTAAGTTTAGTTATCCTAGTTTGGATAAGTTCAACTTCTCAGATTGGGAAGGCGGTGTTGATGATTTCCCAGAGGACTCCCGTGAGTTCCTTGGGGCCGCACACAAGCACTATTCAGGGCAAGCAGAAGCTCATGCACAAGAGTTAGCTGATTTGCGTCAGCTTTGGCGTGCAAACTCTGAAGACCCGCGCATCGGAGAATTAACGGAGAGTGCTAAGTCTTGGGAAGAGAAGTTCAACGATAGCACCAAGCAACTAGAGGCTTACAAGGCCCAAGTTGAGCAAGCTATCGAAGCAGATGCAAAATCGTATGAAGAGAACTTCAAGCGTAGGCATCCAGAAGTATATACGGATAAAACAAAGGGCGCAGCCTTACTCAAGTTCATTAAGGACGGGTGGGATGCGGAGGCAGCAGTCAAACTTATTGATGGAAGTGAGGAGCTAGTAAAAGCCGCACAAGTGTATAAGACACGCGGTGCTCCTGACGAGCTGGCAGTAGAACTTGCAAGTAAGCAGTTCACTGCAAATGAGGCGAAACCATCACCACGACCCGCTGCCGCAAAGGTTTCAGGTGCTCAGGGTAACCGAGTATCAGGATCAGTTGAGGGCTTGGGAAAAACCAGGAGCATTGCGGATTTAAGGTCTTTAGCCTTAAATCGAGCGCAACGCCGTTTCAACCTACCCGAATGAGGAAATAGAATATGGGCATTAGTTCAGATGTACTTAAATCCACGCTTCAGGACTTGCTTCCTGGATATAGTGATACCTTCACTAAGTGGCATCCACTGCTAGACAAAATTGTTACAGCAGGTAACCTAACCAAGAAGACCCTTGAGGGGCCTTACCGTGAGTTCACAGTTGTGACCGGCGGTCCAGGACAGATCACACAGATCAACACTGGAAATGAGGTCATCAATGGCGGTCGTAAGCAACTCGCCGTTCGCGGTAACGAGTATGCACCTCGTATGATTTATGCGTATGATGTGCCTCGTAAGGACATGGCAGAAGCTAACGGTAAGCAAGATCTTGCTAAGATCATTAAGACTTACCCAGAGCGTGCTCTCCATGAGTTCCACGAGTACTTGGCTCAGCAGCTTGCTATGGGCGATGGCTCAAACGGAATGGGTGGATTCTTCACTCTGAACGGAAACAAAACTTATAATCCTACAGGCTCAGCTGAGCGGTATGGTGTGCTTGAGTTTGATGCATCCACTTCATCACAGTCCGTGCATGGTTTGACTAGTTCTGGAACTTCTGGATGGCAAAACCAATTTGGTTCAGCTACATCCTTCTCAGTTGACGGAATTAAGACAATGCGCGAAGTTTACTTCAAGTGTCAGCGTCAAGGCCGTCTTGCAGACTCAGGCTTAGACCTAATGTTCTGTGACGAAGCTTCATTCCTTAACTACATGGAACAACTCGACGAGCATGTCCGTACAGGTTCAGTTGAGAGCACAGACGGTAAGAACTATGGTCGTCAGTCCATCAAGTTCGTCGGTGCAGACTTGTTCCTTGAAGATTCAATCGACATCTCCAATGCAGCTTTCACAGCTGGCAAGGGTACAGATGGCGTTGTCTACTTCGTTAACTCAGGCACTTTCGAGGCGTTTACCCTCGGCCACAATGCCTCAATGGAGGGTAAAGGTTTCTTCGACCAAACTTCGCCTCTCCGAATCCCTGATCTCGACGCTTATCGCTTCGAGCTTATCCTTCACCTCGGTATCCACACTACTCAGCGACGAGCTAATGGTGTTGTTACCGGCACAGCTATATAGGAGTTAGCTATGAGAGTCGTTTCTGGAATTGTTACAACTAGTGTTTCCACCACGCCGGAGTATCCAGTAGGAGAGACCTTTATGGTTTCTCAGTCTACTGCGGATGAGCCAGCCCAAGTTTGGACTTATGTCAAAGCGGGGGTTGAACTGACAGCAGGTCTAGTAGCCATGAAGGCTTCTGGGTCTGGGACTTGCAGTGGGGTTGTATTAGCAAGTAATACTAGCCACGCACTGGGAGTGTGTCCTCGCACTCGCGTTGTTGGTGTCGCACAGCACACTATCGCATTGAACTCCTATGGCTTTATCTTAAGTCGTGGAGTCGGAGTCATCAAGGCTGGTGACGCTGGTACTGATCAACTCGATGATCCTTTAGTGGTTGATAACACAAACGGTGAAGTTGATCTGGTAGATACAGCGCAGGAGAGTGGTATTATTGCCCTCGGACTTGCGGCTGGCACTGGAGATGAAGTTAACTTTGCGGCGTTTATAGACTGCCTCTAGGCCACTAAGTCTTGGCATAACTGCCTTTGGGGGGTTAGGAGTTAACTAGCTCCTATCCCCCCTTGTTTTTTT
>Ga0080013_1005275_pt1 | contig 12157 bp, 8 predicted proteins | sample ETNvirenome_6_85_FD_69236 | JGI IMG/M metagenome (GOLD analysis project Ga0080013, IMG submission 69236) | Marine viral communities from the Pacific Ocean - ETNP_6_85 (SPADES assembly) (version 2) | ecosystem: Environmental > Aquatic > Marine > Oceanic | place: Pacific Ocean | collected 2013-06-19 | reverse complement strand
TAGCATACTCACTTCTTCTATTATCTGCGTATGTTGGTACAGGTTCTGGGTCGGCAGGTGCTACTGTATTACCTTCATCAACCCACTTCTGTAATTCAATGAAATCTGAATTATCTTCACAAACAGGAATACAAGCATTGTCCTTTTCCCTTATATATCCTATTATAACTCCTTTGTGTTTCTGTTCTTTATACATTTTGTTTTTCTCCTAAATATTAAATATTATAGTTCTGCTGATATATCAATATAACCAGTACCACCGCCATCAGCTTGTAATAATGTTCCTTCTCCTGCTATTAGTCCAGAAGCAACTGTACCATTAGCCCTTATAGTACGCTTTGATATAATTGAATAGGTCAAGGCTGTGACTGGTTTGGTATTCCCTGCACTTGCTAGTAAATCAAAATCACCCGGAGCAGAGTGCGATACCGTAGGAGTCGTTCTCTTCTCAACCTCACATTCTAGCATCGTTATGCCAGTGGTTGTTGAGGTTGACATTCCTACGGCAAGGAAATTATCAGCGATACTATCTGCATTGATTCTTTCAAAATACCTCTTACACATAGCAAGCTCAGTTGCATGATTTCTTATTTCAAAATCTGTAGCCACACTCCCTGCTTCTAGTTGTACTTGCGATAACATAAAGTTATTAGCTGCATTATCACAAGCGTTGACTTGATCGGTCGATCCAAGATAATTGCCTGTATTCCAACTACCTGCCGTACCTGCAAAGGTAGATCCTGTAGCCATTGACCAAAAAATTGATATACCTGTCCCATTTGTATAATCCCAAGTCCCACCTGATGGAGATGCTGAAATATTTATAGTCGCCTTTTCCCATGTGTCTGTAACAGATTGAGTATAATTGGCAACATAAGTTCTATCGCTTCCTCCATTCCTCATCGTTATAGAATAAGTTCCTGTCTTAGTATGCTTATGCCAAAATGATAAAGTCATTGCTTTTTGTGCTAGATATTTAAAGTTATAACCCTCAACTACTTGCTTGATAAGGGTATAGTCTCCTGCTGCTATTGAACTATCAATCGTTGTACAATCTATCAATAATGAGTATTTAGACAAATGTCCACTCTCCGCTACCGTTGGTACATCAGTGGATCGTGACATATCATGAACCATAGTACCATTTGTAGAAAATCTCCATCTGTCAGCAGCTATATCATTGGCACTAGCACCAGTGATACTCGTCCCCCTCTGCCATATATCAAAATCACCATTTATAATCACGTTCTTTTGTGCAGATATACCTGTTAAACTACTCCCGTTTATTGCTGGCAGAGTTCCTGTTAAATTAGCTGCTGGTATGTCCCCAGTGCCAGTTATGTTATTACTATTTAAATCCAGGTCACCACCAAGTTGTGGAGATGTATCGTCTACTACATCGGCAAGTTTAGCATCTGTATAAGTTGTACTTATACTTGTTCCGTTCCATGTACCAGAAGCTATCGTGCCTGTCGCTGTAATATTGGCTTGCGTGTAATGTTCGTTAGATGCAAAATTTGCTAATTGGTCATGGTCTATATCCCCATCTGCAACTACACCTGTCGAGCCACTGACAGAGGTCACTCCGCCCGCAACAGTTTGCCAAGAACAGGTTCCATCCCCATCTTCACGAAGATATTTAGTTCCCCCACCTTCTCCTGTACTCTTTACCTCTGTTCCTTCCAGGTCTATATACGTGCCGTCTATTGCTGTACCTTGCCATGTTCCAGAAGCTACCGTTCCGGTTGCTGTTATATTAGCCTGTGTATAATGTTCATTAGAGGCAAAATTGGCTAAAGAATCGTGGTCTATATCACCATCTGTTACCGCCCCTGTGCTACCGGAAACACTTGTTACTTTTGCATCCGTATACGCTGTACCAATACTTGTTCCATTCCACACACCGGAAGCCACTGTTCCTGTTGCTGTTATATTAGCTTGCGTAAAATGTTCATTTGATGCAAAGTTTGCCAGCGCATCATGGTCTATATCGCCATCCACAACTGCACCAGTTGAGCCGGAAACACTTGTTACTTTTGCATCTGTATATGAAGTGCCTATTGATGTTCCCTGCCACACGCCAGTGCCTATAGTGCCAACTGAAGTCAGTGAAGATGATACTATTGTACTATCCAGCCCGACAGGATCAGTATACCAGTACGTTCCTCCCGTGATCTGTTTAAGAACATACCTTAATCTTTCAATCTCACCCGCAAGTGTTGTTGCCAGTGATTCTGTACTGCCAGGGTACGGATCAGCAGTAGTCCTCATCTCTGCCGCACTTACAGAATAATCGTCAATATTCTCCGGTATATTAGAATCAATATGCTCCTGGTGAGTAGTATTATGGTGCGCAGCCAGTATTGCATCCCCGGCTGATACTGTGCCGTAAGTCAGTGTGTATGGATATGCCATTTTATTATTTTCCCTTTTCTACTTTTTTTTTGAAAAGACCGTAGGGCGAATAACCATAAGAGCTTCTACTGTCTTTTTTATAAAATCAATTTCCTTCTGCGATCTCTTTGAGTTAACCACCTCGCCTACCCACCCTTTTTTTAATTGAAGGGCCATCCCTTTTCTCTCTTCTTCTGTATTAGAATGTTCCCTTGCACACTCATCACACATAAGAATATTTGTATAACTGCCGGTATTAATATCGTATGGTACAGGTGTAAATGCCTTTAATGTTTGAATTGCATATACATTAATAATTTCACCACTCCCCTTTTCCTCCTTTACCACTTTCCTTTTTTTAATAGGAATATTACACCTCATACACCCTACTTTTTTTAATCCGTATTTATCATATTCCAAATATTCTTTATCATACATATATCAAGCCACCTGCCTTGCTAAAGGTTTAAAATCAATTAATATTTGTGATGCGAAATAATCCTCATCTGCATTATTATTAAATACGTGCATCTCTATTCTTTTACCTACCCTGCCAATAGGAAAAACCACCTCCACGACATTACCACGATTCGCTCCCCTACCCCCGCCATACCAACCTTCCCCTGCATGTGTTCCGTAGGTATCTCCGCCTCCATAAGTAGAGCCAAGCCCTGCAAGAGAGATGGCATTTTGTGCAAGATATTCACCATCTATCCATACATCAATGTAGAGACTGTAATTACCGGTTGCATCAATCAGTATTCTTCCGCTATCAAATCTCTTTAATAGTCTCGGATCACTAAGGTGTGAGCGTGGTGTTCTAAAGCCGCTATCATAAGCTGCACTATTATCATTTAGATTTGTTGATTCAAGGCTCCATACAAAGCCGTCATCCCACCCTCCTGTATATATTTTAGATAAGCCTCCAACCTCTACCTGTGCAGAAGATGATGCCTTAAAACCTGAATCAGAATTAACATTATCCTTTATAACCCACCCATTCTCCGGCCCTCTGTCTATAAAATAACATAAAGCCGTATCTACATCTGATTGTCCTGTCCTTACCACAAAGAAATTTATACACCTTAAAACAGGATCGTAAACTGCATGGAAATCTGAAATAGCAGAAAGTTTTACTTTATTACGGATAAATTCATCCATAAAGGGCGCACCCTTTACTGTCCTTGTAAGTGATGCCTTTTTATAATCACCGTAACTCTGTGCTGCGGTTACTGAATATATCGTACCCTGTGAATCCATTGATATAATATCATTGGTAACGGCTACGAATAATCTATCACTTGCAGTACCACCCTCCCACTGTGATCTGTTATAACCCCAATTATCTGTATTTGTATCAGTATCTTCTATGATATAAGTCTGGTTCCTGCTTGCGCATACCAGTCTATCACCATACTCAACCGCATTTACAATCCCTGTTCCATCCCCTGTATCTATATTAAAAGTAAGAACATTTGCATCTGAGAAATCAGGCTCAGTTATACCGTCTGCTGCATTTTGTGCAGAGGCGTATATTTTCTGCGGTTTACTTTTACCGTAAACAGCCCAAAGCCTCTCACTTGCCCCTTTACCATGCGTGACAAGTTTACGTGGGTAATTAGTATTTGTGCTGTTCCAATCAGAAGGCGTACCGCTTGTAATAATTATTACTTCTGTAATATCTTCTGTTGCCAGTACTGCACCCTGCGTGAGGGTAAGGGAGCCTGCCGCAACCGTCTTTATGGTATAATCACCATCATTTGACGTAGAGCCGTCAACCTTGATTATCTGTCCTGCTGTAAAGCCGGGATTAGTTGCATCGTAATTAAGCCTGGTAATAAAATTAGTTGTAGTATCTTTTGTTATAACAGCATTTATACCTCCTGTAAGGGTTGCTCCCCCAACTGCAAGGTTAGTCGCACTTTCTGCAAGGGTAAAGGCATTACCGTCTGTGCCTGTTGTATCGTACGTTACGGTAACCACTCCTGATACATTTGAGTAAGTAGCTACATTTATTTCTGTATTAGAACTCCCTCTGGCACTATCATTCATATTTGCAACAAATTCTGCTGCCATCTCAGTTGCTGTACCTGCCTGTAATTCAACCTGTGTAGTCTCGTCTGTTGCAGATGTTTTAAAAGTAATGCTTTTGCCGTTTACAGTAATAATTTCATCATTTGACGGATCACCCGTAAATGTTATTGTCTGTGTGCTTTTAACACCTGCTGTAAATTCAATATCATTATCTGTAAGGCCTGTAAGAGGGTATGTGGCCGCATCTGTACCATCCCATACCTGCGGCAGATCATTACCTGTGCAGATAATAAGAAGATTATTAAAGGTAACAAAGTGTACTGCACGGTTTATGGTTAACCCTGTTTTAAGTACAGTAGTATAATCTTTCTGTATCCTACCGTCTGAGGTAGCTGTTATTATAAAAGTATTGCCATTTTGCAACGTATACTGATACAGTCCGTATATACGTGGAGTGCCGGAAAGGGCAGATGTATTAACGGTAGCCGTACCACCCCTTTTACCCCTGCCTCCTTCATGCAGGTTAATATTCTTGGTAGGTTCCACCATTGCCTCTATAGGCATTTTATCAATATTCTTATCATAAGAATAACCTCCTGCTGCAAGGTCAATGCCGTATGTCTCACCTTTATATGCCATGTTTTTTTTATTATTCCCCTGTTGTAATATCTAAATTATAGGCATTTGTATTGTATACTACCGCACTATCAAGAGTTACCCCGCTATTCATCCTGTCTACTGCATTTATATTCTCGATTACCTGTTTACTCTCCTGTGCTACTGCGTACACTTCCGGTGTTAATTTATTATCATTGTCCGGTGCAAATTCTATTGCTAGGTTGTAGACCAATGCCCTGTTATACTCAAGCGGTATACTGAAAGTAGTTGAAAGCGCAGATGGATTTGTAAGGGGCTTTTCTGAGATCAGTGTAAATGCGTATGTCGTATCTGCTTCGTAATCAAATTTAATCTTGCCTAGAGGGTATTGAGGGTCATAGTACAAACGCCTTGGTCTTGATTCTGAATCTTTTGATAGTATTTTATTATACTCATCCTCTGTCATATCAGTCTGTACCGGGTAATCATCATTTGATACCCTTATGTATGCACTTATAATCCTGTTCGGCCTTACAGTATCAAAATCACCACCGGAGCCTATGGTATACACCGCCTGTCCTGATATAAGGGTAAAACTTTCAGTCGTTAAAGAAGGAACACTTAAACCATCCGCACTCCAACTCGATAACATATTCTGCAAATCCTGCAAACCGTCTGTTTTCTGTTGAGTGGTAATGCTTTTAATTCCGTTTTTACGGTACGCTGCGGTTATGACTTCCTCTGCTGTCATATTAGCCATTTTATTTTATCTTTCTCCCGGTAATAATATTAATTAATAAATGAATAAATATAAAAAAAAAAGACAAACAGGTGCAGGAGTAATACACACTCCCGCACCTGGAAAATATAAAAAAAACTATTTAACCACGAACTCTACATGCCCATTCAGGTCTGATGGTCTTATAACCAAATAAGACATCAAGCCTTGCAGGGAATTTATCATTCGTAATATCTCTGTCTCTCCATAACCTCATGGAAATACCATCACTGACAGCCCTTGACATTCTTGCCCCAGGCTCAGTGTGCAGATCAGCACTTACAAAAGTAAAGGCATCTCTGTGATAGGCAAGGTTCTGTGTATAAACACCAGAAGCCGCACCTGAACCACCGGAAGCAACATGAACTATCGCTTTGCCAGCACCAGCACTTACCAGTTCCACATTCTGTTTCGCACCTGATGTTACAGGTGTAGGCGAGACTGTGAATGTATCTGTTGCATCGGCAGTAAGAGCAGCCGTGATAACAAATTGCTGTAAGTGTGAGTAACGCTGTTTAGTCTCACGATTAACAGCATACACATCTGCAATTGTAAATACATCACCGACAGTAAGGGTTTGAGAACTTGTCTGCCCTGTTGTTACAATAGAAGCAGAGCCGGTTGTTATACCTGAAGATGTATTACAAACAGGTGTAGCATCAGTTCTTGTTCCATTAGTATGACTTGGAACCATATTACTTTCCCACCATTTCAAACCTGCTGCTTCCCCGATATAACCCTCTGCAAAGGCTCTTTCAAGCTCACTTGACTTATGGAAATACCCACCGACTGCATTTACAGTACCAGCCATAGCGACTGAATCCATAAGCAAATGCCTGTCATTTGTAGGTGCAAGGCCCTGACTCAATTTAGTATTCGCATTGAGCGCAGCAAGAAAAGTATTAGGGTCTGTTGCGGTTCCTGTATTCGTAGAAAGATTAAATACATCCTGATAAACATTGGAAAGAACCGTATATTCAACGTCTGCCGCAAGCCTGCTCATTGCAGGGTCTATAAAGCGAGACATAAAATCATCAACACTTAATGTCAATTCAACAGAACTGAGATTAATCGCAACATGCTTCTGCGTTGCAAGTGTTAATGTCTGTGTTGTTTCTGTTACATCCTGCGTACTCATGGTAGCACCACTTGTTACAGTGTACTCATTAGGATCCCTGATAAGCAATGTGCCTGCATTTTTCGCACCCTCAACTGCAAAACGACTATCGTATTGCCTGTTAATGGTTTTGATAAATTTTAATTTATTATGGAATGATTCTAAAGCCCTGCGGACAATATCACCATCCGATAACGTTTTAAATGTATTAGCCATCTTGTTTTATTAACCTCCCTTAAACTTGTTAACTTTCTCTCGTTTGCGCATTTCAAACCACTCACTATCCGTCATATCCTTCGGGTCTTTTGTGATAACCGTTCCACCATTACCTTCAAGATTATTCAGTTGCTGTGGCGCACTGGTTGTTTTAGCCCTTGCACTCTCCATGCGCTGTTCGAGCTTTCCTATTTCAGTTGCAATTTTTAATTCAGTAGGAAGTGTATTCAGTGCTTTAAGCTGGTCTGGATTTGCCTGCAGGTAGTATGCTATTTCAGCATTTGATTCACTACCAAGGATTGCCGTTCCCGCTTTGCCGTATACAGTAGATTCAATACGGTCAATCATATCGGGAAACTTACCATTAAGTGCCTTTGCCCTCTCGACAAGTCTCTGTTTATTCTCAGTCACACGTATTTCGCTTTGCGAGGCTATAGCTTCCCGCTCTACCGCATGCTGGCGGTAATTTGCGTAATCATCCTGATACTTGTCCATATCCACACGCCACTCTTCAGATGTATCGTAATCATCCATGTGCGGTGCAATAGGCTTCTCCTTCACCATGGCTTTTTCAGTTTCAAGCCGACGGCTCTTCTCTTCTGCCTGGGCAGCCCTTGTCTCGGCTGCTCTCTGCGCAGCGACAGCCTTGTCAATCTTAGTCTGTAGCCATTTAGGCGTACCCTCTTTACCTTTTTGTATATTAGATATTTCCGGTACGGCCATATCCTCTATACTTACACTTCCATCTTCTTTCCCTTCTTCTTTCCCTTCTTCTACAGTAGCCGTACCTGTATCTCTATTTTCTTCTTCTGTTCCGGCTTGTACTAAATGCTCCAAGTCCTTTGGCTTTTTTCCTTCTTCTTCATGGGATACTACTACCCCTTCAGAAACCTTCTCTTGTATTGTCATTTTTTATAATACTCCTTCTAAAACTTCTCCCGGAACCGCCTCCGGTGGGCCTTCACCGCCTTCCTGCTGCGGTGCGTTTTTATTATTATTTCCCATCAATGATGGTAGATACTGCTTAATCTCATCTGCTATATCCTGATGCCCAGGCCAATCCATACCCTCTGCTATTCTCGGCAGTAAGAACATTGCCATATTAGGCGCAGCCTGTGCAATACTGGTCATACCGTCTAACATCTCCTGCCTTCTTGTAGACCATGTTTTAACATCAGCCACTACATCATATTTACCGACCTTTAAATCATTCTGAGGCACACCTGTCATAGCCGCCTTCACTTCAGGCACATTAACTGTCCTTAAATCTTCCTGTGGGTTCTGCGAAGCCCCCTCTACACCAAGTATACGAACAACCCTTTCTGTATCGTATATCCTGGGTATCAAATCAATTAACTGCCTTGCTGTTTCCATGATTGCCCTTCTGAAATTATCAGGGAAATGGAATGTACCAAAATCACTTCTTGATGCTCTCTGTCTTATAGCAACCCCTGTTCTTTCATTACTCCTTTCTCCAAAAGATGAATCGTACATGCCTATAGTGTCCTGAATATCGCCTGCTGTAAGTTGCAGCATTGCAGCAGAGCCGGTGGGTACCTGTGGAGGATTTTCCCTTCTCGGCATGAATTTGCCCTGTGGATTAAATGGCAGATACGGCAGATTCTTCTTATTGGCATTATTCCAATAAGTCTCATGCCCTTTAATCATGCCGGTTGTTACGAGGTATGGAGCCTTTGGTGCAAGTGCAATAGTCTCTGTCATATTGGTTTTCCAGAAGTTATACATCCTCTGGTCATCCATAGCATCGTCAACAAGGCTCCTTTTGTAGATTTTGCCGTTAAGATTTACCCAATCACCCTCTACCTCGATAATGGGTATCTCTTTACCTGCCCACTCTCCTGTTTCAAGTATCTGTGATGCAGTCATTTTGCACCACTTAACTTTATAGGTATTTATATTTTTCTCCCTTACTACGCTCCATTGTGCAGGTTGTGGGTATGGTGCCTGTCCTGTGTCCATCGCAATAGGTGGTGGTGGGGTAAGGTATTTGTCCAGTTCCGCTTCAGGCACAACAATGCTCTCGCCTGTAAAGGTATTGCTTAATTCGTATATTGTTTTAACTTCACGCTCTTTGTAGTAATATTCTGCAATAATAATACGTTCATCGTTGTACCATAGGTCATGGCCATCCTCTGTTATTGAAGTTGAGCGGAAATGTTCTTCTCTTGCATCAGGGTAGTTAAATGCAAATTCATCCTTTGTTATACTTTCCCTGATAAAGCCGAACATCTTGTGGGGGTCAAGGTACACGGAGAATTGATCGGGTACTTTTTTGATGAGCAATTCCTGGTCAAAGGAATCGTCTGATTCTCTGGTTACAATACGCCAGTAGCCTACATTACCGGCCACGGCCATCTCTCCCGCATCCGTGTATACTTTCTGCGCATCACTCGCATACTCAATCTGACGTATCATGCCGCTGAGTATCTCTGCTACATCAGGATCGCCTTTATCGTCTACAGGCCGTGCATTACACGCAAGGCGTTGATCCCTCTCTCTATTTGCCACCTGTGCAACAAATTTACGCAGCTTATTTGAAGTAAGGCAAGGCCTCCCGTCTTTCGCTCTCTCATCCCTGATGCTTTGAGGCCATTGCCCATTATCAATATTGTAGACAAATTTCATGCTGCTAAGTGCGGAATCACGGTTGTGCCTGTCTACAAGTTCAATCTTTTCAAATCTTGATAGAGCTTTAGTAAGTAAATCTTCATCGAGCTTCTGTTTCTTTTTACCGCTTCTGCGGCCACTTGTCTTTTTTGCCATAGTTTTTTTATCCGATTCTATTTATTTTTTCTTTTATTTATGCACCTAACCACTCTTCCGTACCCGCCATTGCATATTCATTTAATTTATTTGTAGTATTTTCCTCTAAATATTCCGTGCCTGTAAGCGTATACCTGTATAAATTTTCCATAAAATCATCGTTTATTTTTTCTATTTTGCCATTATCATCAAAGCATAACCTCTGTATGTCGAATACCACGCCCCGTGTATTCTCTTTCACGCTCTGTAAAGTATCAAAAAAGAATAGAATGGGTAATTTATTAGGCCCTTCAAGCCATGTTCTTATATTTCTCATGCCACTCTCTTTATCTTTAGATGCAGATTGAAGATATACCCCTTCTCCTGTCAGTTTATTAGAGATAATCGTAAAGGAATCTTCCACATCTGCCCTGTTTGACATAAACTTATCATCCCCTTTACTAAGAGGGTCAATATAGGCATTCTGTATATTCCACCCAAGTAAACTTTTTTTGCGAATAATAATATCTGCAATTTCTTCCGGTGGGCAATTAACCCAATATTCATCAATACAGTAATGCCGGTTATGTTTGTCGCACCCGTAAAAAGAGATTGCATGAGGCTTATTTAAATGTAAATCTATACACACCGTTACCACCCAATCAGTAGGTATGCCCCCTTCTGGCTCAGGTATAATATGCTTATCTTTATCAAAAGACTTGATTACCAGCCCCACCAGGCGTTTAAACATACCAAAGAAACGACTGGGCTTCTCATCAAGCGGTGTATCTTTTGCAAATTTAAGGAAGTAGAGTTCCATTATCTTATCAGTCTCCTTTTCCTCTATATTCTCACGCAGATACTTCTCGGCCTCCACCCCTTTATCGTCCTTATACATAATAAGGTCAAAGAAGTGCTTCTTCTGCCCGTCTGCATCCTTCCAGAATTTAGTCCTTACACCACTTAAACCCATACCGGTAAGGATTTCATCGTCATGGTCGTAGAATATCTCATTGTCAAGACAGCATAGATCGTCAATAACAGCAACATCACTACGATTTGACAGTATTAGATTATCAAGAATCCACGATTCCTTAAGAGGCGTAGTAGGTATCAGTATCTTCCCACGATTACCAAATAGACCCCTTGCCATACCCGTAAACTTCTTCTCAGGGGGAGGCTCATCAGGGATCCAGCCATGCCCAAACCACGATTCGTACAGGTCATCATCCATGCCATGCGTCAGTAATTCAAGTGTACTCCCATTCTTAAAAGTCCAGAAATACTCAACACCATTCGTATTCCTTTTCGTATCATACGCATCTACAGGAAACCACTTCTTAAGCTCAGGCACAACAGTCTGCCCTAAATGATGGTTCCAGTCCTCACCGGTCAGCCTGATCTTAACCGGAGGCTTAATCTCAAGACTGGAAGGCTTACAGTACCTCTTTTTTCCCACTTTAACAGCGCCAGGGTAATCAATATCAACTTCATTCCAACTCTCATAACCCATTACCCACGATGCAATAATACAGGCAACAGTAGCGGTCTTTCCTATTTTGTTTGGAGATGGTGCGATAACGACCAATTTCTCCCTCGTTTTTCTTATTAACCGCTCCTGCCACCTGAAAGGATTGTAATAAGTCCATAAATCATTCTTTGTAATACTTTCTTCCAGCCTGGCCTGCTCAAGATCAAGGGCAAGTAAACGTGATAATTCCTTCTCTTCACGCTCAAGCTGGGTAATTGCAACACTTTCTTTAGTACCCCTTTTTTTACCCTTTGATGATTTTGCCGGCTTCTTCGCTGCTGTGTTTTTCTTTGTTATCGTCTTTGCCGCCATTGTTTAATTTATCTTTAACTCCGTTTAAAATAGCAATAACCTCAAGAACCGTAAAGGTGCCATTATTATTGCCGCCTATCGCAACAGCACGGAAAGTATCAATAAGGGTTTCACAAAAAAGAGATGCAATACGTGATGTGATAATAGCCATATCAGCTACAACCACCCCCCCTCCTTCTTTTTCTGTCATTTTGCGATTATCTATAACCATTGTATTTTTTTTGTATTATGTGCGATTTATTGCGCTACGCCATTTGTAGCTTTCGCTACACCGGATGTAGCGTTCGCTACGTCATTTGTAGCGCTTGTATAAAGGCCTTTTGTTTTGATCGAACTGTGTATGGCATATATATAATATACACACAGGACACACGGCACACGCCCCCCCGGTCGTAGGAAGCCTTCAACGTCCGAT
>Ga0080013_1005272_pt1 | contig 12159 bp, 21 predicted proteins | sample ETNvirenome_6_85_FD_69236 | JGI IMG/M metagenome (GOLD analysis project Ga0080013, IMG submission 69236) | Marine viral communities from the Pacific Ocean - ETNP_6_85 (SPADES assembly) (version 2) | ecosystem: Environmental > Aquatic > Marine > Oceanic | place: Pacific Ocean | collected 2013-06-19 | reverse complement strand
ACTAATTTATAATCTCTTGGATTGTAATGTTCCCAATCCGCATCTACAAACTCTGGGTCTTCATCTATCCAACCCTCAATCGTTGTTAGGTGGGGAAGGTCGTGTCTACTAATATTTTTATCACTATCAGTGGAGACCATTAATTCATTCAGTATTAAAGGCCCTACTTCAGAACCATCACTATAGATGGTAATCGGCTCCCAAGGCTCATCTGTATAATTCCAAGGTTCATCAAATATATACTTAAATTCCCATTCCCACAAGTGTTCCCATACTGCTTTTAATAGGTCTTGAAGTGTTGGATAACTGGACATTCCACAATGAAGTTCATTACCATCTTCCTTACTTGCATAAACCCACACATAAGGTTTAGAACTAATGCCGAACTTTTCCGGCTTAAACCCCCAATTGAGAAATGAAAAACTTTCCACCATAAATATAATTAATTGTTTAACTATATAAAGATTTAAGTAGTAATAAACTTAATTATATATTGCAGGGGGGAGCAAAGGCTCCCTTCCCTCCCCCTACTCCCCCTTGCACTCTTTTGACAATCTTTAAATAGTCGTATTTAGATGTATGGCTATGGCTTTATGGCAAACTGAATGGAATAAGTTTAGTGAAAAGGCTATTCAAAGGATGAAACTCCATTCTGATAAAACCCATGATGAAAGAGAATGGATGTGTTATGTATATGATGTTGATGGCATATATCAATTAGGAGAGGTTTCATATGGGAGCGAGTCAAGAATAGAAGTATCTCCTACTAAAAAAGCGGCTCAAGATAGATTAATGAATGGATATAAAGAAAGTCAAAGGAAGTGGACAATACATGGACACCCCCTTAAAGATGGGAAGATATATACAGGAAGACAATATTTTAGTAGCACAGATATTTGTAGAGAGTTTGTAAGGTGTGTTCAAAACGATGAGTTTGTCTCTCAATTTTTAGTATATCCTCACAAACAAATTGACACCACTACAGGTAATGAAGTATTTCACAATAGGTGTAGGACATTAGTATTTCCCGATAGGGCGACAGTAGTAAGGGCAATGTCAATGTCTAATCCTCATGTAAATGCAATGCAAGTCACGCCTGAATCGGGTCAAAATCAACAGGTCAAAAGGTCGGATGGCTCAAGTTCCCTTGAAAATCAAGATGGAATTGATTGGTTTGCTTTCCAAGAATCTTTGAAACAATTAGGGTGTATGGGTATTGTGGATTTAGAAGGGCCTCAAGCAGGTTCAAGAGTTTTCAATAGTGAGAGAAAGAGATTTGCGGGCAATTTCATAGGTATTGCTTCCATAGGAATAATCTTGTGGGGTATGAATAAAATAAGAAAAGGACAACCTCTTTTGGCTGAAGGCATTGAAATCGTTGATGATTTATATTCTTATTACCATTGATTAGCAATAATAAAGTTGCTAACATCTTCTAATGCTTTACCATCATTTGCCACATTAATTATTAAATCAAATAAAGATTTTTCAATCATATCCACATTTAATTCACTGGGATGATTTCTTGCATCCACATGCTTTTGCCAATCATTAGGATAGGTTGTTTTGAGCCTTTCTATTTGTAAATCATCATCAATATCAAGTAGAATTACATACCATCCATCTTCTTTCAACTTCTTTACTTCGTTTGCATACCTACAATCATCAAGGATATGGTTTCTAATTGATTCATCATTCTTAACTTTCGTGAATAGTGCATTAACCCATACATCTTCTCCAATAAATTTTCTTGCCCCATCACCTACTTTTTGAAACTTAGCCCTATCCTTTACTCCTTCAGGAATATTAAATAAAAATCTGCCAAAATCTTTAACTCCTGTTGCGAAGGAATATTTACTTGCTTTTTCCAAAACTTTACAAAGTTCATCGGCCATAGTGGTTTTTCCACTCGCCATCTTTCCACAAAATGCAATTTTAACCATGTGGTTGAATGAGGGCATTACCTATATAACCTTTTAAGTAGTCGGGTGTTTTAAAATATAATATGCAGTTCTTTGATGATGGTAATTGGAACCTAACCAAGGCCAACAAGGAAATAGAAGATTTTTACCACAATTGGTATCTCAGTAGGTGGGAGGAGTTGGATTCAAAGAGTGGTGAGGAGTTGGTGGAAATGGGAATATTAGAGACCATAACTGATGTCAGCGAATTAAGCCCCTCAGGAATATATATGGCAATAGAACCAAAGGCATCATTGAGAACCAGTTATTTAGGTCAATATAAGGAAGAGGGGTTTAGAGGTATGGATGAGAGTGTTAATAGTGAATATAGTGCCTATCTTAGAGGTGAAAATAATCATAGGTGGGCTAATTGGGGTAGTAGAAAATTTGGCTTTTCTTATGATAACATTGGGGGTCCTTTTACAGGGTGGAACAGAAGAAAAATTTATCAAGTATTAAAACCTAATGAAACAAGTAAGAATCAATTCATGAATTGGAATAAGAATCCTTTAAGGGAGGTTAATAAAAATGAGTGAAATATTAAAGGTTTTTAATCAATATAAAAAAAGAAAATTTGAAACAATCCAGCAAGAAGTTGAAAAGAGTTTGTTGCAATCCTACGATATTGAAAGGGAAAATTGGGATGCGTTGAGTGAAGAAGAAAGAGGATATTGGAAAAGTTATGGGGAGTGGTGGAATGATTACATTGACTCACCGTATGATGGTGCTTACGAATATATAAATGAATTACATGACAGATATTGGAGTAAAGACGAAGTGTTTCTTGTGACGCTTAATGCAAATGCTGGTCTGGACCCTAAAACTGTTTATGATGAATTGGTTAAATTAGTATTTGGCACTATGGCGTGGATAGCAGGAATTGAAAAAAAGGATGATTCAGGAGTTAATTTTCTGAATTGGGATGAAAATCCATTTGAGGTGTGAATTATGAATAAAATTGAAAAAGATATTGAATTGGCTAAATCACAAATTTTAGAAGTGATAAAATTGGCAAAAAGGAAAGGCTTTGCTACTGCTAAGAGATATATTATTAAATATGGTGAGAAAGCCGACAATTTCGGTCCCAATGATTATTTAGGTGTGGAAAGCATTATAGATTCTAAAGAAACTAATGCACTTTATACTGCTAATTGGATTGTTGATGGCGACTTTTTAGTTAAAATATTAGGGCCTTATTCGCAATTAGAAATGGAGGAAGGAGGTTGGGAATATAAGGATTATTATGGAATAAAGAATGTAGTCTTAGTCAAATGGGATGGAAAATGGAGTGTGAATTCTTCTACTATTAATAATGGGTGGAGTCCGATTCTGACGATGAATAATAATCAGGTCTATAAAATATATCCTCATAAAGCAGTTAGATTTATTAATTGGATTAGAAGTCCTTGGGGTGAATAAAATGAAGGAACAACTTAATTATAAGGAATTTATTCAAAAATATGGAGGGGAGTATGATTTTAAGTGGGAGGAGTTCATTAGCGATTATGGTTTATCTAAAGACATTATGTGGCTTAAGGAACTGAAGAAAGGAGATGAAGCAGACCTTCCTAAGGGTTATAAAAAAATGACAGATATGTGGTTACACCATCCGCCCGAAGATAAGTTTAAAAAACCTAAAAAATTGGATGATTATTATAGTAATTATGTGAAAACACCGGGAATAAGGTTGGTGGCTCATAGTTCGCATGGACCATATCCTGATGCCTATTTTCTTGATGTGCTATTAAAGGATGAAGACTCAAAGGAAGAGAAATATTATTTCTTGAATACGAGTGAATTAAATCTAATTGATGAACTTTATTGGGTCGGGTGGGACTCTTATATCATTGACAGGAGTGGGATACTGCATTGGCAAGGAAAAAGAAAGAATAAAAGAACTCCGTATATTTTGTGGGGGAGTGCTACACATATTAAGGACATAGTTTTCTATAAACATACGATTGGATTTCTTAATTGGAATACCAACCCTTTAAATAGTTAAAACTCTATTTTTTAACATGGCTACTCCAGTTCAAAGGAAGTCTTTTGAGAATATTACTAAAAAGGGTATTTCAAGATATAAAGGTTCATTAAGGCAAAGGGATGATGCAGTAGTAATAATAGGACCTATCGCTAAGATAATGCCACCGCATAAAAATACTCAAGATACAGTAGGTAAAGTAGCGATGTATTGGGTTAGAAGTTATAGGAAAGCAAGAGGACAATGGATATTAGGTAAATTTGATAGAAGTATATGGTCTCCTGTTGAGGCTAATAAACTCTATAAACAAGCCAAGAAGTTTGCAAAAAGTGTCTATTATGTGCCTTATGGAAGTATGAGGGCTAATGGTAAGGCTATTAGGTCGGATTATGATAAAAGACCTTCAACAAGATAATTAAAGTTCTTGTTTAATACAAAACTGGTCGGCATCATTTCCTTCAATAAAAAAGTGCTTATAAGCCTCAATTCCTCTTTCCAATTTTCTTTTCCCGCTTTCCAAAAACTCTTCCGAGCAAGTATAAATTCCAATTTCAAATGTTTTCTTATCAATTACTACAAACTCAAATGATTCCGCTTCAGGGAATAGTTGAAGATAAAGGTATGCTTGCAAATCATAACTAAAATTTAAGGCAGACCATTTAAACTTAGCAATATCTCCAGTAGTTTTCAAATCAATAATTTTTTTACCTTTAAGAATATCTGCCTTACCCCTAAATGGAATTCCTTCAATCATAGAAATCGCTGGAACTTCAAAATCCGCATCTTTCAAATACTCGGATGCTTCATCGTTCTTTAGCAATTCATTCTTAAGGTTGATTGCAGTATCTTTTTCTTTAATAGTGTATATCTCACTACTCCTCCCTTCGGCAATTGCTTCAGCAACTGCAAAGGAGTATTTATTAGTATTTCTTGACTTTACATCCACAATCTCTATTCCTTCAAACTTTTCCGGTTCAAGAAGTGACCAGTGAAACATTTTTCCATCTCTAAGGGGTTGTGTTTCAACATCTTTTTCCACTAAACTCTTAGCATATAATTTGGGAGATTTAAGTAATGTTTTTAAACTTGATGATGAAAGAGCAACCTTTCCAAGATATCCATAGTAAAAATCATCATCCATCATCTTTTCCAGCAATTCTTTCCTATCATGAGTTATTTTATCAAAAGTTGTAATAACTTCATTTTGTTGAGATATTTCTACATCATCTATTGATTCATACCAATCACTCATTCAACCAACCCCTTTAATTCTGTTTTCATTCCACTAATGATGAATGGAAAGTGATATTCTTTGAGAATGTGGTAGATACCACCTCTCATTCTACTGATTTCTAAAAGAAGTTCTTCCTTCGTCATTGATTCATATTTTTCACTCATTCTAATTCCTCCTCATTTTCGGTTTCTTCAACTTCATAAGATACTCCATACAAGTAATCTTTTTCTAATTCATTTGTTTTTGAAATTTCTTCTATTTCTTTTCTAAGTTCCATTATTGAACCCCAAATATGAGATACACCAAAAATAGTGCTTTGTTGTTTATGGGTTAAGGTTCTTAAGGCCGATAGATTCATAAAATATACTACAAATTGCAAGAGTAATATTCCAATCAACAATCCAATAACTATTTCATTCATTGCTTCCATCCTCCTTAATTTCCATCTTGCATCTATTACAATATTCTTCATCCGGTTCTTTTTCTTCGCCACAATCAATACAATAATATAGTGAACAATTATCGGGTGAACAATGTTCTACTTGATGTGCGCCATCTCCTGACCCTCCTTCGCACCAACATTCACAATCATCATTTGCTCTATGCCCACATTCTAACTCAGGGTCTTGATAATCCTCATATGCGCCCCAATCCATCCCATCGGGATAATTACTTAATGCCATCTTAATCTCTCCACTCATATTCTGCCGCACCGGATTTCTTATTAGTTCTTTGCATATTTTTATGAGTTTTCATAAAAGTTCCCAGTTCCCTACAAGTTGGTGCGTTTCTGCCCCATAAATCCCACAATCTATCCCTTACTAAATTAGCATTAACAGGATAATCTACAGATTTTACTAAATCTTCAATTAGTTTTTTATTTTTCCTATTCATATTTTCACTCCCAATCAAACTCTATATTATTCCACCATTCTTCGCTTCCAAAAACTTCATCCCAATCTTCATCATTCATAGTTCTCACCAATACACCCTAAACGATGCGAGGTTATAAGCATTTCCCTTGGATGTATCCACAATTTTTGCAGGTGATGTTAAGATTATCCTTATCTACTACTAAATACCAATAATAGTTTAATTGGCATTGAGGGCATATTTTCCTTTTTTTAGGCTTCATTCCTCTTCCTCATCATCTCTTGGTAATACATCTTCTGGTTGAAGATAATTTATCATTAGATGTTGTGCAGGGATGACACCTTCCCTTACGAATAGTGTGGGGGTGGTATATACCTCAAAAAACACCGAATATATGTCCTTCCATGATTCTTGACTTAATGTTCTCGTCATAATTATACATCCTTCTATGACCTATATAAACCTTACAATTTTATAGTTCCATTCTTCATATCTTGTTGGAACTTAACCGGGTCAAAGTTCTCCCATCTTTTTGCGATTTCCATCATCATCTTTAATTGAGGGATTAGTTGTTCGGTTTCAATTTCTTGTTCTTTTTTTACTTCTTCACCTTCAATAAAATAAGTAGTCTTTTGCCAATATTTCTTTTTGTCTATCATACTTGAAAGAACTAATCTTGCTCTTTTAGCATTCTCGGCACTATCTAATAATATTTTAACATTTTCTTTCCCCGCCTCTCCTAAAGCATCCATATTGCCTATTGCGTATTGGATATATTTATCAGGACTGTTTTTCATAAGGTGATAGATTTCTTCATCCGAAAGATTGCTATTCTTTTTAACTAAATCAAATAAATTGCCAATAGTAAATAATGAAAGTCTTAGTGGGGAATCCATTACATTGAACATCACTAAATACAAATCATCTTCATCTTGTTTTCCATTCATCTCAACATCGGCCACTACATTAACAACCATGTCCTTCGGATTAATCCCTAATTTCACATTTCTAATTTCTTTCATCTTTTTCACATCCACACCAGTATAGTATTCCTTTTTCCATTATATCAAATGTTTTTTTACAATATTCACAAATCCTATTTTTATAGAGTAATACTTCTTTTTTATTTTTATTAAATGCTTCCAATCTTGTAAGGGGGATTGCATTTATAATAATCTCCATATCTTTTCATTTCGTTTTTCCTACTTAATCCTTTTTATTCAATTAAAGTCAATTTATCTACTTCAATTTCTAACATGGCTGAAACCATTTCCGAAGTTGCATCATACACCTTTTCAATATCTAATGGTTCTTTACCATTATCTACTGATAATGTTAAATTCGCCTTAGCCCAATGGCTTCTACCTTTAATTCTAAACTCTACAGTAGGGCCAATATTAATTTCTACTTTGGTTTTTTCTGCGTTAGTTGTAATGGTATTAAAATCTTTAATAGCATTTTGTAATCTCTTTCTTGCATCGCCAGTATTTTTCTTTGAAGGATTTTTCTCAATTAATTGGCCTAAATAAATAGTAGAGCCTCCTGTGATTTTTAACAAAATTGACGCATCGGATTCTTCACAAGTTCCAAAATTAATACTTGATTTAGGAGAAATGATAAACTTTCCTGATTTTAGGTCAAAATACCCTACTTCCCCTACTGGACCAACAACATAAACTCTATGCTTATCATCTCTTTTCCATTCTCTTCCAGTATAGCCTTCCGTTAGCCCCTTAATTTCCAACATAATATAAAACTATTGCAATACCTATTTAACCATTCCTTTAAGAAGGTGAGAAATCACATCTATTGTCCAGCCATCTCCAATTAAATTGGTTGCTTTAGATTTAATACATGGGAACTTATACCAAGAAGGGATTGTCTGTAGTTTTTTATATTCTTCTAAGGTTAAATCTCTTAACATACCATCATGATTGGTAATGAATTGAGTATTCCAAGCCGAATATCCTCTTGCCGTAATGGGGATGGATTTAGCCCCATCAATATTTACATACATTGTTTCATTTTTTCTTATTACAAACGCTTCTTTCTTTTCTGACCAATTTTCCTCTCTTGGTGCATTCCTATCCACAATATCATCAAGCATTATTTTTTTATCAGGGGGCAATCCTATAAAGGGGATATTAGTCCAATATAATCTATTTCTTTTTTGTGCAGAAACAAGTGATGAATTAAACTTAATTGGCTCAACCCCTAATATTTGGGTTATTACTTCTTTATCCTTATTTTTCATACTACCTACATTTTCTAATAAAAAAAATTGGGGTTTGGTTTCTTTAAGTAATCTCACATATTCATAAAATAACTTACTTTTTTCCCCTTCTAATCCTTCTCTTCCTTGAGAGTTCATATATGTGAGATTTTGACAAGGAGAGCCACCAATCAATAAATCAATCTTAGGTAATTGAGAGGCTTCAATATTGTGGACATCACCTAATTGGATGGTTTGAGGGTAGTTATGTTGTGTTGTTTCTATTGCATGTTTTTTAATCTCACTTGCAAAATAATTGTCATAATTAATGTTTGCTCTATTCAAAGCCAATTGTCCACAAGACATCCCATCAAATAGGCTTAATACATTCATCCTCAACACTCCATATTTTTAAATATGTGTGTTATTACATCTACAGTCCAGCCATTCCCAAGGGCTTTATATCTTTGAGTATTTGATACTCCTTCTGTGTAGTTATCAGGAAGGGTTTGTAATCTCTCGCATTCCTTTGTAGTCAATTTCCTACAAAAATACTCATCATCAATAACCCAATTTAGGAAACTATCTACAGTTACAATACAGTTGGCTTTATTATGCGGTTGAGTAATATAGTGTTTGCAATCCTTATTTCTTGGTGTAGTATCTCTCCCATTTAATTTTGATAACCTTTTTCTTTCTTGTTTGCCAAACTCCGTTCTCGTTTCGTAAAAAGATTTAGGGTCATAAATATCTTCAGGATTAATAGTTACATTTTTACCATTCTTAGCCTCAAAAACTAATTGCCTCCTATGTTTTCCGAAATAACTCTTTAGATTACCTCCCTTAAAATAATTAGCATCAAGACAATGAGCCTTATACCTATCTACTGCTCCCGACTCCAAGATGTCTTTTAAATTAATATTACAATCTTCGGGTTGAGAAATATGGGGGATATTAGTCCAATACAATCTTTTCCTATTTTGAGCAGATACTAATGCACTATTAATCAAAATTGGCTTAACACCCAATAAATTAGTAATAACATCTTGATATTCTTGCTTCATCTTGACATTTTCCAAGAGAAAATATTTTGGTTTATAATGCTTCACAATATCTACGAAGTCAAAAAACAATTTACTTCTTGGGTCTTCAAAATTTAATTGCTTACCTGCAAATGAAAAACCTTGACAAGGAGAACCTCCCATAATTAAGTCAATTTGCGGTAAGTCCCATGTTTTCCAATCTTGTATATTGCCTAATTGCTTTGTTTGAGGGTGTTGATTTTGTGTTATCTTAATAGCATATTTATCAATTTCACTCGCATAAAAGTTTTCCACTTCTATCCCTGCATTCTTAAGTGCAACTTGGCCGCACGATATTCCGTCAAACAAACTCAAAACATTTATTCCCATAATTATAGATACTAAGCATTACCTATATAATAATATCTTCGTCTTAGGTGTATCAATTTAGTATAATATTTAAGGCATTAACCATTTCTTTATATCTATTTCTTATGGTTACTTCCGTCACTCCGGCGGCATCTGATATTTCTCTTTGTGTTTTCTCATATCCCTTCATTTTAGAAGCGAGATATACTGAGGCGGCGGCTATTCCCGTAGGGCCTCTCCCTGCGGTCAAATCAACCCTTTCGGCCTCATTAAGTAAAAATAAAGACTGTGCCTTGACTTCTTGAGGTAATTTAAGGATAGAACAGAATCTTGGAATATAATCAGCAGGGCTGGATGGCTTAACGGAGATTTTTAATTCTTTCGCTATTGCTCTAAATGTCCTCCCTATTTCTTTCCTTCCAGTTCTTGAAAACTGACCTACTTCATCTAAAGTTCTTGGAATTTTTCTCATTCTGCAAGCGGCATAAAGTGAAGCCGCTACTACTCCTTCAATAGACCTTCCCCTTACTAATTTCTTTTCAACCGCTTTTCTATAAATAAAGGCTGATTCTTCTCTAACATCTTTTGGCAAAGACATTTGAGCCGCCAATCTTTGTAATTCACCTAATGCTACTGCAAGATTTCTTTCGGTTGAGGAAGAAACTCTTGTTCTTTGGTGTTGCCTTCTTAGCCTTCTAAACAATTTGGAGTTTTCTGCGCCGAGATTAGCCCCTGCATAATCGGCATTTTTCCAACCAATATCTGTTGTTAAACCTTTATCGTGTAAAAGGTTAGTGGTTGGCATCCCTGCTCTATCACCATTTTCCGCAGGTGAATTATCTTGATAATTATTCCAATCCGGCCCTTCATCTATTGCTACATTGCTATATACTAACCCACATACTATACAGATTTCCTCACCTGTTTGATTAACTGTTTCAAATTTTTTACTATTGCAATCGCTACACTTTTTTATTTCTATATAAGTTTCATCATCGTTATTGAAGGACATTAAGACCCCTCCCAAGAGATTCTAATATTTTCACCTATTTAAAGATTTCTATTTAATTCATGTAGGTAAGAATAATCCCTATATTGGCAAAAATCAATTAAATTGATAATTTGTTGCCCAGTCCAATTCTCTCCATTCGGGTGTGAAGCCATAAAGGTTTGTGATAATAACATAGCATTCCTCATAACCTCATCGGGTTTTTGAAACCAAATAAGTTTAGTTCCTGCCTTATGATGGACAATAGAAAATAATGCATTATCCATAGTCATTGGTTTTCCAAAAAAATATGCAGAAGGTTCATTCATGATTAGCACCATCCGAGTTAAGGTATGGGTAATGGTCATTATAAGTGTATCCTCTAAGACCCCATAAACTAACTTGGTGTGAATCTCTACTTAATGAGGAGGCGACTGATACTTTATGCATTTCAATGAACTTTTCTCTTTGACCTCTTAGAACTAATGTAACCTTTCTTGCATGAGGGCTATATCTATATTTTGATTTGAGTTTGTATGCAATTTCTGTGCTACTTAATGCTTGCTTTTGAAGAAGTATTTCTGCATCTTTAATCCACTTATTCTTACTTGACATAATATTCACTCCTATTGATACCTTAATAAAGGTTTCATTGGTTTTTGAACCACATTTCCCAATCAAAGTCATCATCTTCCCAATCTGCAAAATCCTTTTTAGTAGATTTTGAGTATTTTCCATCACCCCAATCATCAAAAAAGTCAGTAAAACCCTCAGGGGTTTGATTATTATCATCAAACTCCTCTATTTGCTCAATGAAATAATCGTCTTGAGGAGAAAGCATGGCTTCTAATTCATCATAAGAAATTACTCCATTCTCTAACATCTCGGATAAGTGAAACTCCTCATCAGTCATTGAATTAATGGGTTTCTCCAAAAATGCTAATACATCTTCACTATCTCCTTTTCCTATGACTATTATACTCTCTTGAGGGGGGTCAGGAGTAGTTTTTCCCATTTCTTTTTCTTGTTCCTCTTTCGCCCTGTTTCTTTCAAACTGTTGGTCTTCATAATCGCCCCAATCTACTGCATCTCTAACAGCCTTTTTGGGTTTTACTAATCTATCACCATATCCATAGTAACCATAAGTTGAGTATTCGGGTATTGAGGGGTCTCTGTCCGTGACTAATGATTCCCAGTCTACATTGATTAATGCATCTCTAAACTTAAGTAGATAGTCAATTTCTTGATTCTCTCTCGCACTATGGGCGTTATGATAACCTACGGATAAATTTGTGCATTCAGGAATAATGGTGTCATAATTAGCCGTATCGGTAAAAGAGCCAGTAGTATCTGCCCTATGATTCATACCCAATTTATCTGCGAGGTCATCAGCAAACTTGTCGGAACAAGTTCTTGTTCCGGCTTGATGAGTAATAATGCTCCAATCATCTTTTCTATCAAAGGCTATGGCTCTATCATATCCCTCAATTAATTCAGGAGTTTTGTTAGCAATATAAGA
>Ga0080013_1005271_pt1 | contig 12160 bp, 14 predicted proteins | sample ETNvirenome_6_85_FD_69236 | JGI IMG/M metagenome (GOLD analysis project Ga0080013, IMG submission 69236) | Marine viral communities from the Pacific Ocean - ETNP_6_85 (SPADES assembly) (version 2) | ecosystem: Environmental > Aquatic > Marine > Oceanic | place: Pacific Ocean | collected 2013-06-19 | reverse complement strand
TGAAACGATTGATGATTTACTTGGTGGTTTGAGGTCTACTTGCACCTATACTAACACTAAAAATTTAGAGGAATTGGAAAGTAATGTGGAATTTATGCTGGTTCACAACCAGTTCAATTCTTCGTTATTATAATTACCTAAAATTGAATATTAAGTCATCAGAGCATTAAGAGCTGAGGTAATCTCATCCACCTGCTCTAATCTCTTTTTAGGGACCGAGATTACTACTTCCTCTTCTTCCTCTTCTGAAGAAACCTCCTCTATAGGAGGCGGCGGCGGCGGTTCTTCTCTAACAACAGAATGTCTCTTAACTTCTGATAACTCTCCTACTTTTAATTTCTTCACCTGTTTCTTAACACCTTCTAACAGGTGATTCTGGCTGTTCACAATTTGAACATTCTCTTCTATTCTCTGATTTAATCTAGAAAAAGCAACATTAGACCTCTTGTTATTTTCAGAAAAGGTTCCTTTAATTTGTTCTAATTCCTGTCTCATCTCTAATAACGAAGCATTAGTTTCGTTTAAAGTTCTAATAGTATAAGCTGTTAGACTCAATAATCCTGCCATATTAACTCCTCCAAGTAAAAGAGATTGCTGCTGAGGATTCTTGAACATTTTTAATATAAATTTTTTAAACAATGAATCTTTTATCGGTTATTATAAAATGAAGAGTGGTAATAATTTAATTCCTAGTTATGTAAAAAATAAAAGTAAAAACTATTCAAAACACCTGGTTGAATATTTTTTATTAAAAATAGATCATCTTTATGTTTTAGGATTACTGCTAACTATTTCAATTTTCTTTTTTCTCTATAAAGGAGATGAAAAACTTCCACAGACTTATTTAGTAGAAATTTTAGTTTTGGGAATTATAGGAATTGTATTATGTGCAGGTGTCGGGATACATCATTGGATTAAGAATCGTTCTCGGGAAAAAGATTTATCCACTGTCGGGAATCTAGACCCAAAATCCGACAGTGTAGAAACATATTTGAAAATGAGTCAATTTATTATTACTAGTATCTTCTTATTAGCTGTTGTTATCATTTGTGCTATAAAATTGAATAAAAGTAATATTCCTAAATCTTTAACATATGGAATAGCAGTTCCTTCTCTCTTTATCTTCCTTTTCACATTATTTGTTTTTATTTATAGTTTTTATTCTGTGGCAGAAAGAACATACAGAGTGGGTATCAAAGGTTCTGTTTTGGGTCAAGCCCAAACAGCTTCACAGTTAAGAAAAAGATAATTTCATAAAACGAATAATTAAAATTCATAAAACGAATAATTAAAATTCATAAAACGAATAATTAAAATTCATAAAACGAATTTTAATTACAAATGTCAATTTATATTAAAGATTTTAAAACTAATTCCATTCAAATAGAGACAAAAATAAGGGTTAGTTCTTTTTTCCCCGAAGGACTGCAGAGAATTATAGAAGAAGAAGTTCCTGAAAAGAGTTTCATCTTAGGGGTGTGTTATAACACAGGGGATGGTCAAATTTGTATCAGTGGTCATTCCAAAGAATACGAAACTCTAATTCAGGGAATTTCTAGAGAATTAGAAGAGGAACTGTGTCTCCATTCAAAAAATATTCTGAGACCTGTTGAAACTAAAGGTCAAAATACATTTTTTTGTCTTAATGTAAGGGATGCTTATTTGAAACAAAATAAGACTCTTAACAAAAATAAAGACAACCACGAAAGAGGTGTGGTTTGTGTTTTTGGAAGAGAAAAAGATATTTTATTATATCTTGCTAAGGTAAGATATAATCCCTTCAATGATGATTGTATAGAATCTATTTGGAGCACCAGCAGAGAGAATATTTTAAATTATTGCCGACAAGGTAGAGGAGAATATTTGAACTCAGAATATGTTTTCTTCAGTCGACCTCAATTTTAAAAAGTCTTTTTTCAAAAAACAGATAGGAATAATAATAAGAGGTATAAGAATATTGTTGAAATTTCATTTTAATAAATTCTTCTGATTTCCCTTTAATATTCTTTAAAGATTTTAAATCTTCTATTAAATATTCATAGTAGTTTTCATTTGCTTTTGCAAATTTTCCTGTTTTGTAATTTAGTATAGGTAGTTTTTCTATTTCCCTTTTATAATCTTCTTTTGTAATAGTATTAAATGTTTTAATCAATTCTTCTAAAGAATTGATAAAGGAAAGATTATCTAAATCATTGATTTCCTGTTTTTCTTTTAAAATTTCTGACAATTCACTTAATTGTTCGAAAAATTTCTCCAATTTCTCTTCTCTATGTTTTCTACAATATAATATAGAGGAAGTAATAATATCACAATATTTTTGAATATATAGGATAATATTTTCTAAACTTCCATAAGAATTATCCGTAGCTATATTTAATAATTTTGGGATAGTATTTTGATATTTTCCAAATATAAGTTCTTCTTTAAATTTTTGTGTTAAATCTTTAACCGACATACTTTCAAATAAATTGTCTTTGAAATTTCCATAACTTAAGATATCTTCTTCAAATTGAGAATATTTATCAAAATCCAAATATCCTTCGTAAAATGTATTAACTTCTAAAGAAGAAGTTAATTCTTCTTCTTTAGATACCTCACAATATTTTTTTAAGAGTTGTAAAGATTTTGGAGTGTATAATACCTTTTTCTTAGGTTTCCAAAACTTATCTAATTTGTAATATTTAGGATTAATTTTATTAATTTTACTAAATTTATCTTCAAATGTATAATTTTCCACCTCTCCTTTACTCAAAAATCTTAAAAGAGTATCAGGGTTTTCAGAGTTGGTAATGTCAGTGTTAAAAAACTTTGAAGCGTAAATGATGGCTTCTTCGCTTGAGAGAATTGAATTGTTAATTATATATCCCATATTGATTTTTTTGGACAAAGTTTCTATATTTTCAACATCCAAAATATATTTCTTCTTCTTGATTTCAAAACTATTAATCTTTATTAATTGAAAATCGTTATAATATAATAATTTATTTTTTATATCATCTAACAATTTTTTCTTATTACTTCTAACACCAGATACCTTTTGATATAAAATTTCTAAAGTATCTTCTTTTTCCGTTGGTAGAGAAAGTTCTAAACATAATCGATATAACATAGAAATATCAAACGAATAAGGTTTAGTATTTGTTCTAGATCCTTTTTCTTCTATTTCTAAAGTTGGGATTGATTGGAAAGATAAGAAATTTTTAATAGAAGATACTAAATTTTCAACAGACCATGGTTCTTCTCTATCGGTGATAAAAGAAGTCATCTTACATATTTCTTCTTCGGTGTATTCGGATTTCTCTACAAAAGAAAAGGTATAATCTTTCAAAAAAATTATTACTTTATCCATTTTTTTCTCTAATTTGTCTCTTTCAATATCTTTACCTGTAGTTCTCAAAAGAAATAAAATAACATCTAGAGGTGTATTTTCGTTAAAAACAAGATGTTTCGTCCTGGATATATCACAACTCATTATTTTTATTTATGATCTAGTTTAAGATGTGTTGATATAAAAGAAATTATATCCTATGAATATTTATTTCCTTTTTTAAAATATGGGTGGAGGTAGTAGCATATTTCAAAATAACTACCAAGATATTAACAACGATATTATCCAACAATCAAAAGCTTTTTGTGTTAATATTTGTCTCAACAATAACAATGTAGAAAAAATAGTTGTTAACAATTCTACTATCTCTGGTAATGTAACTATTAAAAACGGGTGTGCTGTTACCGGAGCTAGTTGTATTCTAAAGTCAACCCTTTCCGACGATGTAATAAATAAGCAAAAGAATCAAGAAAGAGCAGACATAAGCAAACTTATAGGTCCTATGACAATCTTAGATGATATAGTAGGAGGAAGCGACCAAATAAACCAATCTAACTATCAACAAATTACTAATAATATCACGCAGAGTTTACTTTCTGTGTGTAATTTTAGAGCCGAGTCCAGTAACAATATAGATATCGTAGACATTGACAATGATGATATATCAGGAACTATTAGAATTGATAGACAGACAGTTGTCAGTAACACTAAATGTACACAAGATAATATGGTGAAAAACTATTTGCAAAACAGTCAAACTAATTCTATGATAGCGAAGATAGAAAAAATAGGATGCTGCGCTGTTTTGGGAATAGCTTTAGTTGCTTTATTACTTATCGGGTTCTTCATTTCAATTCTCGGGAAGAGAAATTCGAGTAAGAATAAGAAATCTCCGACTCCTAAGAAATCTCCGGCATCTCCGACTCCTAAGAAATCTCCGACATCTGGATAAGAAAGAGAATTGAAAATCAAATTAAAGTATTTATAAATAAAATGGAAGGTCTGGAAGTTTTAGTTGAAGTCCCTATTGAAGAACAGGAAGAATACACTCCTTATCTTAATGTCGAACATTTAAAAGGATTGAAAGAGACTTCTCAAGTTTTTCTAAAAGAAAATGGTTATATTGTAGATGAACCAGATTTTACTGATTTGACAGAAGAGCAGTTTATCAGATATATTAAATCTCATTCAAACAGTTTTTTGGTCGAAAAATTTAAAGATATTTTCGAAGAAAATTTTAGGTCCATTATGTCAAATATCTACAAACACCAAGATTCTGACAGGACTATGCTGATTTTCTTTCTCCCAACTTCTGAAAACAGAGCCAATGTTGGAATTGAGACTGTCAAAAACTTTTGTAAACTGATTATTATGTCGGGTTGCAACGAAGGTGTTCTGATTACCGAAAAATCATTAACTCCCAAATCTAAAGAACAATTAGAGTCCTCTAATGTTAAAAACGATTGCCGTAATAATGTTTATAATGTCATTAGTTATCTAGATGAAAAATTCATCAATATTGTGGACCACTGTCTGTCACCTAAGATTTTGAAAATCTATAGTGGAAAAGAATTGGAGAAATTTGAACAAGAAAACAAAGTGGATAGTAAATTTTTCCCCAGAATGTTCACAACAGATCCGGTAGCCAAATTTTATTGTGCCAAGCCAGGAGACGTTATCATGATGAAGAGAAAAACCGGAACTACTAATACTTTGATTCGAGAACAGATTGTGTATCGTAAAGTTTTTTACGAAGTTGGTAAAGATGTCAAAAAATAATTTCTATTATTCTTATAATAATAGAAAAAAGATATTAATCTTCTATCTCAATCTCATATTTTTTGCTTGGAGATTCTCTGATAACTGGTTGAGGAACTTGAATAGATTCTCCTCTCATCACCTTTAACCAAGCATACATTTGACACACTGCATCACCCATATCATCCTTTTTCTTAGCAACTTCTAAACAAGTAATAAATTTTTCTTCTTTGGGATTATTTCTAGATTTCAAGAATTCAATAGCTTTAGCGTGACACCATTTCTTATAATCCGGTTTTTTCATTCCCTTAGGACAGTTTAACAATCTAGTCTTGGATTGAGAATTGAACTCAATCACCAGAGGTCTGTTTCCTTTATCTTTAACTTTTCCCATAAAATAGGTGATTAAATGTTGAGCCATTCTAGTATTATCGTAACTAACTGCCATTTGTGATTCAATCACAATATAATGAGCAGAGGTAAAATATTTGTCAGAATTTTCTAATTCATCAAAAATTCTCAACGAAGAAACATAATGGTTCTCATCTCTGTTGAATTCCAATCTAGCCAAGTATACAGAAGTCTCTTCTCCGGTCTTAGTATTAATACAATTAATATAAATTCCACAGTTTACAATTCCAGGGTCAATAGAAACAATAACCATATTTTCATTTCTCAAAACAGGGGCTTCTCTGGTGTGAGGATTAAAAGTGGCAAAAGGAGGTTTCCCTAATCCGACAGGATTATTTTTGTTAAAACGATGATATCTCCGATAAGCCATTTTGTAGAATATTTTGTTTTTAATTGTTATCTTACTATAATAAATACAAAATAATTACAGAATATTAAATATTGATTAATATAAAATGGATTATTATGGATACTCGTATTTTTATATTTTTTTCTTTTTCTTTCTATTTTTCCTGTTAATAATATTAATACTAACACCAGGATATACTAGAAAGGATGTGGTTCCTCCGTTGACCACCCAAAATTATGCGGTTCAGATGACAGGCGTAACACCTCAAATTTCAGACGAAACTGCTCAATTTCAAGCCCTTAGAATAGCAGATGGGGAAAGTGGTTCAGGAGGCTCTGCTTTAGATTTTGGAGGTTCAGGTGTAGATATTATTCACGTTGATTTCTCTCCCGAATACAGATACAAAAATAGAGATATTGCTGGTTATTATGTTCTCTATTTCCAGAACGGAGGTTTGACTACTTCTGGGGGAAATTCCCCTTCCTTTTTACTTCGAGTAGCAGATTATGCAGGTGGAAATAGTTTCTCAGGGTCGAATACGCTATCTGGTTACAACGCAGGTTGGACTTCTCTTGTAATGAATACCGCTAGCGAAGATACATTATATAAAGTAATCCTTCCTTTTAATGTAGGAGCTGTGAATGTTCACACCCTTACAGTGGAAATTGCTCCAATGAATATAACTTCATATGATAATAGTGCGTTGAGATTAAATAGTGCTTACATCTACTATTATTAAATATTTCTAATATATTAGAAATATTACGAGTTATCCACCAGATAAATATTATGTTCTCCAAAATCACCAATCTTATGATTTAAACGAAGTAACCCATTTCGGAAAGAAATTATTTTGATGATACTGTAGTTAGACATTCCACTGATTTTGGTCAAAGCCTTAATAGATGAAGAACTGACCTTGGTTTCAAAATAATCTTCCGGGTCATGCTCGATATCAATTCCTTGGTCTTTAGCCCCAGGGACTTCTCCCCAGCACATGTCTTTTGTAATAGACCCGGTTCCGTTTCTTCCTTCGATTTTCATTCCCTTTGGAAAAACTTTGAAAGAGGTGTATTCTGCATCTCCTCTTGTCATTCCTTTCATCGTTGTGCAAAATTGAGAAATCTCAATCTTCAGATTTGGTTTCTCGTCATCTTGATAATCAGAAACATCGTAATGAATCTTTCGATATTTGCTAGTTGTCAAACGAGAATGTTCGGTTGTTAATCCCTTGATTTCAATGAAAACATCGTCTGACAATGTAGTTTTATAAATTCTGACACTGTTAGATTTAGCAATCGACTTGAAAACAGATTTAACAGTATTGATGTTTAATTCTTCAATATAACAAGCTGTATCTTCATCCGATGCCTTGATAGTAGCCAGTTCTTTGTTCATATAATATTCAATAATATCATCAGTATAAATCTCAATATCGCTAATTAGTTTCATAGAATCTCGAGAACTAGAAGTCCCGGTTCTAATAGTAATTCCTGATTCCTTGAAGTAAATTGGAATCCCTTCCATGACTAGTTTGTCGTAAAGTTCAAAAATTTGTCGGAAAACATAACCGTTAGTGATTTCTGCACTGTAAACAGTGATAGGTATCTCCCGAGGGATAGTTTCTTCGTCACGATTAGAAAGTTCCATATTTTATGATAAAATTCCATTAAAAAGATTAACTTTATTTTCTTGTATTATGGGGTTTATTAACTTTATGGTGAAATAGTTATTTATATTAACATATAATGTGTTATTATATGTTATATGAATTAAATAAATTTAAAAACAAGTCCTTTAGCAAGAAGGAACCTATTCTTGGTCTACAATAAGTTGTAGATTCAAAATCACTCATTACGTGATAATGTAGCTCTTCGTCTGAGAGAGAGTGAAATCTAGACAAAGATAGAATTCTAGTTAATTGATTATTTTGCATTTCATTTAATAATAATGCATTTTATATATTTTTATCATTTTTTGAATAACCCAACCCCAATAATTATCTCCCTTGAGGGTATTAACAAAAGAGATAATCCTTTTTCTAAATTTTTATGAATAAACTGAATATTAATATCCATAAAAAAATAGAAAATACCATTACTTATATTTACCTAAGACAAGTTTGACACCATCAGATATTTCTTTGGTTACAAAGGAACCTTCTTTAAATCTGCCTGGCGCTGCTTGTCTAAATCTAAAATAATTTTCTGTTCGTTCAACACCTTTACCATAAAAGGTTTCTTTAAAATCATGTTTTCGAATCCATGATTTCGCTTCTTTCAAGTTGTAAACATCAGAACTAATAAGAACCGACTGAACTTTCAAAGGAGTCCTCTTCGTCATTTTTTATATATTAATTTTTATTTATTCTTGCGAGACTGCTGCTTCGGTCGACTCCTCGACGGCTTCGACGGCTTCGACGGCTTCGACGGCTTCGACGGCTTCGGTCGACTCCTCTCCTTCCACTTCCTCATCCATTGCTGCCTGCATACTGACCTGTTTGATAATATCTCCCATAGCATCTAAAGGATTACCTCCTCCTTTAATAGTGTCAGAGATTTTACCAAAAACATCTCCAAACTCTTTACTCGATTTGTCATCTCCCGAAACCTTCTGCATCATATCCCCGATTTGATTGAAATCGATGTTACCTAAAATATTCTTAATCATTCCCATAGGACCAGAATCGGTAGCCGCTCTGGGAGTTTCGTCGCAAGATTCCAGAGACTCCGCCAGAACATTCCTGTTTTCCGTAATAATTTCTAATTGGTCGGGCGGGGTAGTTTCTTTGACGGAATGATAAACGACACTGTATAAACCAAGAAGAATCTTGTTGGGATATGGGAGATTTTCTCCCTTTCTTTCCACACACACTTTGACAGCTTCGGTATAAACTTCTGAGATAGGAAGGAAAACCTTGGAAACCTGAAAATAAATGCCTTTGGGGACAGTTTTAATTTTGAAAGAACCATCGTCATCTTCTGTCTCCTTTGAAACTTTTAAAAATTCATCAGAAACCTTACCATCAGCGTCAATCAGGGTAGATAGGAAAGACATAGAATGATTACTGAAAACAGGGAGAACTACTTTACTTTGGAGATTCTGGAGGAGAGTCTCGTCTTCAGACACCTTATCAAAAAAAGAAGAGAATTTTTCGGTTTGAACATGATAGGGTTGCTTACCCATCATGATACTACCTCTGGAAATATAAGACAGGGTTTGAAGCATAGATTCGACGAGAAAACTCATCGAGCCTTTGAAGTCACACACCATTTCTTGTTTGAAAGACATTTTAAAATGTTTCTTTTTAAGGTTGTATTATTTTCATGTTGATGTGATGGGTGTTGAAATAGTAGTAAAGACCAAGATGGTAAAAAATATAGTTAACAAAGGGAGAGAGTAAGTAAAAACTTCTCCTGTGTCTCTGTATTTAGGTATCAAATATAATAGAGTTCCAGTAATTCCCAAAATAGAAAAGAAGACATATTGAGTGTTAACTGTCGAAATATTATCATCAGTAGCCACCCAACCAAAAGCTAAAAACAAACCCAAGAAAACCAAATACAAGAAATATTTAATATTCTTGATTTTGTAAATATCTGATATTAATAATCCCAAATATGAACCCAAAACTAAGAAGATGGAAACTGGAAGAACTACTTTCTTGCTTCCAGAAAGAGAATCTTTGTATAATCTATCATAGAAAAGTAAAAATCCAGTGACTAGAAGAAACAGTCCAATAAAGTCTAATTTACTGTATAAGAGAGCTTTTTCCGACAGTAATATTCCACAAACAGCATTAAATGGGATAATTAATGGAGCATAGGATTCAAAAAATATAGAGTCTAACATTTTTATTATCTCTTTTTATTCTTTCTATCCTTTTTTCTCTTTTTCTTACCACAAAAGAAAAGATAATAAAAATGAGTGTAATTAGTAATTATTATTTATTGAGACCAAATCCAGATAAATTGATTAGATTCAGTGAATGTGATTTTAATATTTTAGGGGACTCCAAATTAAAAAAAGAAGGAAGCAATATCCCTTTGTCGTTAAAAGAAAAAACAGAAGCTTATTTAATTTTATTCTATTATAATTCTACCGAGACAGAATTTTTGAGAAACTGGGAAACCATTTCTTCCACAGAATTAAAACCCCTGCCCGGAAACGATGAAGATTTAATAAAATATGGTTTTGTTAACTTGGATTTGGAAAAAAATTTACTCAAAACTTTTAATACACTTCCAGTTTCTAATCCCTTTCGGTGGGCTAAGAAAAATAAACTTAACCGAGATTATTTTATCTTATTTTATTACAAAACCTTTCCACAGTATTATTACAAAGGTTATATTAATTCTTACTTAATTAACAATGAATTTGAAGGATGGAGAACTAAATTACAGAATGCAGAAGATGAAAAAGGAAAGAAATTCAAAACTCTGAGTAACAAATATTTAGGAGATGGTTCTATTTATCAAGTCATAAAAGAATTTGAGATAGTTAACAAAGAAAATAATACTAGATTTACTTTCAAAGTGGGAGATTTGTATGAGGTGAGCAAAGGAGATGATTATAATTACAGGATGGTAAAACAATTTGATAAAGAGGTTGTTTTTTCTAATCAAATCTATGATTTTGATACTAATTTCAAACAGGTAATTCAAGATAAGAGTGTTTCAAAAAAGAATATTTATTTAGATAACCAATTCTTCAACTCTAATAACGGAGGAGATGACGATTTCAAAAAATTATTCAAAGATATTTCTGGGAGGGATGTGTAATTACTTATTTCAAATATATGGAATGAGTGAAATTGGAATGAGTAAGAGATAAAAGAAATTGGGATAATATAAAATGAGTGATAGAAATTATAAATTTTTACCATCCGATGGTAAAATAATAAGATTAGAAACCTGTGACTTTTATTTACGAGGAGAAAGAAATGATTCTAATGTATATCAAGTTCAATGTGGGTTAAAGAAAATTTCTAACCCAATTTTGATTTTATTTTATTACAATGATACTGACCAAAAAATTTTAACTCAGTTCTTTCAAGCCAGTCGAGAGGATAATTTAGATAAAGGTAAAGTAGAAGATAATTATCGAGATAAAGAACTAACGGAAAAGGATTTAGAATTTAGATTTGGGAGTGTTAATTTGGATTATGAAACTTCTTTATTTGAAAGTTTTGGAGATATCGAGACTGGAAATCCTTTCAAATGGTTACAAATTGTCGGAGATAAAAAATATCCTTTTATGGTTTTCTACTACCAAACTCTTCCACAATATATGTATGAGGGAAGAGTGACATCTCAAATGATAACCAGTGAATTTAGAAAATGGTATCAAGAACTGATGGAAGATAAAGAAGAAAACAGAGAAAAAAAAGATTTTCAAGACGGAATTTATATGGCAGTTACCGATGGAGAAAAAGAATATTATTCGGATTTCTTTAAAGATGAAAAGAAAAAATTTATCTATCGGAAAGGAGAAATATTCAAAGTCTTTTTACAAGATTCTTTCGTGATATTTTCTAGAGATTTGGAAGCTGGAAGTTTTGAGATTCCAAAAGAAGGTTATAGTGGTTTTACATCTAGTAGAAGATTGCCACTGGAAGTTATAAAAGAATACGAATTAGATATGGATGAATTTTATACCAATTTTAGAAAATTAGATGTAAGTAAAGAAAATGAAATAGACAAAGAAAAAGAAAAAATGTATCGAGAGATGTATCAAATTAGTCATCCTGGAAACGATAAGAAAGTTAAAAAAGATGTGTTTTTGGATAAAGATTTCTTCACTACTGGTTTTGATTCGGATCAAAGTAGTAAAGATATTTTAAATAGTTTTATAACTGGAGCTGGATTAGATAAAGATTATATAGATAAAGAAGAAATTGAAAAAGGATTTAAACTTGAAAAAGAAAAGAGAGATAAATTTAATATAAGTATAGGAAAGAAGAAAGATTTAGAAACTTTGATTAAAACAATAAAAGATACAATCAAGAAAAGAGACGAGTCATTAATTCAACTACAAAATTTAATAGATTTAAAAAATTTAAGAAAATAGTAACCTAAATATTAATTTTTTATAATATAATTATAAAAAAAATGAGCGTGGATAAATTAAAAAAAGCATATGATAATGCATTAGGCAAGTTTTTACTCCCCCTAGTAAGATATAAAAAATATGTAGATGAAGATATTGTTTTTTCTGATTTAAAGGAAGAATATTACGATTTATTGGAAATTTTAAGAAGAGCAAGAGAATCGGCAGCAGCGGCAGCGGCAGCGGCAGCAGCGGCAGCACCAGCG
>Ga0080013_1005269_pt1 | contig 12163 bp, 17 predicted proteins | sample ETNvirenome_6_85_FD_69236 | JGI IMG/M metagenome (GOLD analysis project Ga0080013, IMG submission 69236) | Marine viral communities from the Pacific Ocean - ETNP_6_85 (SPADES assembly) (version 2) | ecosystem: Environmental > Aquatic > Marine > Oceanic | place: Pacific Ocean | collected 2013-06-19 | reverse complement strand
AGATGGACGGCAAATTTTCTGCCGGCGACAAGTCTGCAGTCGAAGGAGCGTTATCAGCTGCCAAAGCGGCACTTGAATCTGAGGACAAGAGTTCAATTGTTGATGCGACAACGGTGCTGGAGTCAGCCCTTCACGGGATGGCAAAGACGATGTACGAATCTGCGGCAGCTCCTGATGATCACCCTGACGCTGCTTCTTACAATACCGATGATGCCGATAGTGATATCATCGATGCGGAGTTCGTCAGCGCGTAAGGCATTGAGAACAAACGGAGGCACAGGATGGACGACGTTAAGATACACTTCCCGGACAACAATCATCGACAGCAAATGCAAAATTTGAAACCACATGATGTTTCTGTGTTTTGTCATCATAAGACGGATGTGAATCTCATTTTACATGTTAGCGATGCTATCAACAAGGCGCTTGTTAACGAGTCGAACATTCATCCGGACATGACTGACCAGCGAAAAATAAATGGGTTTAGTGGTATCAGTTTTCGACATTTTTTGAATAATGTTGCTTCATATTCAGGGATCAATTACTTGGAGGTAGGCACATTTTGTGGATCAACTCTTCTTTCTGTGCTGTACAACAACTTAGATAAAATTACCTCGGCATACGCAATGGACAATTGGTCCGAATTTGGTGATAGTCCGGCTTTGAATGCACGTGTGCTTGCACAGCGTTTGGAAAAATATGTGCCAGATCCGGACAGTAAGCTGACCTTTTACGAGGAAGATTGTTTCGCATTTGATAAGTCGAAGATTCAACATAAGATTAACTTGTATTTTTACGACGGCGCTCACAGTCAGCAAGATCAGAAAATGGCGTTCACATACTTCGATGAAGTTCTTGACGACACCTTTATTGCAGTTGTTGATGACTGGGAGCAGGGAGAGGTCAGGAACGGAACACTGGATGCGTTTGAAAAGCTTGGGTACAATATTTTGGCGTCGTGGCAAATTATACCACAACCAAGAGAAAGAAAAACCGAAAATCCAGATTACAACTGGTGGCTCGGTGCTTTTATCGCTGTGGTGAAAAAGACACAATCAAGTAAGGAGCAGGTTAGTGAGAACAACTAGCCGCAAGACCATTTATCTTACGCGGGAGGAGTTGCAGAAAGCTGTAGAGGAGTACATCTACCGCTGCAAGGGCCGCCTCGATCTGGTGAGATACATGATGTTCAACGTGTGCACAATGAACTTCTGCCACGAGACGGGAGAGCTGGGGATAGAGGTAGACGGAGAAATTGAGGATGTTGTGCCCGATGAGTCTGACCTAGACAAATCAGAACAGGAAAAGGAGGATGAACATGAAAACGTACAGAAGTAAGGAAGACAAGCAACCGGAAAAGGAGGGGCCGCCGTGGAAAACGGTCCTCAACACAAGTACCTACGAGGCCGCCGACGCGCGCCGCCAGAAGTTTCTACAGGAGTGGAGCACCCACAGTGTCGAAGGCATGCAGGTGAAAGTCAAGCGCATGTTGAGCACCGAGACCTACACGGTGAGGACTCGCCTCGATCCCGAGTTTTCTCCGAAAAAAGCCAAACCGGAGAAGAAGATCAAGCCCAAGAGGAAGTCTCGAGATGAGGGAAGGGACAAAAAAAGGGCGAGAAAGGGATCTCGAAAATGATCGATTTTAGGCGAAAACGAGCCACGTAAAATGGTTCTCAACCGATACTTATTGTGGCTACCCTCTAGGAAAGTTTCCCCCACATGACAAATTTTTCTATTTTTTCTGTGCACACTGTCCGCGATGTGCTTACAATTCAAAACACCGATCGTCCACCACGAAGGTGATTACCAAGAAATAGATCGAGGATACTGCGCGGAGATAATAAATTGAAACAAAACGTGACAGCGGATATCACATTTTCGGACGCGTATAGGTCTTGCTTGACATATTTTAGTGGTGATGAGCTGGCCGCCAATGTGTTTCTGACAAAGTACGCGTTGACCGATAAATCGGGACAACTGCACGAGAAAACGCCGGACGACATGCACCTCCGCTTGGCGAGGGAATTTTCCAGAATTGAGAGCAAATACGAGAATCCAATGACAGAGGAGGAGATTTATCTCCTCTTTGAGAATTTTCGATACGTGGTGCCCCAAGGCTCGCCAATGTCGGGAATTGGAAATCCCTACCAGCTCCAGTCAATCTCCAACTGTTTTGTGATCGAGACACCTCATGACTCCTACGGAGGAATTCTCAAGACAGATCAGGAGCTTGTGCAGATCGCCAAGCGTCGCGGTGGTGTGGGATTCGACCTGTCCAGCATTCGACCGAAGGGCCAAGCGACCGGAAACTGCGCGCGGACAACCGATGGCATCGAAGTGTTCATGGATCGCTTTTCGAACTCGTGCAGGGAGGTCGCCCAAGGAGGCCGTCGCGGCGCACTTATGCTCACCATCTCCGTTCACCATCCCCAAATTTCTGATTTCATTCAGATCAAGAGGGATCTGAAGCGGGTCACGGGCGCCAACATCTCGATCAAGTTATCCGACGAGTTTCTCAATGCGGTTGACGCCGACGAGCAGTTCCAGTTGAGATTTCCGGTAGACTCGGACGATCCGGACATGTCCAAGATGGTGGACGCCAGAGAACTTTGGGACCAAATTGTTGAGAACGCCCATGCCTCGGCCGAGCCCGGATTGCTTTTTTGGGACACTGCTAAACGGCTGACACCCTCGGATCTGTACGCTGAGGAGGGATTTGGGTCGACCTCGACCAACCCGTGTGGGGAGATTATTCTGTCTCCCTACGACAGCTGCCGACTCATGCTTGTCAATCTACAAAGCTTCGTGCGTGATTCGTTCGGGGAGAATCCGAGTTTTGATTTTGATAAGATGGGAGAGGTAGTTCAGAAAGCACAGCGGCTTATGGACGACATGATCGATCTGGAGATCGAGCAGGTCGACGCTATTCTGTCAAAAATTGAGAGAGATCCAGAGCCGAGCAGTGTCAAGGCTATTGAACGAGACCTCTGGCAGGAAATTCGACACCAAGCGGTCAACGGTCGGAGAACGGGTCTGGGGGTGACCGCGGTCGGTGATACGTTGGCAGCACTCAATCTGCGCTACGGAAGCTCGGAGTCGGTTGATGTGGTCGAAAACATTTACAAGACCCTTGCGGTGAACGCCTACAAGTCCTCCTGCCAGATGGCCAAGGAACGAGGCGTGTTTCCGGTCTATGATCGGCATCGAGAGAAAGGACACGAGTTCTTGGAGCGAATTTGGGATGCCGATCCGGATCTGCAGAAGGCGTCAAAGAGGTACGGAAGGAGAAACATCGCGCTCACAACCACAGCCCCAGCCGGTTCTGTCTCAGTGTTGACGCAGACCACGTCAGGAATCGAACCGGCATTTCTTCTGAAATACACTCGACGCAAGAAGTTGACTGAAAGTGACGTCGATGGCAGTGTGGACTTCGTGGACGATGTGGGGGACCGATGGCAGGAGTACGATGTGTACCACCACGGATTCAAGAAGTGGATGGATGCGACCGGCCTGACCGAGATGGAGAAGTCACCGTACTGGAAGTCGACAGCCAACGACATCGATTGGCTGGCAAAGGTCAAAATGCAGGCAGCAGCGCAGAGGTGGATCTGCCATGCGATCTCTAACACAACCAATGTTCCCGCGGAGACGGACGTTGAGACTGTGAAGAAGATCTACATGGAAGGCTGGAGACTAGGCTGCAAGGGAGTGACTGTCTACCGGGACGGATCCCGCGCCGGTGTGCTGATCTCAAAATCACGTGAGAACGCCAAGTTTAAATCGCACGATGCTCCGAAAAGACCGAAGGAATTAGAGTGCTCCATCCACTATGCCACTATTCAGGGAGAGGAGTGGACGATTCTGGTGGGCCTGATGGGTCAACGTCCCTACGAGGTGATGGGCGGGCTTCAAAAGTACATAGAGATTCCGAAGAAGTACAAAGAGGGTGTTCTCGTCAAGCACAGCTACAAGACCAAAAACGCCAGGTACGATCTCAGGATAGGACAGGACAATGATGAGATTCTGGTCAAGGACATTGTGTCGGTGTTCGACAATCCCAACCACGCCGGGTTCACGAGAACAATCTCTCTGGCACTTCGACACGGCGCGCCGATCCAGTACGTAGTTGAGCAGCTACAGAAGGACAGAGAGATGGACATGTTTTCCTTCTCCAAGGTGATTTCCCGCGTGCTCAAAAACTACATCGAGGACGGAACGAAACCCAGCAATACTGTCTGTGAGAATTGTAGCGCCGAGAACACACTGATGTATCAGGAAGGGTGTGTCACCTGCACGGCGTGTGGCGTTGGCAAGTGTGGCTAATAAGAAAGAGTACGAGGTGGGCAACCTCATTTGGTGGTGTCCGCTGGGAATCAGCGAGGCTCGACCAGCCCTGATTCTAGAATTACCAACTTGTCCGAGCATCGAGGAAAACTTTATCAGAGTGCTGATCGACGGTCGGGTTGATCTGGTCTCTCCCGCCCTTGTCGGCCACGACAAGAACTGCACAGAGCAATCGTCCCTCAGGCTCTTAAATATGATCCACACCCAGTACCCGTAGCGATTTCACGATATTTAGTGAAGCATTGTAGACGTGCCTGTGTGTGATTGTTGCATGCAAAGGAACAAGAATGAATCTTTTTAGGCGCTATATCTCCGAAGCACTCAACGGCGAACCGGTCAGAGAACCGCTTGATCTGCCCGTTCCGAGCGATCTTGCCGACATTGCAGACCTCTTCGATCGAGAGGGGGAGGAGCTGTACATCGTCGGTGGCGCTGTCAGAGACACGCTGCTCGGTAAGAGTCCCAAGGACTACGACCTGGCCACAGGCGCGCCGCCTGAGAGGACCATCGAGCTCGCCGAACAAATTCCTGGAAGCAGGGTCGATCTGACCGGTAAATCGTTCGGTGTGGTCAGGGTGAAGACGACCGAGGGCAACGAGTACGAAATTGCGACTTTTAGACGGGACGTCGGCGCAGGTCGACGACCGGACGCTGTCGAATTCACCGACATTGAGACAGACGTGAAACGGCGTGACCTGACCATCAACGCTCTTTTCTACGATCTGGCGTCTGGCGAGGTGGTCGATTACGTCGGAGGCATAGACGATCTGCGGTCCGGCACAATCAAGGCCGTGGGAGACCCGGCGCAGAGGTTCGCGGAGGACAAACTCAGAATATTGAGAGCGGTGCGCTTCGCCGGCAGGATGGGTTCTGATCTTGATGCCGGCACGCGGGATGCCATTCTTCGGGACAACGATCTCGACGAGGTCTCCCCTGAGCGCATCCACGACGAGTTTGTCAAGGGAATCAAACAGGCACAAAGCGTGCAGCACTTTTTCTACCTGATCGACGATCTGGAGCTGTTCGACCAGATTTTACCCGGCGCGAGTGTCGATCCAGAGGTGCGTTCTTCGAGCAAGGACGTGCCCGTGCAGATGGCCCTGATGCTGCTCGACAACGATCCGATCAGCGTGCGGAAGATGATGCGCGAGATGAAGTTCACCAACGACGAGGTGGTGGGCACAGAGTTCCTGTTGGACATGTCTCAAATTGCGCCCGACACCGCAGCCCAGCTGAAAAAGCAATTTGCCCGGTCCAAACTGTCGCCGCATCTGGTGACCGAGTTCGGTCGCGCTGCCGATATGCCGCAAAAAACCGTTGACGCGTTCCTGCGTTTTGCCGGCGCACCTCCCTCTGCGTCTCCACACGATCTGATGCGGCAGGGGCTGAGGGGTCCCGAGATCGGCAAAGCCATGGAAAAAGCGGAAATTGAGGCGTACCAAAAGATGGTGACAGAGCTGAGAAGGTTCGTGCACAAAACCCTTTTGCACGAGGACACCACGTTCTCTTTATCAGAAGACATGGAAAAAAGAGACGCTGTGTTCAACTACATGAAGAAGGTCTTGGGCGACGAACACAAGTGGAGAAAAAAAAGGGACGCTGCCCACGAACAAGGCACCCCGGCGAAAGGTCGGATGCAGGGTCGCCTCCTTAAAAAGATTTTTGCTCGATTAGCTGACCGCTCTTTTATCGATTCGTTGGTTACTGTCCATTGGGGCAGAGATTGGGCAAGCATCGAACACGCTCTAAAAACTGTCAGCAGCAAGGACGAACTAAGCTGTGCCGCTTATCTCCCCCAAGATGTGCAATCGGGTGGTATGGGTTCAGTGGGGCTTTTGGTAAAAGGTCACATTACGCTTGTGGCTAATAGTATGGATAAGCTTTGGAGCGGTGAGGGAGAAACAATCGGAGTCGATTTCCCCCAGATGAAAAAAACTTCTGGTATCAACAAGGGTGTGCAACGGTGGTTTCAAGCTTTGGACTTTTATAAAGAGGCTTTTCTTGTTTTTGATAAGGAAGATTGGAAACCAGATGTCAACCCTAGCGGCAGATACCGCAACGAAGCCCTTGTAGACAACTGGAAAGCTCTAGCCGTTGTTTTTGAGACTGTTGATGAGCTTGAAAAACCCGAAAACCAAGAACTTATTGAAATGGCAAACCAGCGTGGACTTGAGGTTTTGACTCTCGGAGACTTGAACGACGCCGAATACGACTTTGTGAAGAAGGAATGGTATCCTGAGAAAGAAGAGACAGAAGCAGAAATCAAAACAAATCCGATTAATCGACAAGCAGATCATATGCCAATTCGACCGAAGTTGCCGCCCTTCGTAAAGGAAGATCTGGTACGAGAGTATATCATAAAATGTATTCAATGGGATACTTAGAGACAACAGGAGATAAACAGATGAACAAGTTTACACTACGTAATGGAAATACCGGTCAAGAGGTTCGCCGCCTCCAGACCACTCTCGGTGGGCTTAAGATCGACGGTGACTTTGGCAACAAAACAAAAGCTGCAGTCAAAGAATATCAGAAAGAACATGGCTTATCAGTTGACGGTATCGCAGGATCAAACACACTCGGGCATCTCGGAATTCCAGTTTATGCCGGTGTTGATGTTTACAACGGAAGCGGCGCTGTCGACTGGAAGAAACTGGCAGAAGCTGACATCAAGTTCGCCTGGGTGAAATGTTCTGAGGGGACAACATTCAAGGACAAGTCTCGTCGCAAGAACATTAGCAATGCTCGAAAGGCTGGTGTGATTGTTGGTGGATATCACTTTGGACGGCCAGACAATGGGCCCAAGCAGGACATGCAGGACGCGCTTGCCGAAGCTGACAATTTCTTGATGGCCAATCGACAAATAAAGCGTGGTGATCTATTGCCTGTTCTGGATCTGGAATCCGGCATCAAGACAGACGACAACTACAATGCTGAATGGGCACTAACTTGGGCACGAGTAATTGAAGGCGAGACCGGCGCTCGTCCCATCATGTATTGTGCTAAATGGGCAACTGATCTGTATCTTCGAGATGCTCGCGTTGAGCTTCGCGCAGCTCTGGCAACCTACCCATGTTGGTGGGCCAGCTACAATACTGGTGTCGAACCCAAACGGCCGCCTCGTGTCTGGACAGAATGGGATATTTGGCAATGGACAGGTTCAGGTAAGACACCCGGCATCAAAGGTAAGAGCGACAAAAACTGGTGTGCAGGGGGTCAATTGGAAAACCTACGCGTCAAGTAATCCCTTGTGTGTAAATCCTCCCTCTGTGATGTATAATGTAATCACACAGCGCGGATTCCGCGCGGAGGAATCATGAAGAATATTTATGACTGGTTTCGGTGCAATGTATTTCGTCCCCTTAGTGATTGGCGATGGTCTGTTCGGATTTTCTTCGAGAATGTTTGGGTTTTCCGACGGGAACTTGCAACATTCAGGCCATTTGATTATAGCTTCAACCTGGCGATTCTAAAGCGTTCGTTGGAGCAAACTGCCAATCTTCTGGATAGTGACAATGCATATAGCATGTCTGCCGAGGGTTCTGCTGAGGAGATTCGATCGTTCCTTGATTGCCTTGAGCACTTTGAGAATCCAACAGGCCTTGCAGAGGCTCGTTTGGGATATCGCCACAACTGGGAGCTTTGGCTCGACCAAATGGATAAGGCGCGGCAAGACCCGAACAACAAGGATGGCGAGTTTACTCGCATGCCAATGCTTGACAAGCCTGATAGGGACAAGCGTTTTTGGGAAGTAACTAATAAGATCGAAGAAGAGATGTGGAACAAGGCTTGGGAGAAATTCTCCAATCAGGCACGTGGGTGGTGGGACTAAAAAGGAGTTACTATGATTTTGGGACCGTATGATACACAAAGCAAGTTTCATGACAAGGTTTTCTGGGGTGCCGTTTTGGCACTAACAATTGCTACGGCGATTGGTGGATATTTCATCGGGATCATGTAATGAACAAGAATTGCGAAGTTTGTGGGAATCAATTCCACATTAGCGAAAAGCATGATTCTTATTTCTGTGAACCATGTGATGAGTGGAAGGAGAAGATATGTGTGGATGATACATGTATTGAATGCACCACTCGACCAGAACGTCCATCACAGATCATAGAGCTTATTAAAGGGGAGGATGACCATGAGGACGAGGATATAAAGATCTTGAGATATGTCGTTTATGATACAGACACAGACAACTACAGTCACATCAACCCAAACTTCTGGACTGAAAATCTTCCGGATGCAACCCTGTACGAATCAGCTAAAGGTGCCCGGGTTGCTGCATCTCGACAACGAAAGAGACGGCCAAATGTTGCGGTCCACGAAATTAACATGGTGCTGGGAAAGATAGAGATGATGGCAACGTGACGTGTAAGATGATCCACATCGTGGTATAATAAGAAAGCGCCCGGGGGGCGCTGGAGGTAAGCATGCCACGGATGGGATCAGCAAAACGAATTGAGCTTGGCCAGAAGATGGTCGCCCTCTTTGCAGAGGCCGGTCACATGGGTCATAACAACAAGGTGGTCCGATTTGTCCAAGACATGATCGTTCGGCTTGACAGTGGTCGGGCGATGAGTCCCCGGCAACGCGACTGGTACGACTCAGCGGTGCTGGAATCACCTCCCACCCCCAAAAATGAGGCGCTGGTCAAACAGCTTCGTGAGGATGCAAAGCTGGTTGGGATGGAAGAGGTTAAAGAACCCCTCAACGATTTCGCATACAAGCTGAGTCGTGGTTGGAACCTGAGTGAAAAACAGGTCGCCTTCATGGAAAAACTCCAGCTCAAAGCTGAAGCGATTCGGGTTCACGGCCACTGGGCTCCGACCCCGGAAGAGAGAGCCGCCATGGAGCTGGGTGTGGCTTTCTGCCGCCGATACTCTGGCTACTACATGCAAGGTCAACCTGGTCTCTCGAAATCGCTCGAGCGATTCCGTGCCTGGCATGCTGGCTTGACTCCTGCAATGGACAAATGGTCAGCCGAAAAGCTGATGACGATTTGCAAAGGTGATCGAGCCCGGATGGAAGATGCCAAAACTCGCTGGCCCAAAGGCGGGCTGACCGAAACGAAGAACGGAAACGTTCCGGCCCTCATCCTTGAAGACTCCCATGTGGATGAAAACGGTGAGGTCGCCTTGATGGTTCTGATCGATGGTGAGCCCAAATCATTTCGGCTCGAGCAGCTGGTCAAGCCCCGGAAAAAGCGCAAGAAGAAGGCGGTATGATCAACAGCTCTTCACGATTCAAACCAGGTGATTTGGTCTGGGTGGTATCTCTATTCGGGCGGAATTTGACTTGGGGTGTATCCTGTGGTTTGGTGATTACGCCTGGGGATCTTACCTGTCTTGGTGAAATTCTGATCAATGGTGTCCCTAAAACCTGGGGCGCATATTGGTATGAAACAGAAGAAGAGGCTCGGGTCGGTCTTGAAGAAAAACTGGCATCATTTGTTCCACTCACAGAAATACTGAATGCTCAACAAGTGACGCAGAAGTCTGATATTTGTCTTGAAATTACGTACAAGGACAAAGATGAATGAACCACTGAATCATGAATGCTTTAGAGAGCTACAGGCCACGATTCGAAAGTATGGCATGCAAGCCGTGCTGATTTGTATGCCAGAGTTCTTTGGGTTCTGTCATGAGGACCATGACATCGAAACGCGGGGACACCTGTGGGCAGCATTCACTGCCTATTCAAATCGATACGACGATGAGGGTGAACATTCCGCATCAGATGATTAGAATAAGTTGAGGTGGAAAAATGCGTAAGGAACTACAAAACCAGCTTCATGAGAAATACCCAGAAATCTTTACGGATCTTGGCAATCGAGAAACCTGCATGTATTGGGGACTCTCATGCGGTGATGGGTGGTATGACATTCTTGATGATTTGTGCGGTACAATCCAAGGTCATCTTGATTGGTGCAACGGCACTGGACAATACGCAGATCTTGATAGAAAAGATCCTCCGGAGCCCGTATCACAATTGAAGGCGACGCAAGTCAAAGAGAAGTTTGGGACATTGCGATTCTATGCTCGCGGCGGTGATGAATATTGTCGTGGTGCAATCTCCATGGCTGAACGTGAGACCCATCGAACTTGTGAACGATGTGGTTTGCCAGGCGTTAGTCGAAGGATTGGCTGGGGAGCTGCAACCTATTGTGATTCTTGTAGTGAGAAGTGTATAAAAGAACGCGAGCAACGAGACAAAGAGGCGGCAGAATATGCAGAAAAATACCGGGATCGAAGTGATTGACACACAGGAAATTGAGACAGGTGAGCTGGTTGTCACATGTGAGATTACTGATGAATTCAAAGAGAGCTTCAAAAAGCTTCACGGACTTAAACGATGGAGTCCACGCCGATTTGAGAAGTTCATGATTGAAGCAACAGAACAATACATCAAATCGACGGAAGGCGAGAAATAGTTGAGGTGTTGCCAAAGTTTGGTAGCACAATTGGTGGATGACGTCGCATAGCGACATTCAGGAGAAGTCAATGAAGAAGTGGAAGTATGAGCAGCAGAATGGTTTTGGTTCGCAGCAGGAGTTCGAGCCGCAGGTCGAGGGTAAACCGTGGAAGGTGACCCTAAAGTGTTCCACCTTTGAAGAGGCCGACGCCAAGCGAAAGCTTTTGCTGAAGCAATGGAAGAAGTCCAAGACCAAGGGTGCCGAGGTGAAGGTCAAGCAGTCCAAGTCGACAGGGTTGTACACTGTTCGAATTCGTACGGCAGCACCTCCTCCCAAACCTGAGGTGAAAACTAAGGTTGAGGTCGCCAAGAAGAAACCAACCCGCCGGCAGCAACGAGATGAGAAGCGCGGCGCCAAACGGCAGGCAAAGAAAGAAGCCGCACGGAAGGAGCTGAAGAGGAATGAGTCAAGTCCCGCATAAGTGTCCAATTTGTGACGGCACCGGGTTGGTCATGCGGCCGCCCGGTGTTGCCGGTGATCAGTATTCGTGGACGTCGAGTAGCACCGGCCCATATGTGTGTCGTGTATGCGCAGGCGTCGGCGTCATTTGGGGTCCCCCAGCATCTGCACAAGAGGGGCAATGGATCACCTATCTGACTAGTGATGACCCACACGCCAATTGCTTTCCCGGGCGCCCTTGCTCAACAACCTGTCCATGTCAAGGATATAAAGGATGACCGGTATTATCATTGGCATAGTCATGCTTTGCATGGCATATACACTGTGGAACTCATACCGGTTCAGCCGCAATCTTGATTTGAAAATTGCTCGAGCTGAGGGTTTCTTGGCTGGTGTCAAAGCACTTCGGGATGCCAAGGTGACAGAGTTACCCGACGGTCGTAAGGTTCACTGGGTTGAAGGAGTGTGGGATGAAACCAACGAGTGATGACGATTGGGTAGTAGAGTTCAGCACTGAGTTTCTCAAGCAGGCTGAGGAAGCCTATGACAGGGATTTCTACGACTGGATGGGCCATTCATGTGAATACAATTACTCCCTTGTTGAGTGGCTGATTGCAAACATACACAAAGTTCCGGAAGATAAGAGGACCTGGTGCATTTTCACATTGGGCAGCAACGCAGAGAGACACTACTGGGACCGCCGCAAGGAAGACCAACGAGATCCTGACTTGTGGCTGCCGGCCGGTTATCACGGCAGTGCTCACACATGCATTATTGAAGGTAGAGACCCTTCCGAATGCAAGATATGCAAGAAGCAGGAAGCAAATAATGTTCCCAAACCAGGAAAACAGATTGCTCGAAGGAGGCCCAAGGTTGGCACACGAGTTAGGATTCTTCCTTTCCAGTTCAAGCTAAAAGCATATTGGAATGGTTGGCACC
>Ga0080013_1005268_pt1 | contig 12164 bp, 21 predicted proteins | sample ETNvirenome_6_85_FD_69236 | JGI IMG/M metagenome (GOLD analysis project Ga0080013, IMG submission 69236) | Marine viral communities from the Pacific Ocean - ETNP_6_85 (SPADES assembly) (version 2) | ecosystem: Environmental > Aquatic > Marine > Oceanic | place: Pacific Ocean | collected 2013-06-19 | reverse complement strand
GTTTCGGCTTTAGCCTTTAGTACAGACATTATTTTTAGTATTTCACTCATTAAAATGAATATTTCTTAAAAGCCTCGTCTAAGGTTTCCTGGTTGATTCCAAGATAGGCAATCGTTACCTTTGGTGAACTGTGAGATAACATCTGTTGAATTAAAGCAATATCCTTTGTTTCCTTGTAAACTCTCCAGGCAGCCGTCTTCCTTAATCCGTGTGTTCCAAACCTTTTTACCCCAAACTTTGAACAGGCTTTTTTTAATATCCTCCAAGCCTGGTGCCGATCTATGAACTTTTCGGGGTTTCTCATAGAAAAAATGAGATAATCATCATCTTCTAACTGTAATATGGTTCGGTACTCAATCAATTCTGCCTTTAAAGCATCGTTAATGGGTATTTTAAGCCGTTTATTTCTCTTTTGGGTATTCATCCTCAAGTATTCTCTAATATGACCGTTATCAAAGAAATTAGAGGTTTTTAGTTCTATAATATCACTTATCCGAAGCATTGTATTTATTCCAATACGAAACATTAGTGCATCCCTTTCGGAAGTGTTCCGTAAATATTCATATATTTCTAATAATTTCTTCTCGCTTTTTATTGGTTCAACGAATTTCATATCAATCCCCAAAATCGTATTGAAGAAATGCTATTAACATTATCAGAAAAACAAACAAAAGGAAAATAACTGTACCGGGTATTATTAAGTATAAGTAAATCCATTTAGCCACCTCCTACCCCCCATCGCCCTGTAATTACATAAGCAATTAGGTGTGCCAGGAAGTAAGCAACGGCACATAACATTATAAACAGGGTCGGTCTATCGCTTGTTTTCATATCTTTTCTCCATTATCTCCTTTAATTTCATTTAAGACATCTTCGATGTGTTTATCCCAATACGAAACATATCTTTTAAGTTCATTTAAGACATCTTCGAGGTTTGCCCGGTGTTCATTTAAGACATCTTCGAGGTTTGTATCTATATATTGATTATCATCCATTTTTATTTCCTTTTTAGTTAGTTTAGTATTTTCAAGTTGTTAGGTAATGTTTCCCTAACCATTTCAAATAAATCTATGGTTCGGTTACAATAAAACTTTCTGCATCCTTTTCTATAAATATCCGTAGGGATCACCTTGTTGGTCTTGTTGACTCGTTCAAAGTATGTACAGATTCCGGTGTCGTGAAGTGGGGATTCCTTGAAGTATTTACAGTATTTACACATAACTATAAAATAATTATAAAACTACGGAATTTAAGCATTATGCGTGTCCCTCGGTGGGGAACTATCCTTATTTTCCGTAGACTTTATTATTAAACCAAAATCATCATTGCTACCCATCTCAACAACTCCCCTTTCTACAAGTCCTAAGATCATCGGCAACATTTGAATCTCTGCCGGTACATAACCCAATTCTTTTTTATATCGCTTACACTCTTTTTTCCATTCCTTAACTTCTCCCTTAGTCATTGTCTTCCTCCGTTGTAATATATTCAGTTCTCGAAATAGGGTTCACCGGTGTTGGAACTATCGTAACTCCGTGTTTTTTAGACTTTAAACATTTATCACAAATCCATACATAATTTAAACTGTATGTATTCAAATATTCCTTTGCCGGTCTTGATGTTGGTAAAATACACAGGTCGCAAGTTTGTACTAAATCCATTAGTTTTCTCCTCATCTTATTAGTTCACCATCGAAAACCTCGATGATATGTTTAATTAAATCTTCGGTCTTTTTATCTTTAAAATATCTGCAGCCCTTAATAAAAATATGTTCAGGGATTGCCTTCGGTGGTTTATTTATATTATAAAACCAAACACAATCCCCATATTCGTTGTCATTGGTCTGTGCCCAATGGGTACAGTTAAAGCAATGTGGTTTATTCGTTTTAGTAACCTCTTCTCCTTCTTTCGTCCCGTTGTACTTGGTGCGAAATGCTATAATGTGAAAATGGCCTGTGATCGTGGTGCGTTGTATCTGGTGTTCTGTCCCGGAGTTTATACCCTAACCAATCCAGAAAAACAAATAAAACGATTAAACCAATTATAAATAAAATACTATTCATTATTACCTCCACAATCATCACACAAATCATTCCAATTGGGGTTTAATTCGTTGTATCCACACTCTTTACATTCTCGGGTATACTTGCTATAGCATACATCACAGTTACAGCCGTAATCAGCCTGTAAGGGGCTTCCTTTAATGGAACCGGCTTTTAATCTCTGACAATATAACGACTCGGAACGGATAGCATTAAACCACCATCTCGGGGGGATCATTGCGTTTAGGCTGTCGTCATCATCATTTGATAGTATGGCTTGTATCGATTGCATAGCACCGGATAGGAATTGGATTTCTTGCCCGATATTTTGTACTGTGCCGTTTTGAATCTTTCTAACTAATAGCCCTTCGATAGACTCAATTATAATTTCACGGCTCGGAATTTCTACAGTTGTTTTTAGACTCATCTATTTCACCTTTTCAATTATGACCGAAGTTTTATCGGTCGGATTATAGCACTTCATACAATCAATACAATCCATATTACAATTGATTGCCTTTTTTGAGGTGCTGACATTGTTAAAAGTTTTATTGTAAAATTTGCCCGGTTTAATTACTTTGTCTATCTTGGCATTACTGAATATTAAAATAATATTATCGGGCTTTGTATGGGTCTTTAAAACGCTTTTAATTATATTAGTGCGTTTAGTCCAGAGGGTAAAAGTTACACGAGGGTTTTTTATACATATATTGAAGAAGTTTATTAAATGGGTATCGTTGATAAGTTCACCGTGACCGTGGAACCTTACAGCAACGGCATTAAATACCGGTAGATATTGAACCGGTATAATATCACCAGACAGGATCCGGGAATTATGCTCAAATGGTGGAACACAGTTTCCCCGGTATGTACTTAACATATAACGAGAGTAACAAACTGCACAGATATTATTACCTTTCGATGCTGATTTAGTACAGAAATCATTACTGAGAGTGTTCGTATTAATAGCCGGAATTCCCTTTAGTTTACCGGACATAGTGGATATTTTTATAAGGTTCATTTAAAACTCCAACTTGTTATTTACAGGGTTAAAATATCGTTGTGTAATGTGGTAGCCTGTTTTGTAATTGTAACAAGGTGCCGTTATTAAATACCTGCCGTCACTCTGTTTTTTAACCTTGAAATCTTTTAAGGTCTGACCGAAAAATTTCATAGTTTTACGGCTAAAGAAATACGGCTCGGTTTTACTTGTTAGGCGTTTAATCTCATATATGTTCATTGTATACCTCTTTAATTAGTTGACCTAATATACATTAATAAACATAATAGTCAATAGTAATATATAAGTTGTGCTGGGTAAGTGGGGATCGGGTGGCGTTTGTGGTCGGTAGTATAGGAGAGGTAAGGGCTTTATTTTTGTTGCTGTCCATTGGTTGAGGCTTTTTGTAGGGCTCCGGATCGGATGCAACACAATTAATATTAAGTTGTATATGGTCGGGCGTGTGTGGCTGCTGCTCTGCTGCGTGTGTGCTGCTCCTCGGTGGTGGCGTGGAATTCCTGCCGGGGAGGGTGCCCCCCTGTCCATTAGCCCACCCCCCAATATATAATATATACCCACGCTTACATCATACGGTAAAATATTCTACTTGACATAATTTACTTTATAATGATATATTTAGATAAATCATATAGGAGTATTCTAATGTTTATGACCAAAAAGCGACACCACAAGGAGATGGAAAGGATGAACACTCTTTACCAACAATCCTTACAGAGGGTGTCAGAGCACCATCAGAAGAGGGAATCTAAGGTAATGTCTATTCTTTCTGAGTGGCAGAGTAAATTCAAGAATATAAGTGCAACAAAGGCTTTATACGCTATTTACGAGATTCTCACAAAGTCAGAGGATATAAGTGTTCCAGGTGGTAGTGATGAAGAATAGTTTATTATCGACCACGCAGTTATCTGAGAGATTAGGAGTAACACGCCAAGCGATCTATTTATGGAGGCAACAGGGTTTACCTACGGCAGTTAATTACAGTAGGACCATCAGGTATGAGTGGGAAGATGTATTAGAGTGGTTAAACCGTAACAAGGCGAATAGGGAGAATAAAGTTGGCTAAGAGATTTACTGATACAGGTTTATATGACAAGGAGTGGTTCCAGGAGTTAGAGTTAAAGGACAAGTTATTTTGGGAATATATTACAAAGAAGTGTGACCACGCAGGGATATGGGATGTAAACATTAGAATGGCAGGTTACATAATAGGTGCAGAATTTGAAAAAGAGGTCTTACTTAAAATATTTAGGCATCGCATAATTGTAATAGATAATGACAAATGGTTTATCCCAAAGTTCTTAGAATTCCAATATGGTAACGAATTAAATGAGAACAACAGGGTACATAAAAGTGCAATTTCTCGTCTAAACAAGGTCCTACTAAGGTCCTACGATGGGGCTAGTAAGGGGCTTAGCGAGTTCAACAAGGACCTACCAAGGACCATCGATGGACTACTCAAGGACTTAAAGATAAAGATAAATATAAATACTAATATAAAACTAAAAACAAAAGATAAAGAAAAACCAAGTAAAAAGAAAAACGGAGTTGATGTAGAATCTGATATGGTTACTTTGTACAAATGGTTTGTAGGTGAAGAAAACTTAATGGGTCAGAGTCCCACCCTTCCACAGAGGAAGTTATTAATAGCAGCATTAGATCACCTGGACTTAGAGATTTGGAAGCCTTATATAGAGAATATGCACGAACAGACCGTGAATTACGGAAGGAAGATGCCGGAGATGAAGTTTTTCTTTGAAGGCAGCTATGTTAACTTTAGAAGACAAAAGGAGATTGAATAATGGCAACACTATTTAAGAAAACAGGCTTTGTTATTACTGAGGTAGAGTCACTTAATTTACCTAAAGAGATACTAAGCGAGTTAAAATGGAAACCGGGTGAAGATATTGAAGTAATTATTTGTGAGAATCACACTTGTAATAAAAATGACGACAGGTATTCTTCTATTTCCATAACAAGAGAAGAAGATTTAAAGAAATATGATGAGGATTATATTCCCGTAGATGATGAGTAAAAAGTTAAGACGGAGTTGTAGGAGATGATATACAAAGAATTTAGCAAAGATAGTTATACTGTTAATGATAAACCTGCAAAAGATTTAGTAATTAATTTTCTAAAATCAAAAGGATTAGATGCTATGGAAAATCCTGATAAATATGGAATAGATATTATAGTTCCTCGTTATGAAGTTGAAAGGCGAGAGATATGGATAGATAATTTTCCTTTTAAAACTGTACATATACCATCAAGAAAGGAAAAGTTTTTAAAGCATAGTATAGTATATGCAGTAGTTAATAGAGATTTTGATAAAGTAATGTTTTGCACATCAGAAGTTATTAAACAATATAACCAAATAGAGGTTCCAAATAAATCAGTACCGGAAGGTGAGTATTTTTATGATGTACCTATTGAAAAATGGCATATTTATAATCTAGCAAAAAATAATGAACAGAAACAATTGAGGTTATTTGAATGATTGAAATAGCAAATTGGGTTGCAAATATGTTTATTTTAGGGTTAGGGACATTATTTTTAGGATTAGGTGGTTTGATTCTGTTAATTGTGTTGTTTAAGTTTTCGGACCGGAATGGGTCTTGATTGGAAGGATTGGGTACCGTTCCCATACAAAGGTGGAAAATATACTTGTTTGTCCGACCCTAACTACATCAAGGATAGAGATGAATTATTCAAAAAAAACGGCAATGGGTGGTGGGTTAATGAAGGACAAGGATGGAACCCGGATGAGAAGACACCTATGCAAAAAGCAAGAGAATATCGAAAATCAAAAGGAGAATAAATGAGTGATTTTAAACCAAAAGAAAAAAGAGGTTCATTATTTATGAATCAGTACAAAACCAAAGACACACAGCCCACATTGACAGGAACCTGTACATTTGAGGGGAAGGTGTATAAAATTGCAGCCTGGGAAAACGAAGAATCAAATGATAATAAATTTTATTATAACTTGCGATTTGAAGAAAAGATTGAGATTGAAAAACATCCTTTAGGTGCAGGTTTTGCTCATAAAGACACTAAAGCAAAAGGTCCTAATGATCCGGGTGATGAAAACGAAGACGACTTGCCGTTCTGATGGGTAAGGGAGAAATACTAAAACAAATGTTTGTTGCTTTCGGCAAACCTCTTGTAGGGCATTCAATGCAAAAAAGATTGGACCTGTACAAGGATTGGGCAGATAACCTATCGGAATGGGTGTTGCAGGATATCGTAGATAAAGCGATAAATTATGATGACAGATTTCCGTCTATAGCAAGAATGAATATTCTAAAGCAGGAAGTTAATAAAAATCGTAATACTTATTCTGACCCTAACGCAGAGGAATGTTATCCTTGTGGGGGAACCGGCTATGTTCCTTACTTGGTTTCTCCTGATACGGATATATACAATACCGTTTACCATATTCGTAATTTTGCCTGTAAATGTTCAAAAGGAGATGTCCACGCAAAAACAACAATATCATTTCCTGTAAAAGTAAGAAGGTATTTTGATGATTATGATAACCTTCAATATCAAGATAAAAGGGATAAATATCCCGAATACCTTAACTATCCACAACTCGTAACTGCTATAAAAATAAATAAAAACGAAGAATACTTGAATCTTATGAAAGAATAAATATACATTTACAAGCAATAATTGGGGGTTATTTATAATTAGAAACAATTATTGTGATAATATCAGCCTATACGCCACATCCAGGAAGGCAGACAGATTTCTTAAAATCTACTGCTGATTGGATATTTTATGGAGGAGCAAGAGGTGGTGGTAAGTCATTCACACTTGCCTGGAAGGCTGCACTTACCCCAAGAGTATGGGAGTACCACTATGGGGGCAAAATCCTAAATGAGAAGGAAACATCCAAGTTAAGAGAAGAAGGTAAGGATGTTGAAATCATTGTCAGGAAGATATCAATCGATTATCCTGATTACATTGCTCTTTTAATCCGTAGGACCTATCCACAATTAGAAAGAAATTTAAAGCCTGAATGTGATAAATTGTATCGTTTGTACGGTGCAAGATGGCAGGAAAGAAACAAATGCTATTTATTTCCATCAGGTGCTAAGGTATATCTTGTCCATCTTCAGGACAGTAAAGCAAAAGACAACTACATCGGTGGTAATTATAATTTTATTGGAATTGATGAAGCAAATCAGTTTCCGGAAGATTGGGTCCGTGAGATATCCACATCAGTAAGAACTGATAATCCCGAATTAAGTCCACAAATATGCCTGACATCTAATCCTGGGAACATAGGCCATTTGTGGCTAAAAAGAATGTTCGTAGAAAAATGTAAGCCAATTGCTTCTAAGGAAAAGGTTTATAACAAAGAATTTGATATTGTCTATCATCCTGAAAAGCCAGGAAAACCCTACAAGGACAAAGAGGGAATAACTTATCAGTATATCCCTGCTACGGTATTTGATAATCCTACTCTTATCGAAAATGATAAAAAATATGTCAGGCAACTTAAAAATTTAAACTCCACATTGAAGGCTATGTGGCTGCACGGTTCGTGGGATGTGTTTGCAGGTATGTTCTTCGATAATTGGAGTATAATGCATCACATTATCTCAGAAAAAGACTTTAGATACGGAAAAGATTTTGATAAAGATACTCACACTTTATACAGATTCTATGACTATGGAACAAAAAATCCTTTTGTTTGTTTATTTGCTGCAGTAGATCGTGATGAGAATATTATTATTTTTGATGAGATAGCTGAAACAGGTTTGGCATCGACTAAACAAGCAGAAGCAGTTAATAGATATACTTATAAAAAATATAAATTAAAACAGGGTGATTTTGCAGATGAGATAGCAGACCCTGCTTATTGGACAAAGCATACGGAAAAAGATGGTGTGCCATTCTCTCCACAAGGATTTTATGCAGATTATGGAATTTATTTAAGCAAAGGGAATAATGATAGGAAGTCAGGTGCTAAAGTGGTTTATGATGGATTAGAGGTCCCGACAAAAGGGGTCCCGAGAATTATGTTTACTGATAACTGTAATTACTGCATTGATACGATTCCAAATGTTCCGGCATCTGATGTTGACCCGGAAGATGTCGATACAAAATCTGAGGACCACGCCTATGATGCGTTGCGTTATGGTGCGATGAAAATCTTACCGGCAGCAATGTCTGAGAAGAAAGGTAATAAAAAAGGTTGGAGAGATTGGTTGGCAGACCAAAAATATAAGCACTCAGGCAATAGTTCTTGGATGGGGGCATAATGGCATCATCACAAAGTTGGTATCAATCCCAATCCTGGACTCTTGCAGATGAGGGTAATAAGTCAGAAGGTGCAGGTGGTAATGGTGGGGCAGTTGACCGAAAAGCAGACAAGATTTTAAAATGCTACAGATATGCACAGAATTCCTTTCAGAATGCTCGTGATGATTCTGAAAAAGCAATGAGATATGTCAATAATGACTCTTGGGAAAAAACGGATGAAGATACGGCAAAAAAACACAGTAAGCCTGTACTGAAATATAACATCTTGATGCCTATTCTGTCTACCTTGCAGGGCAATGAACAGTTGAATAGAAGAAGAGCAGCCTTTAAGCCCAATGGGGTGCAAAGTGCAGAGATTATAGATATCGTTCAGGGAAGATGGAATATGTTGAACGATGAACAAAATATTGAAGAAAAAATACAATTGGCTTTCCTTGACGGAATGATTTTAAAAATGGGGGGTTGGATACAAAGAAGTTTTGAGATGGATGAAGAAGGATACTTGGAATTTAAATACGAAGTATTAAACCCAATGAGGATATATCCGGACCCGGAAACTAAAACAAGTGATATTGAACTTAAAAATTGCAGATGGATCATTAAAGAGGGGTGGGAAACTTTAGATGTTTTACAGGATAAATATGAGATACCATACAATGAATTAAAGAAAACAGAAGAGAAGTTGGGTTGGTGGAATATGCTGAGTGAGTATATCAAAAGATTCAGGGATAGTGATTATACTCAGGGGGCATCTGAGCATTACGATAAAGAGAATGACAGGTATAAGGTCCTTGAAATGCAAGAAAGGGTGTCAAGAAAAATGGTACGGTTCTTTGATGGAGAGCAGTATTTTTCTATGCCACTCGAGGAATATAGGAAGTTAAAAAAAGAAAATCCAAGCCTACAGATTATTGCAGACTACGAACAGGACCAAATAAGGGTCACTACAATGATTCCTTATTTCGCTAATCTGATAGTGATGGAGAAGGATTTAGATACCCCAATCCCTTCTTTCGATGTGTTCCCTGTTTTTTCATATGCTTTAAGTACACAAATTACAGAAGCGACATCTTTGATAGACTTACTAATGGATGTTCAGGATGATGTTAATAAGGGCAAATCTCAGCTAAGGGATTATGTCACAAAAATACTGTCAGGTGGTATTTTTATTGACAAAAGGGAAAAAGATACTATTAAGCGACTCAGAGAAAAAGGTAATCAGCCAAATCAAATCTATGAGTTGAATAATCCTGCTGTTCCTCCACAGCAAATGCCACCTGCACAGATTCCTCCGGATATCTTTAACAATACAGAAAATTCAGTTTTATATGCTGATAGAGTATCTATGGTAAACCAGGCTATGAGAGGTCAGGCTGAGAGGGCCGGGGAATCAGGGGTCCTTTTTAAGCAAAAGGTTGAAAGGGCAGCAGCAGCAGTTAATCCATACTTTAAAAATATACAAAAATTGAGAAAGGCACTTGCTAAAGATTTTATGGACCATTTTGGTTATGTGTATGCAGAAGAGAATAGGGTAATGAAGTTTAAAACACCTGATAACGCATTTATCGAAACTATAGTTAATTTAAATGTAGCAGGACAAACAATTAATGATGTGAGTAATCCTTCTCTGTTTGTAGAGATGGAAGAAGCAACAGATAATGTAACACAAAAAGAAGATAACTTTGAAAAAATGTTGGCATTGATAAATGTTATATCTCAAATAAATCCATCTTTCGTAGATATCAGGACCTTAATTGCTAATGCACCTGTGGTTGGTGTAGAAAAAATGCTTGAGTATATTGACCAAGCAATGCAATCACAAGCACAGGCATCGCAGGAAGCAGCACAGTTAGAAAGCACTAAAGCTAACCTCGAAAACCAAAAGATTGAGAGAGGAATGATAAATGATGAGCAGAAATTGAGGATTGAACAAGAAAAGGTCAATAAGTCAGGAAAAGGCAAATAATATGCTATATAAACATTACGCAAAATCGAAAAAGAAAAAATACAAAAAAGGTGGAAAGGTAGAGTATTATCAAAAAGGTGGTGTTGTGGGTGGACCTGCAAAGGCTACAACCGGTATGGGTAAAAGGTCATCCGATATGAGAAGAAGGTCCACCGATTCTCCATTTGGAACTGCCCCAGGACCAGGTGAACACACACCTAATTACCCCGGAGATTTATTCCCAAAAGGATATATTCCCCGATGGATGGGTTTTGTGGGTGGGGCTCAAGGTGGTACACAGGCTCCCAATATGCCAGGTGGAGTTGACTACTCAAGTGTATATCCCTGGAATCCACCGGATGAATCGTTATATGCAAAGGGTGGAAAAGTTAAAGAAACAATAACCGATAAATATGTAAGGTCTAAAAAAGTAAAGGCTACAAAAAAATCTAAAAAGAAAAAAGGATATGCCAAAGGTGGGAAGGTTAAAGGGCAGCAAACGATAGCGTTTTCAAGAAAAACATTAAATAAAGCAAACAAAGAGTTAATGCGTGGTTAAATCTATAAAAGATATTAAAAGAAAGCGTTTTATGGGCAGTATGGCCAAAAAATACGCAGTAGGTGGAAGTGTCCCTAAAGGTCCAACAACAGATACGGTCCCTGCGATGCTTACGCCAGGAGAAGTTGTATTAAATGCTGAACAGCAATCAAGATTAGGCAAAAAGTTTGGTCAGCCGTCAGAAAAGATTTTCAAGTCCATAGGAGTCCCCGGTTATGAAGGTGGTGGGAAGGTGCGAAAGATGAAACAGGAGTCCTATGCGTATTTATTAAAAAGGAAACTAAATAGGAGTTAATATGTCAGAAGAAGTAAAAGAATTAGAAACTGCTGAGATTTCAGATAACAGTTCTGATAAAACGGAAGATGAGGGTCGCATTGTCGTCAAAGAGGACGAAGTGTATCTCAAAGTGGATGAATCAGATAAAGTAGAGGAAGAACCAAAGTCAGAACCTGAAGAAGGTCAACCTGCCGAGGATAATCAAGAACCTGCTGTTCAGGATGAGTCTATTGACCCAATGTATGCCGGAAAGAGTATCGATGAAGTCATCGAAATGCATCAAAATGCCACCAAAAAGATAGGAAAGCAGGGAGAAGAACTCGGAAGTCTGCGTAACGCAGTTAAGCCCGAAGAAATGAGCCCGGAGCAAATCCTTGAACAAATGGGTGCTGCAGACCTTGAAAAGGGTCTTGAAGCAGAAAGAGCAAAACTTGCAGGTATGGACCCGGACCTAAATGAAGATGAATATATTAAACAGAGATTTCTTGTTGATTCAATCGAAAAGGATTGGATAAAAAAGCTGCAAAAGGAAGCGATTGACAGCAAATTCAACGAGATGGACAATGATGTGTTTATCAATGATCAGAAAAAGAAGTACAAGGATTTAGGTATAGGTTTAAGTGATGAGGACTTTGATACAGTTAAAGATAATGCTCGTAACTATAGTGAAAATGGTCGTTTAACAGAACGGTCATTTCATAAATCCCTGATTGACAAATATGGGGTTGAAATGGTTGCAAAACATTTCTCTATGTCCGGAGAAAAGAAAGCCCGAGAAGAGATTGCCAATGCTAAAAGCAAGGTAGTAACGAAGGTAGATGTTAAAGGCTCAGGAAAAAATGCAAAGTTAGTGAACATTAAAAGCCTGTCACAGGGTGAGATGCACAAACTTTTCAATGACCCGAATATGACATCTGCTGAACTTCAAAGGCTTTATGAGTCAATAAACAAATAACTCAAAGGAGTTAAAAAATGGAAACTTCGCAAACTTGGATTGCGAATGTAGAGATACTTAATGCTCAATTAGCAAAAGAGTCTTGGTATAACAC
>Ga0080013_1005267_pt1 | contig 12166 bp, 8 predicted proteins | sample ETNvirenome_6_85_FD_69236 | JGI IMG/M metagenome (GOLD analysis project Ga0080013, IMG submission 69236) | Marine viral communities from the Pacific Ocean - ETNP_6_85 (SPADES assembly) (version 2) | ecosystem: Environmental > Aquatic > Marine > Oceanic | place: Pacific Ocean | collected 2013-06-19 | reverse complement strand
TGAAGGAGAATATCCATCAAGGCCAGAAGGATATAACTGGCCTCGTTCTTATGAACAATATAAGGATAATGTCGAAGGTTTACAGGACGAAATGGATGAGGCTTATGGAAAAATAGAAGAACTTCAAGATGTTATCAAAGAATTACAAAACGATATAAAATCACTTGAACGGAGAAAACGGGATAAATAGTTATGAATAGAATACAATTAATTAGGCGTGGATTTAAAGTTTTATGTGCAATAGGACTTATGTTTGTATTATGTACAGATTTTGTTAGTGCACAACGAACACCTACAACGAAACCAGAAATCACAGATGATACTTTTAAGAAAAAAACAGCTAAGGGGTTTGTATTAATTAAATTTACAGCTGCGTATCAAAAGAAAAACCTTGACTCTAAATTATTTGATGGTATAAAAGGCTTTGAGGGGTGTATTATCTATGAAGTTAATCATTCAAATGTTAAGAAAGCAATCAAGAAACTTCGAATACGAAACTATCCATCTGTTGCGTTATTCCACAATGGTAAGAAGGTTGAAGTGTGGAAAGGCGATATGGACGGTATTGTAGATGTTCAGAACAAGGACATTAAAAAGGCAATATCGGATGCGATGGCTGGAGATGTATTCTAATGATCAAATTAAAAGATTTGTTGGAATTAAGAATTCCCATCACAGTATATTCAACTCGAAAACAGTTTAGTAAAGATGGCACGCCAGTGGAAGCTAGAGTTAGAAAAGATGGTAGTGGATATTATGCTGAAATAGATAACAAGTATGATAAAAGTTTTAAGAATAAATCTGAACTTAATAGATGGTTAAAGAAGGGTGGTTATGAATTGTTGGGATATGATAAGGCGTATACGTGATGATTAAATTAAAAGACTTATTAAATGAGGTCAAAGGACATACTGGTGGTGCTGCAAAAAAGTTTGAAGATGATATAATAACTTTAGCAATACTTTCTACTAAAAATAAAAAGGAAAAAAATCTTACTGCTATTTATGATAATAATAGTAATTCTTTTACAAGTAGAAAGAAAAATGAAACAATATTATCAGTAGAAAAATTAAATTCTAAATGGGGAAGAATATGGAAGGAAGGAAAAAATTCTAATACTGCAGCAAAAGGAAGTCCGACTTATGGTAAAAAATCCGCCAAATCAGATATTGTTTTAAATAATAATAAATTTCCAATATCTGTTAAGTTAGATACAGATTTTGTAATAGCATCGGCACAAGATAAAAAAGAATTTAGTGGAATTTTTATTTCAGCTTTTGATTATTATCAGAAAGATAAGGGGAAAATAAGTACAAATATGGATAATGTAATAACGGAATTGGAAAATAAAATTAAATTGGCCGCTAAAAATTATATTGGTGAAATTGAGAAAAGGCATGTTAAATCTCAAGACTTTCTTAATAAATGGAAAGTGAAACCAGGGGATGTTAAAAAAGCAAAAGCATTTTATGATAAGTTAGTAACGGAAATAAAGAACGACCAAAAAAAACATGAGGATGAATATAAAGTAATAATAGATGAGATTCAAAAAGGAATACAAAAGAATATAAATGATTTATTAAATAATAATTTGGAATTAAAACAGTATGTTACTTGGGAGGCACTATCTTCATCTTTAAAGTATAATTTTCAAATTCCATATGCCTCGTGGGTATTATCTCCAAAAGGTTTATATGATATTTCAAGCCCTTCTCAATCTTATGTAAAAGCATGTGCTTCGGTATCTAGTCTTAGAATTGGTGGTCTTCCACGGGGAAGAATGAGAAGTGGTAAAACAGCAGCCCTAAGACCGTATATAAAACAAATTGTAGGGGGTGAAAAAGTTGATATTACTAATGTACTTAATGATATAAATGGAATGGTTCTTGGTATGAAAATAGATGTACGAATTAAAAAATTAGAGGCAGAACTTAAAAAACTTTCCAATATTACTGAATTGTATTATGGAAAAGATGGAAATCTTCTTTTAGAATTTGAATTTAAACAAATGATTAAAGGATTTTATGAAAAGGTAAAAAATGCATTTAATTCAATAAAAGAGTATGTTATGGGAGTGGTAAAAAAGATAATCAATAAATTAAATGTACTTAACGATGCAAATATATATGATATTATGATAGCGATAGATGCCAAACCCATTGGAAGTATAAAAATAAAATGAAAAATTGGGATAAAAGATAAAAAATGATTAAGTTAAAAGATTTACTTTTAGAAAAAATTGTCTTGGATATTAACGTTGGGGATACTATATTAGTAGGTAAGTTTAAAAATAAAAAAATGGTTGTTAAGACTATCGGAAAAGACAAACACGGCATGCCAACAATTAATGGCAGAAAAGCAACTACTTTTAGAATGGTGCCTAAAAGTAATTTAAAATATGAAATGAATGAAAGAGTTGATTTTCACGAAATGGCTACTCAAATAGTTAAAGGTGCTGGATTGAAATCGAAAATAGTTTTTAAAGATACAGGTAAGAATAAAGCAGATTATAATGTAGATACTGATACTATTAATATCAAACCAACATCAAAGTTGAAAGATTTTTTAGTTACAGTTTTTCATGAAATTGACCATGCTAAAGATGCCAAAAAAATGGGTAAAAAGAAATATAAACAAGAATATGAAAAAGAAATGAATATAGCGATTCAACGTGGTAAAGATGAACACAATGATAATTTTTTTGAAAAGAAAGCTGAAAAATATGGTCGCGAAATGGCAAAGAACTTCTTAAAGAAGAATTAAATTTGAAAAAAATTGGATTGGATGCGTCCACTACAACTGTGGGTTATGCATTCGTAGATGATAAAACAGTTATTGATATGGGTTTTATTCCCATTCATAAAGAAAAGACACTTCGTGATAAAGTACAAGTCACTTTAGATGCGTTAAATAAACTTTGTCCATTTGAAGAAGTTGATAAAATTTACATTGAAGATAGTCTTTCAGGGTTTTTACGTGGTAGAACATCACAACAAACTATAATAAAATTAGCAAAATTTAATGCAGTATTAGTGTATTGTTTAGAATTTGGGTTTGGAGAGGTAGTAGAAGGAGTACATCCAATGACTGCTCGTAAAAAGTTATTTGGTAAATCACGAGAGAAAGGTAAACCAGCAAAAGAATTTGTAAAAGAACAAATAAATAGCTTGTATAATTTAGAAAAATACATTAAATTAACTAAAACAGGACTTTGGGATAAAAGAAACCTTGATGGTTACGATGCATTAGTGTGTGCATTATATGAATGATAAATTAATACATTTATTAGAAAGAGTACTTAATAGTAGGGCTAAAAAATTAACGAAAGCGGATGAGTATATGTTTTTCTCTCCGTTTATTAGTCATTATAAACCTAAACTACAGATAAACGTTTCTTCACAGAAATGGCATTGTTGGGTTTCAAATAGTGGTGGCCATTCTATATATTCTCTTTTTAAGAAGCTCGGCGTTAAAGAAAAATATTTTTCTGAATTAAAGGATATATGTTTTATACCAACAAAAGATGAAGTACAATCTAAAGTTATTGTTTCACTCCCAAATGAATATCAACCTTTGTGGAAACCATCTAAATCATTATTTTATAAACATGCTATTAATTTTTTAAAACGTAGAGGCATAACAAATATAGATATTAAAAAATATAAATTGGGTTATTGTGAAGATGGGATTTATGGCGATAGAGTCATTATACCAAGTTATGACGAAAATGGATTATTGAATTATTTTGTTGGTAGGTCATTTATGGGTAATAATATGAAATATAAAAATCCAAATGTATCACGAGATATTGTTCCATTTGAATGGTTTGTTGCTTGGTCGTATCCTATTGTATTGTGTGAAGGTGTATTTGATGCAATTTCGATTAGAACAAATGCTATTCCGATGTTAAGTAAAAAACCATCTAAAAGTTTATTAACAAAAATATTTCAAAAACAAGTAAAAACAATTTATATTGCTCTTGATGATGATGCTAAAAAAGATGCATATTGTTTATCAGAATTTTTTAAAGATTTTGGTATAGATACAAAAGTGGTAAATTTACCAAAAGATAAAGACCCGAATGATTTGGGATTTGAAGAAATGAATTCGTTAATGAATAAAACAATATCATCAAGTTTTTCGGATATGATAGAAGCAAGATTATATGGATAAAATAAAAACTATTGCACATTTAGCAGATATTCACATAAGAAAATTACATCGTTTTCGTGAATATAGAGATGTTTTTAAAAGATTATATAAAAGATTAAGAGAAGTTAAACCAGATTTGATTTATGTTGGTGGTGATATTGCTCATGGAAAACTTGATACTTCTCCAGAAGAAGTGAGATTAGTTGCTGATTTCTTTTTAGAGTTATGTAGTATTGCTCCAACACTAATTATTCCTGGAAATCATGATTGTAATTTAAATAACAAATCACGAGAAGATACTTTATCACCTATAGTGGATTTAGTAAAACAGATAAATCCCAATATACATTATTGGAAAAAATCTGGCGTATATGAATTGGGTGATTGTGAGTTTGGATTTTTATCTATATTTGATATAACAAAAGAAGGAAAACCAAATGTAAAGAATTTACCAAAGGCAAGTGATATAAGCAGTGATAACAAGATAGCAGTTTTTCATGGTGGAGTTGGTAGATTTGAAGTAGATACTGGTATGTGGATGAGTGATGATGTAGTGAAATCATCTTATTTTGATGGATATGATATTGTAATGTTAGGTGATATACATAAACGACAATTTTTAAATGACGATGAAACTGTAGCTTATCCTGGTTCATTAATTCAACAGAATTTTGCTGAAGCGCCTGAGCATGGATTTTTATTGTGGGATGTAGAAAAAAGAAAATCAGAATTTATTCAAGTTGAAAATGATTATGGTTTTAAAACCATTATTGTTGATGGTGGTAAAATACAAAATACGATGTCGTTTGTTCCGAAGTATGGCAATGTGAAAATAAAACATAAAGATACTTCAGTAGAACAACTGAGGTTAATCGAATTGGAGTTAAGAAAAAAATACAGGCAGTTAAAACAAATAGTTACAGAAAAAATAGATTCAATTGGAGGCAAATTAAATGAGTATAAAAACAAAATATCAATTGACGATATACACGATCTTAAAGTTCAAAATGATTTAATAGAAAAAATTATAAGAAAAGAGAATTCAAATATAGATGATAAAACTATACAAAGAGTTTTTGATATAAATGAGATGACAAATTCATCAATTGGATTAAAAAACAATTTACCTCGAAATGTTGAGTGGAGATTGAAGTATATTGAATTTGATAATATGTTTAGCTATGGTAAGAAAAACATAATAGATTTTACAAAATTAAATGGGGTTATTGGTGTGGTTGCACCAAACCATAGTGGCAAATCTGCTCTTATTGATGTAATTGCTTATACGATATTTGATACGTGTAGTAGGACATTTAAAGCAATTGAAGTATTAAATAATAAAAGTAAATATTTTGAAGTAAAATTATCACTTGAAGTAAATGGGGTTGATTATATAATCCATAGAACTGGTAAATTAACAGTAAGAACAACTCGAAAAACTGGTAAAGTTACAAGATTATGTCCAGTATCAGTTAAGTTTTTTGTTGAAGAAAATGGTGAATGGATAGATTTATCTGGTGCTGCAAGAAGAACAACTCAGTATGGAAGTGGAACAAATGAAGAGATAAGAAGTATTTTAGGTTCTTTTGATGATTTCATTTTGACATCACTTTCTTTGCAAAATAATGGAGACAATTTTATTGATAAAAAGCAGACTGAGAGAAAACAAATTTTATCTCAGTTTATGGGTATAGATTTATTTGATAAATTATTTGATATAGCAAAAGAAGATGTAGCAGAAGAAAAATCTTATTTGAAAAGAATAAAAGAAAAGGATATTTTTAATTCTTTATCGAATATTGAAAGTAAACTTCAAGATTTTAATAATACGAAAAATAAATTAAAAATTGAAATTGATCCAATTGAGAAAAACTTAATTGAACTTTTGGTAGAGAAAGATATATTAAAATCAAAACTTAGGGATGTAGAGGAATTTGATTATGTTGATTTTGATAATAAGATATTAGAAAAAGAATCTGAGCTTGAAAAACAAAAAAGTTTGTTACAAAGTGAAGAAGAATATCGTGAAAATTTAAGACCATTGTATAATCAAGTTTATAGTCAATTGAAAGATTTAGATGAAAATAAAATATTTACCGATTATGAAAAATTTCAAGAAATAAAAGAATTAAAACTTAAAAAGGGAAATGAATTAAAATTATTAACAAACCAAATAGAATCGTTAGAAATCAAACTTGTAGAATTAGAAAAATATAAATATGATCCAGATTGTGAATATTGTTTAAAGAACGGCGAACATCAAATTACACATAAAACGGAAATAATGGAATCGTTAACTCAAAAAAAGAAGGAAATTTCACATACCAAATCGGAGCATGAATTAATTGAAATTGATTATGGAAGGCTTGTGGGTATAGAAAAGCAAAAACAAAAGTATGATTCTTTGTCTGAAGATTTAAAACAAATTGAAAGTGATGCTTATAAAATATATGCTAAAATTAAAGAAATGGAAAATGAAATACTTGGCATTAAACAAATATTATCTAATGTTTATAATGATAAAGAACGATATGAAAGAAATAAATCAGCGATAAAATACAATGAAAAAATTAATATTGAAATAAATCTTATGGAAAAAGATATTCAATTACAAACTGTTTCTAAGGACAAATTAATAAAAGAACTCAATACTATAAATTCACAAATATTAATTAATGAAACAAACAAAAAAAATCTTGATAAAGAAATTAAAAATTTGATTGAAGTTGAACAAAAGATTAATGATTATGAGTTATATTTAAGGATAGTATCACGTGATGGTATACCTCAATTAATAATAAATGATGCATTACCAATTGTTGAAAATGAAGTTAATGCCGTATTGGAACATATGCTGGCTGGTTTTAGAATTCGTATTGCAAGCGAAGATAAAAATATAAATCTTTATATAAAATATGATGACCAAGAATGGCCTCTTAATCTTTCGTCTGGTATGGAAAGATTTGTATCTTCTTTGGCTTTACGTGTTGGGTTGATTAATGTTTCAAATTTACCACATCCTAATTTTCTTGTAATTGACGAAGGTTTTGGTAGTCTTGATAGTGAAAATTTATCTAATATGCAAGGTGCTTTTGACTATTTAAAAAACCAATTTCAATCTGTATTTATTATATCTCACCTCGATACCATAAAAGATTTTATGGATTATCTATTGCCCATAAGCATTATAAATGGGCATTCCAAAGTAATTTATAATTAATTCTAACGCTTTACTTGATTAGAATATAATACATTTTTAGGTTTACTTACTCCACGTTTTAAACTTAATATGTGTTGATTGAGTACTGCAGACATAGTAGTACTTTCATCTTTAACATATAATCTAAACCAATCAATTAGATTTTCTTCTATAGTAAATGAATATTTCTTTTTCATACTGATTTTCTCCATACTTTATCCATATAAATAAATATCATATATTATTTCTTAAATATTTATTAATACATTTAGGAATAATATATGCCAGAAAAATATAGTCAAATACTCGATTTAGCGAATATTGATGTCTTTCGTGAAACCGAGACAAATGATAATACTTATTTTAATATAACGGGTTTGCCTGAAAAGTTAAGCTATGGTAAACATTCGTTTGCTATTACTTATAATGATCCAGTTAATCTTCCACTGTTAAAAAATGGAAGTCATATTTTATTTGAATTTGTGGATAGTCGCGGAACTATTATATTTTCTGATTTAATTGATATTGATGGTTTAAGTGGTGCTGGAAATGGTGTTATATGGATCAAGAAAGATCCATTAAGAACTGCTCATGAAATTGCTGATGGGCCTGCTGTCTTTTCTATTGTTGGTGAACTTGATGGGGATGAAATACCACCTGAATGGCAAGAAATATATAATTTAAGAACTACTTTTGTATATGATATAAGAAAAGATTATCCTAATATTTCACCTATAGTCTTTTCTAATCCAATAAATATTCAAACCAATACGAGTTTTTCCGAAACAGTTGATTTTGATACCGATGATGTTGTATATAAGAGGAGTTATATAAATGTTAGTGCTTCTCATATGGAAACTGATGGCGGTCAAGCTCGTTTTGTTGAATTGTCTTATAAAGAAACAAAAGCACAAGCAAATGAATTTAAAGTTATAACTCATTATCCACTTGATAGTGGCGCATACGAAACTATCAATACTAATGCAACTGGTGGATTAAATCCAATTTCAAATCAATTTAAAATTATGACTCCGACGGATTTTAGAAGGAGTACTCCTGTTACTTTTAAATTAAGATTTTTAAATCCCGATAAACAACTTGCACAATATTACGATAAAGATAAATTAAATACTGCCGTAGAAATTACATCATCAGCATTAACTTTTGATGGTTCACCTATTTTTATAGAAAAAGAAGATAATCTTTTAAGTGGTTCTATGTTTACAGGTGATGCCGTAGGTAAAGGGTTCGAACAGTCAGGGAAAAGGAGTGCTTACTTAAAAACAGTTGATTATACTGGATTTGAAAGTGCAAGTATTGGTAGTGGTAGTGCTGGTGTTTTGTTTTTCAGCGGTTCTGTTTTAGAAGGTAGTGGAGATTCATATGCTGGAGTTGGTCTTGAATTGCATGGTGGAAAAGACAGTGGTTCATTTCGTTTTAGAACGAGCCCAAGTTTATTAGAAATTAAAGCAGATACGTTTTTTGTTGGTTCAACAACAACACAATTTATTAGTGGTGCAAATTCTAATATAGAAATAAGTTCAAGTACTTTTCATTTAGATCCAACCAATAATATCATGATAATGAGTGGTACTATTCAGGCAAGTGATGGTAATATTGGTAGTTGGAATATCATAGATGGTAAATTAAGTGGTAGTAATATTACATTGGATGCTAATCTTTCACAGATGTATAAAACGGATCAAGGACCCGGTTCAGATTCGGGAGCAACATTTGATAGTTTACGGAATGAATATTATATAGATTTTACACCAAGCGGTTCAGGTGACCCAGAAGGAACTGAATATTATATTAAAATGGGTCCAAATTTTATGGTGGATAAAGCTGGTGTGATGATTGCAAGTGGTGCTCTATTTATTGGTACGATAACTGCAAGTGCTGGTTATTTGGGTGGATTTGTAATAGCTTCGTCTTCTATACACGCTCAAGATTATTCTATTTCTATTTCAGGATCACCTGCTGCAACTGATTATTTTATTAGTAGTTCAAATTTTAATGTAAAGGGAAGTGGGGATATAACAGGTTCACAAGTATTATTCACTGGTGGTAAAATTGCTGGAGCAACAATAGCAGATGATAAATTGTCATATTCATCTAATTGGTTAATATCAGCATCTGCTAATTCAAATGAATATTTTATATCATCATCAAAATTCAACGTAAAGCAAAGTGGTGACATAACAGGCTCACAAGTATTGTTTACGGGTGGCAAAATAGCTGGAGCAACAATATCCGATACAGAATTAAAGTACGGATCAAACTGGTCAATATCATCTTCAGCCCAGTCAAACGAGTATTTTATATCGTCAAGTAATTTCAATGTAAAACAAAGCGGTGACATAACAGGTTCACAAGTATTATTCACTGGTGGTAAAATTGCTGGAGCAACAATAGCAGATGATAAATTATCATATGGATCAAATTGGGCAATATCGGCATCAAGTACTGCTAATGAATATTTTATATCGTCAAGTAATTTCAATGTAAAACAAAGTGGCGACATAACTGGTTCTCAAGTATTGTTTACAGGTGGCAAAATTGCTGGTGCTACGATAGGGGATAGTAAATTATCATATGGTTCAAATTGGGCAATATCAGCATCAAGTGTTTCAAATGAATTGTTTATATCTTCAAGTAAATTTAAAGTTAGACAAAGTGGTGATATAACAGGTTCACAGGTATTATTTACTGGCGGAAGAATTGCTGGTTGGGATATAGATTCTACAACTATAGCTTCTACAGATGATAAAGTTATAATAGATTCTTCTAATAAGAAAATTACAATAAACAATACAACATTTGGCGAAGAAGGAATTCAGTTAGATTATAATAGTGGTGATCCACAATTTTATGTTGGGTCTGGTTCGTATGATTATATGAAATATGTTACTGGAACTGGTGTAGATATAAAAACAGCCGTTTTTAAACTTGATACAGCAAATTTAGATATAGATAGTGCAACTAATAGTGGATATATTTCACTTGGTTCAACGCCACCAAGTGCATACGATAGCGGAACAGGTTTTTATGTAGATGGTGATAGTAATTTTTTACTTGGAAATGCTACCGGTTCAAGAATACAATTTGATGGTAGTCAATTTACAATTAGTTCATCTGTATTTGAATTAGATACCGATACTTTTGATATAAGTTCTACAAATAGAAGATTATCAGTTTTTAAATCTGCAGCAAGTGGTTCACAAGAGGTAGTAAGACTTGGCGAAATAAGTGAGGCAGCAGGAGATTTATATGGTATAAAGATTTACGATGGAACTCAATCTACATATAGTGATGATGGTCATCCAAATACTCTTGTTATGTTTGGAGAACAAGGTAACAAAATTGCAGGTTGGGAAGTAACTAATACTCAAATTAGAAGTATTCCGAGTGGTGGATTAGGTGCACAATATGATTTTGATGCCGGAGAAGAAGGATTAATTTTACAATCTAACGTTTCAGAATCTAGAATAGAAACTGCGGGGTTTGTTAGTGGATTAAAAGGTTTTAGAATGTCATCACTTGGAAACGGTAGTGCAGAGTTTGAGAATATGAGAATTCGTGGAACTCTTCGGACAACGGTATTTGAGAAAGAGAGTGTTAATGTTGTTGGTGGACAACTTATGGTTGCAAATTCAACTACAATACAATCATTAAAAAGTGGTAGTGTAGTACTTGCTGGTTCTTCAAGTGTATCAGCAACAGATGTGACTATGAGTGTTGCTAATGCATCGGGATTTTCAAGAGGTGAAATTTTAAAAGTTAAATCCGTAGACGATGTTGGATTTTCAGTAGAATATTTATATGTGACTGGTTCTAAACGATATAGTGAAGACCCGAACATGGCTTATTTAACTGGCTCCTTGGATACTGGCAGTAATGCTCCACCACTTGACCCAGACGGAATAGCTGGTGAATTATATGTTGGTCGTGGTTATGGTGGCATTGGACCATCTCAAATATCAAGTTCAATTTCAGTTTTAAGTGCTGGAATAGGATTAAATGAAAGTGGTGGAGAACCAGCGTTTAGTACAACTGATACTATAAGCCTAGACGACACAGGATCACTAGCAGTACAAGATATTCTTAGAATAGATGAAGAAAAAATGAAAATTACTGCAATTGCTGGAACAGGAACAGCGGCTTCAGCATCTTTAACGGTTGTTAGAGATTTTCAGGACACACTCCCATCAATTCATAATGCAGGAACAACAGTTTATAAGTTCAATCCAGATATGCAATTTTTAGCTGGGTTAGTATCTACAGCTAGATCATATCAAGAAGGACAAGTTTTAGTATCGACAGGAAAATATGCTTCTGGTACAGGGTATCATGATAAATTTTCATATAATGCAAATGTTAGTGATACACCGAATGCCAATGGTGAGTATAGAATATTAAGTGGATCAACACATATTACTACTAATGTTACTGGGTCAACTCAATTAGAAATATATAAAAAAGATAAGGATGGAGGAGATCATGATTCATTATTTGGTTTATTTGATAAATCTAGCTATATTGTTATTTTAATTGATGGAACAGATGAATGGGTTAGATTCAGAGTGTCTGGTAATCCAACAGTTGATGGTGATGTTCACACATATCCAATCTCATTAAATCAAGATTTTTATCAGGTTACCCATCCAAACACACCAACAGATACAACAAGTAATGATGTAGATTTTTGGTTTTTAAGTAATATTCAAGATGTTTCTTCTGGTTATATATTAATGAATGCAAATCCAAATGATCCATACAGCCCATATATGGATATAGTAGAGAGAACTGGCTCTG
>Ga0080013_1005264_pt1 | contig 12169 bp, 13 predicted proteins | sample ETNvirenome_6_85_FD_69236 | JGI IMG/M metagenome (GOLD analysis project Ga0080013, IMG submission 69236) | Marine viral communities from the Pacific Ocean - ETNP_6_85 (SPADES assembly) (version 2) | ecosystem: Environmental > Aquatic > Marine > Oceanic | place: Pacific Ocean | collected 2013-06-19 | reverse complement strand
TGATCTTGAGAGAGCAGAAGAATTAATTGAAAAATATAGCCTTAATACTGACCATCAGCAGGCGAAGGACCGCGGCGAACCTATAGTTGACTATGATATTGACGAATCCGGCGACGAATTACTTTTTATCGCAACAATACAAATTGAGCCGCCTCCAATAGCTCAAAGAGACTTTGGAGAGGAGATGGATTTGGAAAGAGAATGTCGTCGAATACTTGAAAAAATGGGCCTCGGCGAAGATCAAGGGTTAAGCCAAATTAATGTTTTTACAGAGCCTTATAGTTCTATCATGATAGATTATGTTCCCGATGAACAGGGTATTGAAAACCTTGAGCCTTTTTTAAAACATATTGCTGAGATAGCTGCTCGGTTTCAAGAACTAAGGATAACTGATCAGTTGTATAAGCAGCAGGAATTACCCTTGCCAGAGGTTTAAAAATGTTGACAGTAATTTTTTGGAAACAGGCCTGGGTTTGGCTTAAAAACTATTGGTATTGGCCTGTCATAATAATGCTTCTTCTTGCCACCGTCGTTGCTGGCTCTGGTCTTCGAGACAAATTCTTTGATTTGCTTTTTAAGCAGAGAGAAAACTACGAAAAAGAGATTGAAGTCTTGAAGAGAGAGCATACAGCAAAAGAAAAGAAAGTAGAAGAAGTAGTAGAAAATCACTCTGAAGAGCTAAAATTGATTGAAGAAGAGCATAAAATTAAAGTCGACGGCTTAGAACAAGAGAAGCAACAAGAGCTAATTGAGATGGTAAAAAAACACAAGAATAAGCCAGACAAGCTGGCTGCTGAGCTAGCTAGAATACTAAGTGTCGAATATCATAGAAATAATAGGTAAAACATGTTTAAGAAAAGTTTAATATGCTTTATAGTATTTGCGATCGTCTTGTCACCACTACAGGCCTTCGCTGAACAACTGGAAGGGAAAGTGACTGCGTTGTCTTTGGACGAAAGAGCACCGTTTGCTGGTGTGTTGTTAGATCCTATCGCTGCGTCTAAAATGATTGTAGACCAGAAATATCTTAGAACAGAAATAGAACTGGAGTTAACAAAGAGTTTTCAACAGGAGCTAGCAGATAAGCGTTTGTCGTTCGATCTGCTGAAAGTTAATTACGATTCGCTGAAAAAGATCCATGAAGAAACGCTCGCGCTAAAAGATGAGCAAATAGTGGACCTAAATCTGCTCCTCAAAGAAGAGATGTCTAATAATAATAGTAACTGGAAAGTTATTGGAGGCATGACAGTTGGAATCATATTATCTGTGGCAGTTTTTTACGCCAGTGTGGAAATTGTAAAATGAAGAAAAAAGATCTAAATTACATAGCTGGTTTAGAGAAAGCGATCAAGAAGAAATACGGCGACGAAGCAGTAGAAAACCCAGCGAAACATTGGGATGAAGAGAAAGAGCAAGATTATATCGAGCAACTCGAAGAATTTGTAGAAAAACAGAAAAAATTTGAGCAGGACCACAGCGTAGAGAATGTTGACGGTGTTTTAGTTAGCCGTAAACTACTTAATAAAGAGGGAATTTTTAATTGCCCGGTATGTAGTAAAAAATTAAAAACAATAAATGACAACATATATTTCACGAAATTTGACTGTTGTGAAATGTGTTACATAAATTATGTTGAACACCGCGAAAAAAGGTGGTTAGACGGATGGAGACCAAAAAATGTCACAAAAAGTAGTTGATGTATTGAGAGGAATTTCACAGGCTGCCGGCAATATGTACGACGGCGCTACTGATGAAAACGGCGAGCCAATTAAGATCGGGCTTAAGAGAGAGGAGGGAAACCCCCTTCTAGATAAGAGGGTCATTGATGGCTGCTCCGTACGCTGCTGCGGTAAAACTCTGCATGTCTCTTACCATTCTGAGTTACTTTTAAAAGATGTTTACGCTAAAAACTTAGAGAGCGAACTAGAACAAACCATGTCGGATATAGTCAGTTATTTGAAGAAAGAATACAAGAAAATAACTGGAAATACTCTATCACTAAAAGAAAAGGGCGAGTGCGATGCAAGAGTTGAATCGACTAGCCGTATCCGAGTTTTTGTCACAGCCAGAAAAGACTATGAAATCTCGAATATGGGCGATGTTGAGGATATTAAAGAGCCAACAGAGGATAAGTTAGAAAAAACATTTTCCGATTTTCTAGCAAAAGCTTCTGATAAAAAGGCTCCCAATGATAAGCGCAAAGCTGAAAGCTAATAATGTCCTACTCTCTTACTAAAGAGAAAATTTTAAAAGAAGTAATCAAGTCTGGCAAAGATCCGGTGTATTTTATTAATAATTACGCCAAGATCTCTCATCCAATGAGGGGGTTGATTCCCTTTAAAACATATGATTTTCAGTCTGATCTTATAACCGACTTCAATGATCACCGTTTTACGGTTATTCTAAAGGCACGACAGCTAGGAATATCAACAATAACGGCGGCATATGTTGCTTGGATGATGATGTTTCATCGTGACAAAAATGTCTTAGTAATCGCGACAAAGTTCGGAACAGCGGCGAACTTGGTAAAAAAAGTTAAGGCTATTCATCGGCATCTACCTACTTGGATGAAGATCGCTGATATTTTTATTGACAACAGGACTTCTTTTGAGTTAACGAATGGCTCACAGATTAAGGCTTCTTCAACCAGTTCGGATGCCGGCCGATCTGAGGCGTTGTCTCTGTTAGTGATCGACGAGGCTGCGCATGTTGAAGGTCTAGAAGAACTCTGGACTGGTCTGTATCCGACGCTTTCAACCGGCGGCCGTTGTATCGCTCTTTCCACCCCCAACGGCGTCGGCAACTGGTTTCATCAAACCTACGTAGATGCAGAATCCGAACAAAACGACTTTCACTCTGTTGATCTTCCATGGCACGTACATCCGGATCGTGACCAAGAATGGTTTGACAAAGAAACCAAAAATATGTCGAGAAGGCAAATCGCGCAGGAACTTGAATGCAACTTTAACATGTCAGGCGAAACTGTATTTCACCCTGAAGACATGGAGGCGATGCAGTCTACCTTGTGCGAGCCTAAATACAAGACTGGCTTTGATCGAAATCTTTGGATATGGGAAGAGCATGCTGCCGGCAGCTCTTATATGATATCAGCAGACGTCGCACGAGGAGATGGCCAAGACTATTCAACTTTCCATGTCTTTAAGTTAGAGAGTGCTGAGATTGTCGCTGAATATCAGGGAAAGCCAACTCCAGACGTTTTTGCAGATATTCTTTATCAGACTGGCAAGGAATTTGGAGAGTGTATGGTGGTAGTGGAAAACAACTCTGTCGGCTGGGGCGTGTTGACCAAACTACAAGAAAAAGATTATCCAAACCTATATTACTCTAGGAAGTCAACCCACGAACATGTTGAATCCCACAGAGCCGACAGTTCTGGCGTCGTCCCGGGGTTTACAACATCTACAAAAACCAGACCTCTTGCGATCGCAAAATTTGAAGAGCTAATAAGAAACAAACTAATTAATATAAAGTCGAGAAGACTTTTCAACGAAATGAAAACATTTGTCTGGGAAGGTGGTAAGCCAAAAGCGATGAGAAAGCACAACGACGATCTTATTATGGCCTGTGCAATTGGCTGCTGGGTAAAAGAGACTGTCTTTACAGTAAATCAGAGAGAAATAGAGTATAAAAAAGCATTTTTGACAGCTATTTCTTCAACCACAACAGAGCTTAACACTTCCATACCAGGTATGTTAGCATATAAGGAAAAGGAAAAAAATAAAAACAAACAAAATTATAAGAATTTTGTTTGGCTTATTAAGGGATAAACAATGGCGCCTCCAAGCAACAAGAAAAACGTAAAAAATCCAGAAAGCAATCTATTCAAGCAGCTGACAAAGCTCCTTTCTGGTCCACTTGTCAAATATAGAAGACAAGACTCTCGCCAGCTAAAAAAGCGGAGATTAGATAAATATAAGTCTCGCTTTAGATCAGCCAGCGGCCAAGAGTTTAAAATGTCAGCTTACGAAGACGTTTATAGCTCTCTGAGATCAGACTATTATCAGAATCAGAACCGCATGGATAGATATGCAGATTTTGACCAGATGGAATACACACCGGAAATTGCGTCTGCTCTTGATATATACGCAGACGAGATGACTACGTTCTCTGTATACAGACCAATGGTAGATATCTTCTGCAGCAACCAGGAAATTAAATCCGTTGTCGAAACTCTATTGTACAATGTTCTAAACATTGAGTTTAACTTATACGGCTGGTGCCGCTCGATGTGCAAGTACGGTGACTTCTTCTTGTACCTTGATATTGAGCAGGACGAGGGCGTTAAAAACACCATTGGCTTACCATCGAACGAAATAGAAAGGTTGGAAGGTGAGGATAAGCATAATCCGAACTATGTACAGTATCAATGGAACACCGGAGGCCTAACGCTGGAGAACTGGCAAGTTGGTCATTTTAGAATTCTCGGCAATGACAAATTTGCTCCATACGGAACATCAGTTCTTGAGCCCGCGAGAAGAATCTGGAGGCAATTAACGCTCTTGGAAGATGCTGTGATGGCGTATCGTATTGTTCGCTCACCAGACAGGAGAGTGTTCTACATTGACGTCGGCGGCATCCCACCAGAAGACGTTGAACAATACATGCAAAAGGTCATGACTCAAATGAAGAGAAACCAGATCATCGATGCGGACACTGGCCAAGTTGATCTTAGATATAATCCTTTTAGTGTTGAAGAGGACTATTATATTCCAGTACGAGGAGACTCCAGTGGTACAAAGATCGATACTGTTAAGTCTGGTCAGTATACCGGGGATATAGACGACGTAAAGTATCTTAGAGACAAACTTTTTAGTGCGTTAAAAATACCTATGTCATATCTCGCCCGCGGCGATGGCCAGGTAGATGACAAAGCGACATTAGCCCAGAAAGACATCCGGTTCTCAAGGACGGTACAAAGATTGCAGCGCTCTGTGGTCTCTGAGCTAGAAAAAATTTGCATTATCCATCTGTTTACTATGGGATATAGAGGTAACGACTTACTTTCTTTCAAACTAGCTCTGAACAATCCGTCAAAATTAGCTGAACTTCAAGAACTGGAACATTGGAAGGCTCGATTCGATGCCGCAGAGGGAGCAACTGCCGGATACTTTAGCAGAAGGTGGGTTGCAAAAAACATCCTTAACGTTTCCGAAGAAGAATTTGAAAGAATGCAGGCTGAGATGTTCTATGACAAGAAGCACGATTTCTTCTTGGAGCAGGTCGGTGAAACTTCTGCAGCAGAAGGCGGCGGCCTAGGCGGCGCACTCGGAGTCGGAGGCCCAGAAGAAGAAATGCCAGAATTACCAGGCCCAGAAGAGGATGCGCCAGAAGAAGCGGCCCCCGAAGAAACTGGTCCTTTATTGGCCACGCCAGCTGAACCTGCCGCGGCAGAACCTCCTCCGCCGGCCAATCGAAATGAGTACGGCGATGTGACAACCACAACTCCGAGGTCTAAAGGAAAGAGGTATGCACCAACCAACCGCGACGATCGCGGAGCAGGCGCGCGCAAAAGATCCTTTCTCGCACAAGGTGGGCAGCAGTATACCGGTGCTAGTAAAAGATCGTACCTGCACGGGGCTAGCGAATTAATGGGCACTACAAAATTAAATTATAGTTTATCGGAATCTGGAGACTCTAATTACTACGAGGAACAAGAAAAACAAATATTTCTAGAAAATACTGAAATAAAGAAACTAATCAGTGATCTTGAGAATTTGGAGAAAAAATAATATGAAATTAAAGCACAACAAGAAAAGAAACACTGCGTTTGTATACGAGATTTTAATTAACGAAATGTCTAAGGCATCTATGCACAGCTTGCAAGAGAGAAGAGATACTGCTTTAAAAATATTAAAAACTTATTTTTCTAAGAATTGTCTCCTGAGAGAAGAACTGGAGATTTATCGTTCTTTTGAGGGTCTTGAAGACGTCGAGGAACCTACTCTTGAAAAGATAATCTTAGAAGCCCGCGGCCATGCCGCATCTCTCGATAAAGAAGAGGTCTACAGGCAGCAATCAAAAGTCATTAATCTGATTAATAAGACTTTAGGTCCTGAAAGCTGGGACGGCTTTGTGAAGGATTACAAGAAGCTGGCTACGGTTAATCAAACTGTGTTTACGAAGTCAAATCCTAAAAAACAAGTCTTTGTAGAACAGAAATTAATAAAATTATTAATCGAGAAAAAACAAAAATCGGAACCTTTCCCAACAATAAACAAACTGGCTCTAAAAACATTTTTAGAAAAATTTAACCAGCAATATTCAGAGACTTTAAATGAAAATCAAAAATCACTCTTAGGCAAATATGTCACATCGTACAAGGACGACGGACTGGAACTAAAAGCATATTTATATCAAGAAATTGATCGTTTAAAAGAAAGCCTAGAAGTTTTTACACAGGAAGACGCCGGTATGTCCCCTAAACTACAGCTGGTTTTAGAAAAGATTAATGATTATCAAAATAGAAATGTGGACAAAAAGCTTATTACGGAAGTAATTAAGATACAGTCCTTGGTGGGTGAATTACAAAATGGCGATTAAAATAAAGATAGTTCAGGATGGTGTCGAAGTTGAAAAAATACTTCTAAATGCTAGAAAGACTATTGATGGGAATATCATTGTTTCCGATCATCCCGATATGAATATTTTAATCATCCCTTCAAAGAGCAAGATAGTCGCGATGCCAAAAGAGCAAATAGACGACGAGCTTTATGACACACAAAAGCGACTATTTGACTTCCTTTTGAACAAGGGGGTTATCAACTATGATACGATCCAGGCCGGCAACCTGTTCATGACGAAAGAGGCCATGATACCCGATGCGGTAGATGGTGGAGATAAAATACAGTATTGCCTATACGCAATTTCAAATTTTATTGAAGAAGAGTTGCCTTTCTACGAAAATATGAAAGAATACGAGAAAGAAGTAGAAAACCAGCTTCTTGAGCCGGAGATCGACGAATATACAGAGTTTGATCCAAGCAGGCATTCTGCTACTAAGGGCACACTGCCGCCGAGAATGGTCAAGTTCGGCATCCACAGTATTTATAGATTATAGGTGATTCTTGGGCTTATTGTACTTTATTTTTTGTGCTTACGGTATGACATATATCCTTATATATGGCTCTATTTTTAACCCCATTCGTCCAAAAAAAGGAAAGTTAGGTGAACTGTTTAAATGCTCACTTTGTACTGGCTTCTGGGTGGGTGTTTTTTTGTGGAGCATCAATTGCTATACAGAACTATTTACATATAGCTACAATTTTATAAATGCTTTACTTTTGGGAAGCCTGTCAGCCGGAACTAGTTATTTTATAAGTTCTATTTTAGATGACTTTGGCTTAAAGATTAAAAAAATTCACGAGGAGGTGATGGAAAATGAAACAACGTAACATTCCAGAAGTAAGACGCTGCTGCAACGGTAGCACAAACAAGCGGGGGTGAGCCTCGCTTAAGTTTTGGAGAAAATTATGAAACCGAAAGTTAAAAACAGCCCAGCTTCATATGTTTGGGGAGTCAAAAACCCTGAAAGAGTAGCTAACAAGTATAACGGGTACGGAGTTGTTAGGAAAAAAAATGTCAAAAGATCTTCTTAGAGAATATTTTGAGCTTTGTCCAGAAGGAAGGTGTCCAGTAGAACGCCTGACTGAAGCAGAGAAAAGAAATATTTCAAATGGTGCCGTGTACCTTGTTGGTATCTGCCAAAAAGCCGGTACGAAAAATGGCAATGGACGAGTTTATAGAAAAGAAACTCTGCAGAGAGAGATAGAAAGTTATCAAAAAGCAATTGGTGAAAGAAGATCACTTGGCGAATTAGATCATCCTGACGATAGTGTTATAAATTTAAAAAACGCGTCCCACCTGGTAACAAAAATGTGGTGGGATGGTGAAAGTGTCATGGGCAAAATAGAAGTCCTAGATACACCATCTGGCAAAATTTTAAAAGAGCTTGTTAGGTCGGGTATAAAATTAGGAATATCATCTAGAGGTTTAGGTTCCGTCAAAGAAAATAACGGCGAAACAATAGTTGAGGATGATTTTCAGCTAATTTGTTTTGACATGGTTTCTGAACCGTCCACACCAAATGCCTTTTTGTCACCACAAAGAGGGGCCGGCGCTTCATCGGTCGCATCTATAAGCATTTCGCCTAAAATACAAAATTACCTTTCCGAAGGAAAAAACACGGACAAGGTTAGTTCCTTGATCGATTCAATACTGAGAGATAAAAATGAAAGTTAATGAATTTAAGAAAATATTAAAACCCCTCATAGAGCAGACAGTTAAAGAAGTATTGCTACAAGAGGGTGTCTTGTCAAAAATTGTTTCTGAAGTGGCCACCGGACTACAGAAGCCGCTAGTCGAAGCTCAGACTGTCAAGCCGGACCAGTCTCTTCAAAAAGAGGCCGAAGAGTATGAGGCGAGAAGAAAAGAAAGAATCAAAAGACTAAACGAATCGGCGGGCGTTGGCAAGGTCTTTGATCGTAACCAAACTATTCCGGAGGAAAGCTCCAAAGGCGCACTTTCCGGCGTTGGTCCGCGCGATTCAGGCGTAGATATCAGCGGCATCTTAAAGGTGGCGAATGGTAAGTGGAAGCAACTAGCAGGTAACGAATAATGTCAAAAGCTTATAACGTAGAAGTCTCGATAAGACAAACGCGCGGCGATGTTAACAAGCTAATTCGCAAGTTTGTTAAAAAATGCAAAAAAGAAAGAATTGTTGAGGACTATTTAGATAGAAGATTTCACGTTAAACCTTCAACCAGAAAAAGAAGAGAAAAGTTGAAAAAACTCAAAAACGCTAGAAAAGCCGAAGCGGAAAGAGTCAACAAAACCAAAATAAGAGAGAAAAGCAGGAGATAGACAATGGCAACACACGTATATAATAGCTGGGGACGCACAAGAAGCCCAAAAAATATAGCCGGCCCGCAGGGTGCCAGTTCAGAGGTCACCGTCGTGGCGGAGAGCACCCTGGATGCAGTAACTGACGGATATGCGACAGAGAATCAAAGATTTTTGCACGTTCTTGTGACTGATAGGAATGATGGGGACAGCCGAACCGTAACAGTATATGGTTATAATCATGCCTTTGGTATGTGGGCGCCTTTAAATACCCATGGCATCTCTGGTGTCATTGCCGGAACTGCAGCAGTAATAACTGTGGCCGATACCAGTACGGCACCCGCGTCTCAAACTGCTACTCATCGAGAAATGGTAACTATTGAGATCGCCGGCACTGATCGCGTTGCCTTCGTTGGGGACGCCGACGATGTTAAATGTTGGGCCGCTTGTAGCACTTTCTAGCATAGGAGACAAATTGAATGGCAGAAGCGACAGGAAGTATAGCATTTTTAGGAGCGGCAAGATTTCAAGGTTATTGGAACGCGTCCACCAATGAGGCAACTGGCTCTGCTCTTGACGGCGCCAAGTTCACAAGTACAGATATTGGCTTAATACCTGGACTTTTTGAGACTGGAAGCTCAGCCGGCGGAGGTTACGGTACCGGCGGACCAAACGTAACAGCCTCTGCCGGCGATTATTGGCAAGTCACTGGTTCAGGAACACACAATGCTGATGGTACTACAAACTGGAACTTGAACGATTGGTGTATCTATTCTGGCTCAGCCTCCGGAACAGGAACTTGGAAGAAGCTAGCTTTTGAAGATACAATAGCATCAATTATTGTTGGAGACCTCTCTGCATCAGATAAGTTTAATTTAACAGGCAGTGCCAATGGACAAGTTTTATTTATTACCGGTACAACGGACACGACCGTTGCGATGAGTGGCTCACAAAATTTTACTTATGATTTCAATACGGACCAATTACTATTAACCGGAAACCTTCTCATAGCAAATGATAAAAAGCTCTATTTTGGCGCCTCAAATGATGCGTCACTTGAATATGACGAAAACCTCAGCGACTATCTAGTCATATCCGGCTCAACTGCCGGCCTAGCTCTCTCCGGCTCAACTGTCGGGATCGATGGAAAGTTTCATCTTTCTGTCGCTGTCCTAGGCGCCCCCGCCGCGAGCGCAGACTCCTTCTATTTCTTAGATGCAACTGACGGAGAAGTAAAAAGCTCAACAATAAACGCCACACTTGGTGAAATTATTGCAGACGACGGTGGACTCGGGTTGGCTAGCTCCCAACTTGTAATCTCCGGTTCAAACATCGCATCAGCTACAGTCGCAGTGGCCACAGACGAGGTTCTAATTCTCGATTCAGACGGGTCGATAAAAAGAGAAACAATAGCAGACCTCGCTTCAGGAATGGCCGGCTCTGGTATTGCCGCGTCTAGTGGGCAATTAACCGTTAGCGTGGGAGACGATGAAAAACTCTATTTTGGAGCCGACAACGATGCCTACATAGAATACAACGAAGATGGAGACAATTTTCTTGTCATTTCTGGATCCACCGCCGGCGTAGTATTATCCGGCAGCAGTATCGCCTTAGACGGCAAGCTTGTAGGTTCAAGTGACCTAGACACCTATATTGACATTTCTGATACCGCTAATGATCAAATAAATTTAGTAGCTGGAGGCTTTATTTTAGGCACGTTTTATGGCACCGGCGCAAAGAATGTGACAATCAACGCTCTCTCGGAAGACGTTGATTTTAAAGTCAACCAAGATGCTGGCAAAGCTTTATTTATATCCGGTTCGGACGGCATAATTCATGCGCACTACGGTATAACTTTACACGATGACAGTTATGTGGCGGACGATAAAAAGATATACTTGGGCAACGATCAAGACGCTCACATAACGTATGATGAAAACACCACCAATTATTTAATTGTTTCCGGATCCGACGCCGGCCTGGCCCTATCTGGCTCTATAATCGGAATTGACGGAGAGCTTTCTGGACTATTAAGCGGAACTGTCAATTTCAAAATTAAGATGGATGGCAATAGTACAGGCGAATTTAGCGATCAGACGGGCAATCAATTCTTATATTTAGTTCCAGCCGGTAACCTTCGAGGGCCTGCAATTAATGCAGTCGGAGCCGGAAATTCTGGTTTGGGATTTGCCACATCAGGCTCCTCAAAAGCAAGAATTTTTCACGAGGAAGAGGGCAGTAAGTATCTAGTTGTTTCCGGCTCGACCGAAGGCTTGGCGTTGTCCGGCTCATCCGTCGGAGTTGATGGAAAACTTCATTTATCTGTTGTTGCGCTTGGTGCGCCATCGGTATCCGCTGACTCTTTTTATATATTAGATGCAACTGACGGAGAGGTTAAGAGCACAACAATAAACGCCACACTTGGTGAAATTGTTGCAGATGACGGCGGCCTCGCGCGAGCATCTTCGCAACTTCTAATATCGGGCTCAAATATCTCCGCGGCCACCGTCGCTGTTTCTGCAGACGAGGTATTGATGCTCGACGCGGACGGCTCAGTAAAGAAAGAGTCGTTTGTTGACTTAGCTTCGGCCATGGCCGGCACAGGTCTCGACGCTAGCAGTGGGCAGCTTACGGTTGATTTATCAGAAGTGATTGCTTCAGACGGAGCTAACGAGCTGTTGACATCGGACGGAGACGGTACCGCGACCGGAGAGTCAAACCTCACTTACGATGGCACAACCTTTGTAATAAACGATGATGCAAGAGTTAATGATGACCTGCCGCTTTACTTTGGCACACATAGCGACGCTTTCATAAAATACGACGAAACTAATACTGATCTGATGATTATTTCTGGCTCTACCGTCGGCATGGTCTTGTCTGGCTCTTCAGTAACTTTTGACTCAAACGCCACAATGTTTAAGACCGCAGCGGGAGCCCCTTATTTAGCACTTTCTAGCGCGGCTTTAACGCCAACAACCGCCGGCGGCTTCAGTCTAGGCGGAGCGAGCAACGAACTAGGCGACGTTTATATAGCAGACGACAAGAAGATCTATTTTGGTTCAGATCAAGACGCGCACATAGAGTACGATGAAAACCTCAGCGACTATTTGATTATATCTGGCGCCGTCGACGGGCTAGCCCTTTCCGGCACAATTGTTGGAATTGATGGAAAACTAGAGCTTTCAGATGCCAGCGCGCTCCCAGCTTCAAACGGAGGCCTGGCAGCTGCAGGTGGCACACTTGTTGTTTCCGGCTCTGCAATTGCCGATGGCACAATCGCTGTGGCTAGTGACGAAATGGTCTTTCT
>Ga0080013_1005263_pt1 | contig 12172 bp, 20 predicted proteins | sample ETNvirenome_6_85_FD_69236 | JGI IMG/M metagenome (GOLD analysis project Ga0080013, IMG submission 69236) | Marine viral communities from the Pacific Ocean - ETNP_6_85 (SPADES assembly) (version 2) | ecosystem: Environmental > Aquatic > Marine > Oceanic | place: Pacific Ocean | collected 2013-06-19 | reverse complement strand
CAATTACTCCCGCCCCAATTATTACCACATCGCATTTATAAACATCCCTTATTTCTTCCAACTAATCTCCCAATCTTCAAATTCTGCTGCTAAACAATCGATCTTATAATCTTTGCGGCCGCCGGCGATCTCCTGAATTTTATTTTTGGCGGTATTACGGATGCCATTTAACCCATGGGTCAATTCAAGATTGTTTCCGTCTTTAATCCCTTTCCGGTAATTAGATTCATTGTGCCAAATGTGTAAATTCATCTGTGATAAAACGACTGTTGCGCGAAGTACTTCAGCTGTTATTTTCTCACTGGCATCTAAACACAACTGAATGTCGTGCACAATATCCCGAATCTCTTGGGCATATTCATCTTTGTGATCAGAGATAAACACTTCTTTCAATTGAACGATCGAAAGACGATCGATTAGCTCAGAGAGGGTGGGCAAATATTTTCTTTTTTCCATTTTATAGTTTTCTTTCTAAATTAAAAATTGATCAAAGTAGCGCTTATAGTTCTGAAAGTTGGCGCCGAAGAGATGCGCATACTTATAAAAAATTTTAGCCTCCTCTTCGCGCTGGGCCAAGTTGAGCGCTTGTTGGGATCGCCCTCCTTCTAAATACAGCCCCACGGTTTTATGGATTTTTTTAAATTTCGAACCAGTGTTCACGGCGCGGAGCCACATCTCCCAATCATCTGCATAATTACAATCATCTTCGTCAAAAAATCCACTCTTCTCATGAAGTGCTTTGCGCCACATCGGCATCGGGCCCGGGAGGCACTTTATCATATTTTCTTTAGTGAATTCAGCAACTGAATGATCAAACACTTTAGTAGCATTGGTTTGTTCAAGCGTTTCGTTTTTCACCGTGGTAGTCAAACAATTACCATATACCAAATCAACTTCCTCGTCAGCCTCTAGCTCCGCAAGCAAAACTTCTAAACAATCTAAACTTTTTCGGTCATCTAAAAACGCAAACGTAACATATTCACCGCTAGCTTCTTTAAGGGCAAGATTAAGCCCTTCGGTGGGCCTTTTTCTTTCGTCATAACGCACATATTTAATGTTACTGTGAGATTCAACATGACTCTCCACAATCTCTTGTTCATTGCCGGGAGACCCTGTGTCAACGACAATGAGTTCACAGTCATCAAAAATTGTTTGTTGTGTAATATTCTGCAAAAAATCTTCCAAAAAGCCATCATCTTTATAAAAAGTAGTAATAACAGATACTTTTGGAGTTGTGGAGGCGCATGGGGTTGACGCCTCAATTTCCGTTATAAATAATTGTAAAATTTCATCTCTTTTGCCAAGCATAAAATCGACTAGTTCCTCTCCTTTAAGAGAAAACCACGTTTCTTCTGCTGCCCCCACTAAATTGCTAGTTCTTATGGACATACCCATCATGCGTGCTTCAACTACTATTCTCGACAAGGTTTCCGGAGTGCCAGGAAAAAAAACAAAAGTCTTATTCTTTCCCAGCTTTTGCAAAAACTTAATAGGGCTGTTATCCGCTATAAGTTCAAAATCTAATTTCTTACTCTCGCAATAAACCTGCGCCTTTGCCGTATTTTTATGAGGAATTGGAGAATCCATAATAGAAGCTTTATCAGCTTTAGGTTGGGAGGCCATGTGGCGCAAATGATCTAAAGCCTCCAGTGACCACAAATTACCAGCCACTGTTATTACATTATCAGTCTGTAAATTTTTCTCTATAATTTCTTTATGAAAGTGACTTTGACAAACGATCTTTTGAGCATTTTTATAGAAGAAATAGTTTCTTAGTTCTGCGGCTGGGGCATGGAAATAACTATAGTCGGCCGGATTTCGTGAGGCCAAATACTTATGGTCATGTTCATAGATAATATAATCCGCATTTTTACTTAGGAAATTACGACACTCTGGACGTAAATGAATAAAGTTGGAGATTATAAAGAAAGATTTAAGATTTTCTTTGATGAAGTGTAAATCAGCTGTATGGGATTGTTTTTTATCGACCGTGAAGTTAGATTCTCTTAAAAGTTTAATGAGCTCTTCGTTATTTAATTCGCCGCCGCCTACAACTTGATCTACAAAAAAGTCGGCTACAAAAACTACTTTTCTACTCATATTCTTTTATGATATCTTCAATCTCTGCCAGCCAATCCTCAGACGTTTCAAGTTTTCCTAAACATCCCAAGGTCTCTTCGGCGAAAATCTCATGCTGTTTTTCGGATGCAAACTCTTCTAATACATGCTTCTGCAACCTTTGGGCATTACTCTTAAATCTGCCATAATTTTTATACACTTCACGTAGCTGTCGCTTGTAGTCGCGTTCATGGGCGCTACACCACATGGAATCTTCCTGAATAACTCCGGGCCAAACCGCTCCAGGATCAACAGTTTCCAGACTATAGGCTACCTTCGCAATCATTGGTCGCATTTTGCCCTTTTTGTTGGGCGCACTAAGAAAGTCTACATGTCCACTCCACAACGGCGCAATAATCGGAAGACCATTGTATGCCGCTTCGAAAATAGGAAGACCAAAGCCCTCTCCGTGAGTCAAAGAAATCAACGATTTAATTTGGTCATGACGATAGAGCCATGTCATTTGAGAAGGCTTTAAATCGCCATGCAAAAGATAGATCTTACACTTGCGATCTGGAAGGGAAGCTACCATAGCGGTCAGCTTTGCTTCACAAATAAACCGATCCCTTAAACAATCTTTGGCTATATTGGTTTTAACTACTAGGCCGACCTCATCATTCTGGAATTCTTGTAAAAACCACTGAATGGTGTTATCAAGATTTTTACGTGGGCCCCATTGGGCTACAGTAAGATAGTTAAAATCAAAATCTAGCTCTAATCCTGCAATTTCTTCGGGCTCGTACTCGCGGACCGGATAATGTACAATCTCAATTGGCGTTTCACAGCGATAATTTTCAACGACTTCGCCAGTGGCTTCATTCTGGGCTTGATAAGAAGTTGTTTCATAAACATTTTTAGAATGTTCAGAAATAGTAATGATTTTGTCCATCAGGTTGCCCCGACTGAGCCATTCGGGCGCCACTTTTGAGGTCTCGATACCGGCGGTAACGCCCACGTTGACGGGAGCTATTTTTTCCCATTCGTTGGGAATAGTCACCTGAATGCTTAAATCAAAATGGCCCTTTTGCTGCACATACTGTGCACCTTTAAGCGCCAATGTTTCAATCCACCGGCGCTCCTCAGTCTCATCAGTAAGATTTCCTGTGGCGCCCCACTGAACATTTAGTAGATACAGATCATACAGATGCTCATGCGGGCGCAGAGAGCGGAGTAGAAACCGAACGTGTTCTCCATAGCCTGAACGAGATAATGCAGGCCCTCGAACGAGAACTCTTTTTTTCATGTTATCTCCTTGAATTCATGCTTCTGATAGCCTTTACGGGTGTCCCAAGAACCACACTTTTCGTGTAGTGCTGTAAGAGTTTCGTCCCACGTGGACACAAAGTTCTCAAAGCCAAACTTTGTGCGTGACCACTCCCGGCCTGCAAGTCCCAGTTCGCGACGTTTTTCATGACCCATCTCATATAACTCCAGCAAAGCATTAATAAAATCATCTTTATTAAGTCGATCTTCATAAATATACGGTACCTCTTGAGAACCAATGATTGCCTTAGAGGCTGGTTCCAAACCAATTCCAAACCAATTCTCTCCATCCGTTACCTGTTCTTGAAGCCCCCCTGTCATGTTAACCAAAATAGGCGTCCCACACGACAATGATTCAAGAGTGGCCAATCCAAATCCCTCAGCATCAGAAATGTTAATTGTTACATCAGCCATGTTGTACATAAGACACAGATCCTGCGCTCCAATCTTAAGTGTTGAAAAAAGAATTTCGCCCTTGATGAGACCCAATTCATGAATAATTGCTTCCAAATCTTGGCCATGATTGTCCTTAACATCGGTATGCATTATTAATGCGGCCTTATCGTGGCCGACTTTATCTAAGAACTCTTTGAACCAGAAAATTAGACTTCCAGATTGTTTACGGCGCGCATTTCTGTTATTCCAAGCACATATAAACTTGTGGTCTAAATTTTTTTCTTTTCGAATTTTGGTGCGGTCTTCCTCTGAGAGGGGTTGAAAAATATTAGGATCGACAGCATGTGGAATATAAGAACTTTCTACTTCTGGGGCGACCTTCTGGACTATCTCGTGAGTGACTTTGGAAATACATGCAATGTGGTCATTAGATAGGTAGGCCGGCCGGTTAAACATCGGAGGCGGAAAATTGTCCCAAACATGATAATAAATCATTGGCACATGTGCACGAACTTCATTTTCAATTTCCCACAACCAGCCGTAAAAACGTGGATCTGTCATAAACCATAAAATGTCCGGTTTTTGCTGATGGATCATCGCTCGAACCATTTCAGCATTTCCATAGCCATCTACTGGCCAGATAACCCAATCTTCACCCCATTCCTCAGTGGACTGTGGATCATGATTTGGATGCTTGATAGCTCCTCCAAATGAAATAAACTGGTACTTCCCGGTTTTGAGAAGCCCCTCAATTATATAGCGACTTTGGGTGCCTACTCCCGAAGGAGATAGGGGATGATCGCCAATGGTGAAAATCTTGATTTTATCAGACATTTTAGTTCCTTATGGGCAATGTTCAGTATTAAGCAGTTTACAAGGATAGGGCTTGTGACAATGCAGCCTATTCTTGATGCTAAATCTTTTAGTGATATTATAGATTGCTTGATATAGAAGTTTAAGGGCGTTTTCCGTTTTTTTCGGACCACTCGTTACTCTAAATATTTCCACGCGGTTCTTTTTAGCCGTTCTTTTTAGCAGAGCAAAGTGGGTTTCTACGGTCTTGGGGTCGATATTGTGCTTCTGACAGAAGAAATGTTTATACAGAGTTAGCTGGTATGTTACTATTTTCTCTGCTTTTCTCCTACTATCCCAACCCCATGAACAGGTCTTCCAATCAAATAGGTGATATGTGTCTCCCACCTTTACAACCGCATCCACAAAGCCTTTGAAATTGATATTGAAGTTCTCAATTGGCACATAAAGCATCTCTTCCGAAGAGAATACTTCATAATCACCGAAATAGTCTTCGAGGGCATCCTCAACTTCTGCTAAGATCGCTGGGCCGGCGGTTCGCATTGCTTCTACATTTGTCCCATTTACCTCGATATTTTTTTCCATTAGTTCTTGGAGCTTCTTATCAAAGCCGATCTGAAACACTTCTGCTTCGTCGATGTCTTCTTTTAGCAGCTTCTTCTCGCATACGTCGTGGATAGCTGTTCCAAAGGCTGTGTATTCATTGCCCTCAAACGGAGCAACCCTTTCTACCCACGATTTTTTATGATAATGAGGGCACAAAACCCAATCTTTTAATTCAGAATACGATATATGTTCACGCTTGCTCATTCAAAATACTTTCAATTTTTTCATACAAAATGGGGCTGATCTTTTGCACTACCAAGGGGTCATCGAGAAAATACTTTTCAAACCCGTTGGCAAAATACTCTTCGATCGAAGTTGCTCCATAAGGAGAGGTAAAGAGACCCATAGTTAAAGAAACCAATGTTGGATAGCCTACTTCGTGGGCCAAGTATTCATCAAATTTCTTATTATATTCTGTTTGTGCAAAGAGAATCTCATTAGTGGGAAAGCCAGCACTGTTTAAAAGATGGTAAAGACGGCGACGCTTTCCTTTGAATTCTTGGATGAAAGCGTCATCATAAATTTGCCACCCAAATTGCTGTTCCAGCGAATGAGCGGTTTCATGAATAAAGTTTTCCAACATATCAAAATTTGTAGGCTCCTTAGCGGTCATGTAAATAGCTCCATGACTATAGGCCGCATTTCTATCGCGCAAATCCTTAAAGTCACCCACATAAACAGCATCCACATTACCCAAAAGCCTATGAGGTAAAATTTCCTCTACTTCTTGACAAAACACGGGTACATCTACCCCTTCCTCGGGTTCATTAACGACAAAAACCGGAATGTTATAGATGTAGTATTCCACTATTTCTGGGTTGCCACTTCTACATCATCGAGCGCTTGCTGGTAACCTCTTAAAAAGTTTTCTTCTGCTATAGCCATCAAAAACTCCGGAAATTCCGCCGCAAAGACTTCGACTGCCATGTCAACAGTTACTTCCTCTTCGGCTACCAAACGATTTCCAATATAATTGACCACCAACTGTTTTAAGCCCGTGGTGTCATCGATGGGGCTGTTTAAGACAGGATTTTCTTCTTCCATTTTAATCTCACAAATTCTTAGCGGCAAATGTAGCGACTCTCGAACGCTCGCCCTTGTTTAAGGTAACGTGTGCAGCCAAATCAAATGCCTTAAATTTTTCCACAGCATGGGTCAACCCATTAGTTGTGGCATCAATATAGACATTATCAATTTGTTCGACGTCACCCGTTAACACAATTTTTGTTCCTTCACCTACTCTTGTTATTATAGTCTTTAATTCGTGGGTTGTCAAGTTTTGTGCCTCATCAATTATAATAAAGGCATTAGAGATCGAACGACCACGAATGTAAGTCAATGCTTCTATCTCTATTGTACCCTTTTGCATGTAAATGTCAAGGGTTAATTTGTCATTTCCCATCAAAAATTGCAAGTTATCTTGAATAGGCATCAACCAGGGACTCATTTTCTCTTCTAGGCTGCCTGGCAGGAACCCAATGTCCTTTCCAAGGGGCTGTACGGGTCGAGAGACAATTACGCGTGAATACTGCTGCCCTCGCTCATCGATGGTCTGGTCCAGCCCTGCAGCGATGGCACAGATAGTTTTGCCGCTGCCGGCCTTACCAATCGCAGTCACGATTTGAATGCGAGGATCCAGTAATGCATCCAAAAGAAACGATTGTTCTTTATTTCGCGCCTTAATACCCCACACCCCCTTTTTGCGAGGCGCAATTTGTTCTATAGCTGTATCCTTATTAATAAATCTTCCAAGAGCTGACTTTTTCTCGTTGGCGTTGGATACCATCATTATATACTGATTAGGATAGAGGCCACGATCTTCCAAATATACATTTTTCCTTTCATAAAAATTATCAATGACCTGATCATCAACTAACACGCTGGCAAATCCAGTAAAAATCTTTTCGCTATTGTCAACAACTTGATTACTTTGAAAGTCTTCGCTTGAAAGACCCACTGCGTCGGCGATAACACGCATGTTAATATCCCGCGAAACCAGAATTACTTTACGATCTAGTTGATTATGAAATTTAAGGGCTGTGGCAATAATAAGATGATCAGGGACTTTTATGTCCAAATCGCTTGGTAAATCCTCTTGGGTTACACCCTGAGAACTTACCGATTTAATAATCCCCTGTCCTTTTCTTATACGTACACCCTTGCCGATAGAGCCCTGAGATCTTAACTCGTCCCACAACCTAATTATTTTGCGTGCTTGTGCGCCGACGACATCTTGTCTTTTTTTGTGCCCATCTATTTCCTCAAACACCTTTAAAGGAACATAAATGTCATGATTTTTATAAGCATAAATACAATCTGCATTCGTCAGATATACGCTCGTATCTAAAACATAAATTTTCTTGCGAGTCATAAAGGCTCTCTTTGCTCTATTAATTAGAGGTGTCTTTGAGAATCTCTCGATCTAGGCTCTTGGGCACATCGTGCGCCGTGACTATCTCCACTCTCGAAGGCTTAAGCAAATCTTCTCCTTCTTCAGACATGGGCGCAGATTGCGCCAACATTGGCGCCGCTTGAACTAAGGCATCAGAACTTTGTACCTTATTCCCTCCGACGTACCATAATAGTTCAATCCCCAATTTTTTACACAGGTGCATTTCGGGGGTATTATTAGATTCTCTATCACCACCATTAGCAAAATAGGTAGGCTCGATGCGCGTCAAAGCTTCACATACGGTACCATCTAGATCGTCGACGGGCACTGTTTCCTCGACGCCGGCAAAGCCACGTAAAATTTCGCAACGTTCCTCGAAGGGCATGAAAATATAACCCTTTTTTCTCATTAGCCATCCGTCCGAATTAACTATAACGATCAACTTTCCATATTGAGATGCTTCTTTAATTAAACGTAAGTGGCCAACGTGTACAGGATCAAACCCCCCCGAAATACACACTGTGTCATACGGAGTAACCGGTAAATTACTCATCTTCAGGCGGCTCTTCGGGCACAGCCAAAAAGTTTCGCTGAAGTGTGTCAAGTGCTTCCTCGGCTTCTGCCAACTTAACGGTAGCTTGCTGTATCTCGCCCACAATATCAGGATGATCACCGACACCAGCAGCTGCATTTAAATACAAACCAATGGTAGCTAATGCTGACTCTCGTTGTGATTCAAACCGTGCAAGCGTAGCTCGCATCAATTGACTTCCTAATGGATTACTTGTAGTCATAAATTCTCCTTTCATTCTTCTTGTAAATATACCACATTCCCTCTTTGTTTAAAGTTTTTTATTTCAGGTTCGGGTGTATTTGGGTCTTCTGTTTCCCATGGAAGGGGAGTCATATCATAATGAGACATAACTATTTCTATATATTGAATACGCTCAAATAGATTGTTAATGACTCTTACTTGGTCTGAGCGCACTCTATTAACGGCCCAGAGGGTAACAAGGCTCATTATTAATGCAATTAAAGCGGCATATGTTACTAATTCTAGCGTCATAATCTTGGTAGGGTGATGTTAATATTATAGATCATCGTAGTCAACCGGGGCGGTACAGTAAATTACTAGGGTGTATAAATTTTCCCAGCGAGAAGGAATCTTCTTTCTCATTTTACGTGCCCTTTCTCTGGTGCCGGCGTCTATAATCAACGTTAGTCCAAGGCCCCCCTTTTTAATTGTATAAGTACACTCGGAACCAAATTCTATAGCCGCCTTGAGCATAAGCACGTCCTTGGCGTTAATGCTCACTTAATCTTTCTTTCTACGTGTTTTTTTATGTAACTTTTCAAATAGAAGCTTCTTCCATAATGCTGCCTCTATTTCTTCTTTAGGCATTTTTAAAGCATACAAGCCGGCCAAAATAAGACGTATTTCTCTATTGGACAGGTATACCGTCTTCAAGAAGGGCGGGATTTTTCTATCAGTCTTCATTGATTCTTCTCTGTTATAGGCCTTATAGTAATTAGTTACATGTTTTTAAATTGTTTTACTGCTTCATATAACAGAATGTTTGCTGCTTGCGCAGTATTTAAACAATACCCCACTCCGGGCATCGGAATGTATAATACCTCAGATTGCATTAAAATTTCAGTAGGAACTCCAACTTGTTCATTGCCCACAACCAGGCATACAGGGCGAGAAAAATCGAAAGTATAAGAAGATAGGGGTCTTGCGCCCTCCACCAATTCCGCAGAAATAACTTTAATTCCCTCCAGTTCCATTTGAGTAAGGAACTCAGAAGGGCACGAAAATTGAATAATTTCCACATAATCCGTTAAACTCCCCGAGGAAGCTTTTATCCTGCTGCGTTCAGGAACGTGTCCAATAACATAAAGCCGTTCTGCACCAAAGCAAGCAGCACTCCTAACCAAATACCCAAGATTATCGTCAACGCGGAAATTGATAGCGCAGAGACTAATCGGATACTTCTTGGCAATTTTAAGCTTCTCATTATACCGCTGGCGACGTGTTTCCTCTCGATGCATAATACTATTATACACTAAATAATTCAAATGTCAATAAAAAACCCCCTCCGAAGAGGGGGCAAAATATAGAATATTTTAATTATTTTTTCTTAGATTAGCTCGCTGCAGAAGTTGCGAACAGTGTATCCGACACGTCGATAGCAATACCTACGCAGTGCATGTAAGTGCCATCAGACACGAAATCAAACTTTTCACCACTAGTCGAGTCAGTGCTGCAGTTGATGAAATCGTGACTACTGCCATTGGCAACGACCGCTCCTCCACCGTCACCACCAATAATCATACCAGTGAAAAACTCACCAGAGGCTGTACCAATATTCACAATTTGGTCCATAGTGCCACCATCTTGCTCATCAATAATGACGCTACAGTGCCAGCCGGCGCCTACTGTTGCGGCTGCCGGCAATTGGATCAACGTTGTAGCAGCTGGGTTCACGTGAATGACTGCTCCACTCTCGGAAGCCAGTACTGTATAATCTGCAGTTTTAGCCAACCATTTGCGATAAACACCCACTAGTGGATTGGTGGAGTCATGAAATACCGGGACTGCCATCTTTCTCAATAAATTTACTGCTCTTTTGCTCATTTTTAATTCCCTCCTATAGGATTTTTTAATTCAATTTTTAAAGCTTTATCAAGTACTCCGAATTTTCATCCGTGACTCACCTATACATAGTGAGAGAACCACTAGTGGCCTATTTCTTTCTGCGTTTTTTGTTGAGCTTTGCTTTACGCCGTTTCTTCTGTTCTCGCTGGAGACGCCGCGTTTCTTCCAACGCTGCCGCTGGGTCAGTTCGGGTCTTCACCGCAAAGTAACGGTTGCTGACAGACCCCTGCCAATGTACCTTCACCTGTAGATCTTCTTCCATGGCTAGCTCAAGGCGCTTTTGGTCCGCCTCGTTAAATGTTGGAAATCTCCCAACAATCTTCCACGACGGTCCTTCTACGTGGGCCGTTTCTGTGTTTTCAGATATCATTTCTTACCTTTCTTTCCTTTTCTATTTTTAGCGCGTGCTTTGCGCTTCCTTTGACCAAGTTTACGACGCCCTTTACCGGTGCCGTTTCCTCTGTGCTGAAATGCACTTATTTTCATTTTGTTTCCTTCCACAAATAAGTTGCAGACTCGGGCCAAAAAACCTCTTCACCCGTGTCTAATACTTGTATTTTATAGATTGTGGTGGATTTGTCAAGCACTAATCCAATAAATCTTTTAGGAAAAGGCAAAACTACGTCCGTGCGGCGAGCTTCATCCACACAAATTACAATGTCGCCTACCGTTGCGTTTTGTCGAGGCCGTCTGTGTCCCAACCACCCTGTACCCACTTAGAATTCATTACGTGATTGATTTTATTGTAATGTAAATACCCCAAAGCATGTCCTATTTCATGTTCTAATACCAGTTCTTTGACATCAGGCCTCAGATAAATGATAGCCCATTCGATCTCATCATGATCAGTATTAATAAAAAAATGGGTTTCTGCTAAATCTTTGTCCTCTAACTTTATCCCCTGTGTAACCAAATGAATCACAATATATCCCACCGGTTGCTCTTGGCGGCACTTGTTTGAAGGATCATAATGATACTGGGTTGTAAAAAAGCGATGATGGAGTCCTTTCCAAAATTTAACAGCCGCATGAGTCTGTTTCTCAGTTATAGGAGCGTGCTCACAAACTATAACAGTAGGTGTCCGTTTCCAAGTTGCAACTTGAGGAGGCCTATTCTGGATGGCTGGGATTCTCTCAAAATTTGAAACATAATCAGAAGCCAATGCTGGAGATATAAACAGTATTATGCAGCATATAAAAGCTTTTATAAAGTTCTTCATACGTATCATATTTAGTCTTCTAAAAGTATTTTATAATAAACTGTTGACCGGGCTACTTGATTATAATCACTATTTTCGACCACTAACGTTAACCTTTTGTGTGGCTCTTCATCCGGCCGCCACGTAATTTGTAATACATTTTTATCCGGATCCCAAAACCAATCAAAGGCATTACCTTCTTCTTTGTCTTCGGTAATATGCAAACAATCATATTTATTATTGGTGAGATAGGTTATTAAGTTGTCGTACATGCCTATACCACTTCGAAGGGTTAAATTTTCACCACAAAAGTATAAGCTATTAGAATTTTCTAATTCCAAGTATAGAAAGCCAGATAACAGTTCCGTTTCTACATTTTCGAAACATCTCCATATAGCCGGCTGCAAAACTTCTGCTGGATTAGGCCAATAACATCCTATATAAAAATATACATCGCCATAATCTGGTATCACTTCAACCGGAGGATCCGCTTTACAGGCGCAAAGTAATAAAAATATTAATAAATAAGCCCGATACACCCTATAGTAGATAGGAGTGAGTCTTATAAACCGGAATCGACAGTATCGATTTCTGCGTCGGCAGTTTCAAACAAAGCCTTGATTTTACCGCCAAATGTCACCGTTATAGCGATACAAACGACCGCTATGGCCACTAAAATAATAACATATTCGGTCATTCCCTGACCGGCTTCATCTTTGTGAAATTT
>Ga0080013_1005262_pt1 | contig 12178 bp, 20 predicted proteins | sample ETNvirenome_6_85_FD_69236 | JGI IMG/M metagenome (GOLD analysis project Ga0080013, IMG submission 69236) | Marine viral communities from the Pacific Ocean - ETNP_6_85 (SPADES assembly) (version 2) | ecosystem: Environmental > Aquatic > Marine > Oceanic | place: Pacific Ocean | collected 2013-06-19 | reverse complement strand
CCTGCCAAGGAAGCTCAGTCGCAAAGAGTAAAAGATTTCATGAATTATCAGTTGATGGATCAGATGAAGGAATACGAACCTGAATTTGATCAAATGCTATTTCATCTGCCGCTTAGCGGCTCTACTTTTAAAAAAGTATATTATGATGACTTACTGGGACGCGCAGTATCAAAGTTCGTTCCTGCAGATGACCTCGTAGTTCCGTATACGGCTACCTCATTAGACGATGCGGAATCGGTGGTCCATGTTTTAAAAATATCTGAAAACGCCTTAAGAAAGCAGCAGGTTGCTGGCTTCTATTCGGATATTGAATTGACAAAACCCGTTGCTACAACGGATGCAGACACAGTAGTAACCAAGCAAAGAGAATTAGAAGGAACGTCTAAATCAACAAGAACAGAAAGCATGTACACTCTTCTAGAGTGCCATGTGAATCTGGATTTAGAAGGCTTCGAAGATATTGGTCCAGACGGGCAACCGACTGGAATCAAGCTGCCCTACGTCGTAACAGTCGAAGAAGGCAGTCAGAAGGTTCTTTCGATTAGAAGGAACTATGCGCCCAATGATCCATTAAAAAATAAAGTTCAATATTTTGTCCACTTCAAATTTCTGCCAGGACTCGGATTTTATGGTTTTGGACTCATTCATATGATTGGCGGCTTGAGCAGAACGGCAACGTCTGCTCTCCGTCAATTGCTGGACGCAGGAACATTATCAAACCTACCCGCAGGATTTAAACAGAGGGGCGTCAGGGTTAAGGACGACGCTTCACCAATACAGCCAGGAGAATTCAAGGATGTGGATACTCCAGGCGGTAATCTAAAAGATGCATTTGTATTTCTACCCTACAAGGAACCTTCAGCTACATTATTGCAGCTGATGGGAATTGTAGTAACAGCAGGACAGAGATTCGCGTCCATTGCTGACATGCAGGTCGGGGACGGGAACCAAGGTGCGGCAGTTGGTACGACCGTGGCTCTTTTAGAACGTGGTTCAAGAGTGATGTCAGCAATCCATAAACGATTGTACGTAGCCTTAAGACAAGAATTTAAACTGTTGGCAAAAGTATTTGCCCAGTATCTTCCGCCCGAATATCCATACGATGTAGTGGGTGGACAAAGAAATATTAAAGTGGCTGATTTTGATGAAAGAGTGGATATTCTTCCAGTTGCAGATCCAAACATTTTTTCAATGTCTCAAAGACTGACACTGGCGCAAACTGGACTGCAATTGGCAATGTCAAATCCGCAGATGCATAATTTATACATGGCATTTAGAAAAATGTATGAAGCGTTAGGAATAAAAGATATTGATAGAATTTTACCACCACCGGCGCCAAACGCGCCTAAAGATCCATCGTTAGAGCACATTGATGCTTTAGGTGGAAAGCCTTTTCAGGCATTTCCAGGTCAGGATCACAGAGCACACGTTACAGCGCACTTGAACTTCATGTCAACTAACATGGTTAGGAACAATCCAGCGGTTATGGCTGCTTTACAGAAAAATATTTTAGAGCATATTAGTCTCATGGCTCAAGAACAGGTACAATTAGAGTTCAGAGAGCAAATGCAGCAACTGCAAATGCTTTCACAGCAAGCTGCACAGAATCCACAGGCACAACAACAGGTGCAACAAATTACTCAACAAATAGAAGCAAGAAAAGCAGTGTTAATTGCAGAAATGACTGAAGATTTTATGAAGGAAGAGAAGAAAATTACGTCTCAATTTGACCATGATCCGCTTCTTAAACTTAAATCTAGAGAAGTTGACTTAAGAGCAATGGAAAATGAACGTAAACAACAAGAAATGAGTAAAAAATTAGAAATTGATCAGGCTAAACTGGTTCAAAACAGGGATATTACAGAAGATAAGCTTGAACAGAATGAAGAATTAGCAGAATTAAGAGCTGATACTTCAATTGAGAAGCAAGAAATGGCAAATGAGAATAGATTACGAGTTGCTAGAATGAAACCGAAGGGTGGAAACAGTGCCTCTAACAGATAAAGGTGAAAAAATCAAAAAAGCAATGAAAAAACAGTATGGTAAGAAAAAAGGAGAAAAAATTTTCTATGCATCTGTCAATAAAGGCACTATAACAAACATAGATAAGAAAAGGAGCACATAATGGCATGGAATTATAAAAAATCTACAGAAGTTAAAATTCCTGAGCAAAAAAAGATAGTTGATCCTAGATCTGATACTAGTATCAGAGGAAAAAGCTATATTGCTAAGGGAGATAAAAACTCTGTTCCGGCAAAGCAAAAAAAGCCTTATAAAGTAACTTGGTACTAATATGTGGTTCAGTGCAATTAAGCTTGCTTTAAACGCTGGAAGTCACATTTACAAAAAGCGTCAAGAGACAAAGATGGCTATGGCTGATGCGCAGCATATGCATGCAGCTAAGATGGCCCGAGGTGAGGAAGCTTACCAGGGCAAACTTTTAGAAGCCCGTCAAAACGACTACAAGGATGAAATCGTCCTTTTGATCCTCACACTGCCTATAATTGTGCTTGCCTGGGGGGTTTGGTCAGACGATCCGGCCGCTATGGAGAAAATAAACACCTTCTTTGAGCATTTTTCGGCACTGCCGTCATGGTTTACTAATTTATGGATACTTGTATGCGCGAGCATATTTGGTATAAAGGGAACACAGATATTTAGAAATGGTAAAAATAAAAAATAGGAGAAAACTATGAGAAATGACTATGGAAATAAACCTAGAAAAAAACTTGCTGGTGGCAAAAGAGTTGGCAAGCAATTTGGCGGTGGATTACCTATTCAACCACCTGTAGCTGCTAGTCCAATGGGCGTGGCTGCTCCAGGTCGAAGATTTGGTATGAAGCATGGTAAAAGCGCAAAAAAATAAAACAGAAAAGATTGAGAAAAAAGAAACATCTAAACCTGTGACTGAACCTTATATTGGCAGTTACATAGAAGGTGATTTGGGTGGAGTACCGGTTTCAAATCCGCATTTAAAAAAATATTATGGAGAGATGATAAAACCCACATGGAAATCGAAAACGTAATTTATAGATTACAAAAAGAGCTAGAAAGAAAAATTCAATCATTATCAATTTCGGTTACGTCCGGAGGGGTTGACAACATGGAAACATATAAGTATATAATAGGACAAATTAATGCGCTGGAATCAGTGCGCCAGGAACTCTCTAGCCTGCTTGATAAGGAGCAAAATGAAGGAACAGTTGTCGACATCAATACCAAAAATTCACCTACCAAATAAAGATTTGGTTGGTGTAAAAGCATCAGAAAAAAGAGAAGCTACAAAATTACCAAAACCTACAGGTTGGAGACTTTTAGTTTTACCATTTAGAATGGGAGAAAAAACTAAGGGTGGAATACTTATGGGAACCGAAACTATAGACCGACAGCAAGTTGCATCGCAATGCGGAAACGTTCTTGCGATGGGAGACGCTTGTTACAGGGATAAAGAGAGATATCCTTCAGGTCCGTGGTGCAAGGTTGGTGATTGGGTGATCTTTGCGCGCTATGCGGGATCACGCATTGAAATTGAAGGTGGGGAAGTTCGTCTTTTAAATGAAGACGAAATTTTAGCAACCGTACAAGATCCTAAAGACATCTTGCACAAATATTAACCATAGGAGAAACTATGCCAGAAGAAAATAAGATAAAAAAAGAAGATCCAAAGGTAGATCTAGACACTTCAGGACCTGAAGTGGATGTAGCTCTTCCCGAGGAAAAAGCGGAAGAAGTCGTAGAGACCACGGAACAGGAAACGGTAAAAGAAGTTAAAGAAGAACCAGTAAAAGAAGAACCAAAAGAAGAAGTTAAAGAAGATGATTCTAAATTAGAGGAATACAGTAAGGGGGTTCAATCTCGTATCTCTAAACTCACAAGAAAAATGAGAGAAGCAGAACGAAGAGAAGCTGCCGCTACTGAATATGCTCAAGCTTTGGAATATCAAAGAAAAAAAGATCAGTCTCAATTTAAAAAAATGGATACTGACTATTGGTCTAGATTTGAGAAAAATGTTAAAACTGGAATGGAGTCAGCTCAAAAAGAACTGGCAGGCGCCATTGAATCAGGAAACGCAGAAGCTCAGGTTGAGGCTAATAAAAGAATTGCTTCGCTTGCATTTGAAAATGCGAAACTGGAGCAAAGAAAAACAACTGTTGAAGAGGAAAAACCTGTTCAACTTTCAGACGGTGGAAAACTGCCACAGCAAACTCCACAAAGCCTACCTGAACCCGATCCACAAGCGGAAGCATGGGCAAGCAGAAACAAATGGTTTGGTACAGACCGAGCTATGACGTTTACTGCCTTTGAACATCATAAGGATTTGGTTGATAAGGAAGGTTTTGATCCAAAATCAAATGATTATTATGCGGAAATAGACAAAAGAATAAAGGTTGACTTTCCTCATAAGTTTGCTAAAGGTGGAAGTACAGAAACGTCAGGAACCAATCAGTTGGTGGCTTCAGCGACAAGAAGCGTAAGACCTGGACGCAACACTGTGAGACTCACATCTTCACAGGTAGCAATAGCTAAAAAATTAGGTGTGCCACTCGAAGAATATGCAAAACAAATAAAACTCACGGAAGGAGCATAGTATGGAAAAAGAACAAAAAACTTCACGTGCGAGTCAAACACGGCAAAAGACTGAAAGGCCAAAAGTGTGGACTCCTCCATCATCTCTAGATGCACCCCCTGCACCTGATGGATTCAGGCACAGATGGATACGGGCAGAGAGTTTAGGATTTCACGATTCTAAAAATGTCTCTGGAAGATTAAGATCCGGTTATGAATTGGTGAGAGCCGATGAATATAAGGATTCTGATTATCCTGTAATCACTGAAGGAAAATACAAGGGGATTATCGGGGTTGGTGGCCTAGTGCTCGCTAGGGTGCCCGAAGAAATCGCGAAGCAGAGAACTGAATATTTTCAGCGTCAAGCTGAAGGTCAGAATGAAGCCGTAGAACACGATCTCATGAAGGAAGAGCATAAGAGTATGCCTATTGATGTTAATAGGCAGTCTCGTGTAACCTTCGGTGGTACAAAGAAAAGTTAATTTTCTCGGGATAACAACCAATTCCCTATCATCGATTTAATATAACCGTCCACTTCGGTGGACATAAGGAGTAAACTATGGCTAATAGAAATAGCGCAGGATGGGGATTTAGACCAGCTGGGACGTTAGGTAATACACCGGCGACTCAAGGTCTTTCTCAGTACTGGATAGATGCTGGATACTCAACCTCTGATTTATTTCACGGACAGGCGATGAAATCGTCTGGTGGATATTTGATCACTGGTGAAAGTGCAACTACTGTTACAACAGTAGGTGTATTATTCGGTATCTATTATAATGCGGCTACCACTTTGAAACCTACATGGGCTCATTGGTACGACGCAACAATTACTCCAGCAAACAGTGAAGACACTCAAGCGTTTGTTAATGATTATCCTTTTCAGAAGTATACTATAGCTTCAGATGATGCAGTAGCAGCAGATGTTCCTGCAGCTCACGTGAAGTTTATGGAAACTTTCTCAGTGTATGCAAATACAGGTGGAAATACGACTACAGGAAACTCAACAGCAACGCTCGATATCGCGGCAACGAATGCAACAACTCACTCTTGGAGACTATTAAGAAGTGCGGAAGATCCTGAAAATAACGATCTTACAGCAGCTTATTGTACCCTAGAAGTTGTTCAAAACTTGTCCGAATTTGTCGGAACTGGAACGTAATAGGAGCATAAAACTATGGCAATATCAAGAGCACAGCTAGTTAAAGAACTAGAACCAGGTTTGAATGCACTATTTGGCCTGGAGTACAAACGGTATGAAAATCAGCACGCTGAAATTTATACAACTGAATCAAGTGACAGAGCTTTCGAAGAGGAAGTTATGTTATCTGGATTCGCTAACGCACAAGTAAAAGTAGAGGGATCTGGCGTATCATTTGATGAAGCGCAAGAAACTTATACTGCACGTTACACTCATGACACGATTGCTTTAGCATTTGCAATCACAGAAGAAGCTATCGAAGATAATCTCTACGATAGAATTGCTTCTAGATACACAAAAGCTTTGGCAAGATCTATGTCTAATGCGAAACAAGTAAAAGCTGTAACACCTTTAAATAATGGCTTGTCCTCAGTGGCAACATTTAATTCAGGTGACGGCATATCTTTGTTCTCAACTAACCACACAACGGTTAGTGGAACAGCGGTAAAAAATACTTTAACTACGCAAGCAGACTTAAACGAAACATCACTAGAGCAAGGTCTAATCGACATTGCTGGAATGACTGATGAACGTGGATTGAGAGTGGCAGCTAGAGGGGTGAAAATGATTATCCCTTCAGCTAATCAGTTCAATGCTGAGAGATTGTTAAAATCTCCAGGCAGAACTGGAACAGCAGACAATGATATCAATGCTGTTGTGTCTATGGGAATGGTTCCTCAAGGATATAGAGTGAACAATTTCTTAACTGATACTGACAGTTGGTATATTATTACTGATGTGCCTAATGGTATGAAATTATTCCAAAGAGCAGCTTTAAAAACTGCTATGGAAGGTGATTTCGATACTGGCAACGTTAGATACAAAGCTAGAGAAAGATACTCGTTTGGAGTATCCGACTATAGAGGTATCTTCGGTGTTGAAGGTGCGTAATAACTAATTAATGAGGCCGCCTTAAAACGGCCTCATTTTAAATATAGAAAGATAAAGTGAAAAAATTCCTCGTACAAATTTGGGCTTATGATTATCATGCTAAATTTGAAGTTTTAGCTGAAGATAATGCCATTTCCATTGAAGATTCTATCCTTGACAAATTAGGAGAAAAGAGTATAAAGTGGGAATCAACGGGAATGTTTAGAGACACTCCCAAAAGAATAACCTATGAGGAGGTTATTAATGATACAAGACCTATACAAACAAAAAAGGTTCTTGGAGTTGAGTTGGCAGTCTGAGTATAACCAGCATGGTAAATATACTCTGAATATGGTTGAAATTGATGAGAGAATCAAAAAAACCGTCACTGAGATCAAGTTGGAAGAATCTAAGATTGCTGATAGAGAAAATAAAATCAGAAGTTCAGCTCCTGAAGTTACAATAGCCACTTAAGCGCTATTAAAAAATTCATTTTTATCCTAGGGATCCCTTGCACTCTTTATAAAAAAGAGCTATAAATAAATCACTATACAATTAATTAAGAACATAGACGCGTATAGTCGACGGCCTAGAGACTATGTTCAGAAACTAGGAGGATTAATATGGCAACAACAACGTTTAATGGAACGGTACGTTCCGATGGCGATATAAAAGCAACAACTAAAAACACAACTACAGGAGCATTTGTAGATTATGCTGTTATAAAAGCAGCGGGTGGTATGGAAATAGAAAAAGTTGCAAGCACTGGAAACAACATTGTAGCAGCAGGTACTTCAACAGGTACTAACAATGGAAGTTTAGGTACAGCAGCAACTATTTTCAAAGTTACACCTAATGATCATGGATCAGGAATTGCTGATGATGCAATTAACACTTTTGTTAATAAAATTGGTGGTCTTATCTACACTACTATTCTAATCGATCTACATGGTGGATTAGCTTGTGGTGGAACAGCTGACGATGTTATTGGTACTGATGGTGGAGCAGCTAATGCTTACATTGCAGAACTAACAACTGGAGTTAATGGTATTCCATTTGAAATAGAGTTTGCATGCTTAGAAGTACCAACAGGTGGAGATCCAGATATTAATCTAGATTGTTCAGAAACTGGAACTACTGCAGAAAATGCAGCAGTTACTAGTGGAACAAACTTATTTAATAATGGTGACCTAACTTTAGGTTTCTATGCTTCTGCTGATGGTGGAGCAACACTTGCAGCATTAACAAAAAAATATCTTTACTTAACTTGTGGAGATACTACTGAAGCAGCTTACACTGCAGGTAAACTTGTTATTAAAATCACTGGCGCAGCTTTTGATTACAATAACGGTTAATAAATAATAACTTTAATAGAGCGGGAGCTTCGGCTCCCTCTCTCTAACAGGAGGAAAAAATGGCAGACGCAGTAACAAGTCAAACACTATCTGATGGCGATAGAGTCGCTGTTATGAAATTTACAAATATCTCTGATGGTTCAGGAGAAGCATCAGTAAAAAAAGTTGATGTCTCAACTTTAGCAGCTTCATCAAGCAATGGTGCTACGTGTACAAGAGTTCATATTACACAAGTGTGGTATGCAATTTCAGGCATGAGAGTCGATTTAGAATGGAATGCTTCATCTAATGTTAAAGCATTAATTTTAGGCGCTGGAATAGCTTTAGAACCTACTAATGGGTATTTTGATTTTAGATCCTTTGGTGGAATTAAAAATAATGCAGGCGGCGGCATTGATGGAGATATTGATTTAACAACTTTGCATCACACAGCTAACGATGCATATACGATTATTCTAGAGTTAAGTAAGTCATATTAGGAGGTAGCCCATGGCAAATACTACTTCTGGTACAGTCACATTCGACAAGACTTTCGCCGTTGATGAAATTATTCAAGAAGCTTACGAGCGGATTGGTATTTCAGCAGTAAGTGGTTATCAATTAAAAACAGCAAGAAGATCTCTTAACATTCTTTTTCAAGAATGGGGTAATAGAGGTTTGCACTATTGGGAAGTTGGAGATACTAATATTGATCTTGTTGAAGGCCAAGCAGAATATATTTTCTACAGAGCTACAGGTGATGGAACATCTGCAACAACAGCAGGTGGAACAACTGGAACTTCTACTTATGGAATCGCTGATGTTCTAGAAGCAACATATCGAACAAATAAAGGCGAAACAACTCAATCCGATTCAGCATTAACTAAAATTACTAGAACAACTTATTCTGCTCTTGCAAGTAAATTATCTAAAGGAACTCCTTCACAATATTTTGTTCAAAGACTTATAGGTAAAACAACCGTTACACTTTATCCAACACCAGATTCTACTGCAGCGGCAAAATTTGTTCATATGTTTTTTGTGAAAAGAATTCAAGATGCAGATGCAACATATACAGATGCAACAGATACTCCATATAGATTTGTACCATGCATGGCTTCAGGACTTGCATTTTATTTAGCTCAAAAATTTAACCCACAAGTAGTACAACAAATGAAATTGTTGTACGAAGATGAACTGGCACGTGCCCTAGCAGAAGACGGATCTGCAGCAAGCACTTATATAACTCCGAAGAATTATTACCCGAATATATAATGGCATACGCAAGAGGAAAACACGCACAGGCAATATCAGATAGATCAGGAATGGCTTTTCCATATAATGAAATGGTTAGAGAATGGAATGGAATGCTAGTTCATAAATCTGAATATGAACCAAAGCAACCACAACTTGAACCAAAACCTCAAGGTGGAGATGCACAGGGATTACAAAATTCAAGAACAGACAGAACAGAAAATTCAGTAGCACAATTATTGCCCCATGATCCGTTTACCACGTACTCGGCTTCATCAAGCGTAATTAATGTAAATGCTCCAAGTCATGGTTTGACAAATGGAAGTACTTACAGGTTCCGTGGATCACCGACCGTGTCCAGTGGTTCAGCAGGATATGCAGATCCAGCGACCTTTGATGGCATAGCGGGTTCAAACATTGCAAAAGCAGCGGGATATGCTATTAATACAGGTAAGTATGTTGGTGGTGCTAGAGATACAGATTTTACAACAGATTGGTTTTATTTTACAGTCGATACTAGTACTGCAACAGCAGGATCAATAAAAGGAGGAGGGTTTCCAGTCTCAATAGGACCAGCGACTCTTAGTGCATAATGGCAGGATTTACATATTCAACACTTACAACAGCAATTGGTAATTATACCGAAGTTGGAACTTCGGTATTATCTAGTACTATTACAGATCAGTTTATAGATAATTCAGAACTTAGAATTCAAAGAGATGTTCCAATCGATGCTGATAGAAAAGAAGTTATAAGTAATTTAGTTGCTTCAAAAGACAATATTCATGCGCCAGCTGGCACATTATTTGTTAGAGGACTTCAAGTTTATACATCAACAACTGCAGCAACTGGAGCTAATAGCTGGTTAGAGAAGAAAGATATTAGCTATTTAAGAGAGTATGATGCAGCGGAAACGACTACTGGCACACCAAAATATTATGCTATGTCTGGAGGAGCAGAAGGAGTAGGCGCGACCTCTTCAGGAAGAATTACAATTGTTCCAACACCTGATTCAGCTTACACATACAAAATTCATTATAATGCTAGACCTTTAGGATTGAGTTCGGCAAATACGACAACTTACTTAAGTCTTAATTTTGGTAGTGGACTTTTATATGCTTGCTTGGTAGAAGCATTTAGCTATTTAAAAGGTCCGATGGATATGTTACAATTATACGAACAAAAATATCAAACCGAAGTACAAAAATTCGGTGCAGAACAACTAGGGAGACGAAGACGAGACGACTATACGGACGGGGAACCACGTATACCAGTTAACGTTCAGTCACCGTAAGGAGAAACAATGGCTAATAAATATCATACTCAATTAAGAAATAAGGCATCAGCAAAAATATTTAAAATTGCAGGTGGTGTTCTAAATAGAAATATAGCTTCAAAAGAGCTATTTAAAAAAGTTAATAAACCTAAAAAAAGATTTAACAGAGGTGGAAAAGTATAATGGCAACACTAACAACAACTATCAAAGAAGCAATCACTCTTAACAACATAGATTATGGATCGGAAAGATCTTTAGATATTTCTAGTGTTAATGAAGTTGTAAAAAGAGTTGTAACCGCATCAACAACAGAATGTGGTCTTATAGGATTTTTATCGGCGCTTAGTAGCGTTGGTGTAACAGCTAATAAAGTTGGTTATGTTGCAGGAATGTTTGATGATGGTGATGTAAGATATATTAGAATTACAAATTTAGATGATTCAAATCATATTATGTTAACTTTTAGAGATGAAGATAATACAGAATTTAGAATGAAAGTAGATGCTGGTCACTCGTTTATTTATCCAGGTGATAATAGCGGTGGCGTTGTAGATACAATGAAAGCATCCGGATCCGCTTTAGCTTCGGGTCTTTCTGACTTAGTAGATATTACAGTGGATACAGATACAGCATCTTGTGATGTTGAAGTATTTGTAGGAAGCGCGTAGGAGATAAAATGGGTGATAAATCAGTAAAAAATAGAGATTGGTCAGGAGCTATTGGACAGGCAGCAAGAGAACTTCCGAAAGAATTAAAGAATGTTTTAAAATTAAAAAAGATAGCTGAAGGAAAAGCAGCTAGACCAATTACTGGAAAAGTAAGTAAAATTTTAAAGGATAAAAACTAATGGCATCATCATATACGGGTCTTGGTACAGAACTGATGACTACCGGCGAGAATGCCGGTAACTGGGGAACGAAGACTAATGTTAATTTACAAATTATAGAACAGTTAGCTGGTGGTTATACTGAAAAAGCTGTAACATCAACTCCTACTACATTATCCGTTTCCGATGGATCAGCAGGTGCAGAACTTGCACACAGAATTATAAAATTTACAGGGACAATTAGTGAAAATACTGTAGTAACAATTCCTTTAGATGTTCAACAGATGTATGTTCTTTTGAATGGTACATCTGGCTCTTATACAGTTCAATTTAAATATGTCACTGGATCAGGATCCAGTGTTACTTTTTCAGCAACCGATAAAGGAACTAAAATTGTTTATGCAACTGCTGATGATGGTACCAATCCAAATATAGTTGACACTGGTATTGCATCACATCAAATAAATAACACTATAACAGTCGGTGTTGACGACACTGGTTATGACGTTAAATTCTTTGGTGCAACAGCAAGTGCCTACATGCTTTGGGATGAATCAGCAGATGATCTTGTATTAGCAGGTGCTGCAGGAATAGATCTTGCAGGAGATATTGATGTCGATGGAACAGCCAATTTAGACGCTGTTGATATTGATGGCGCTGTACAATTAGATTCAACGCTTACAGTTGGAGCAAACGATCAAGGATATGATATAAAATTCTTCGGAGACACAGCAAGTGCTTACATGTTGTGGGACACTTCGGCAGATGATTTAATTTTAGCAGGTGGAGCTGGACTTGTTATACCTGATGCAGGAAATATTGGATCTGCTTCTGATACAGATGCGGTTGCC
>Ga0080013_1005261_pt1 | contig 12178 bp, 9 predicted proteins | sample ETNvirenome_6_85_FD_69236 | JGI IMG/M metagenome (GOLD analysis project Ga0080013, IMG submission 69236) | Marine viral communities from the Pacific Ocean - ETNP_6_85 (SPADES assembly) (version 2) | ecosystem: Environmental > Aquatic > Marine > Oceanic | place: Pacific Ocean | collected 2013-06-19 | reverse complement strand
AGTACAGCTACTATTGTTGGATCAGCTATATTTAAAGATTCAGTCTCTGTAAGCGGTAATGTTAATATAGCTGGTAATACTTCTATAGGTGGTACAGCAACTGTAGGTGGAGCCTTTGTAGCAGGAGGAGCCGCACAATTACAAAGCACTGTTACGGCAGTTGGTGCAGCTACTTTTAAATCAGATGTTTCTGTAAGTGGTAATACTAGAATAGGAGGGACTGTAACAATAGCAGGGGCTGTTAGTCTTGCTTCTACTCTTAGTGTTGCAGGAGCCACTAACTTTGCTTCTACTGTTACAGTAGTAGGTGCAGGTACATTTAAATCTGCAGTCTCTGTAAGTGGTAATGTTAATATAGCTGGTAATACTTCTATAGGCGGCACAGTTACAATATCAGGTGCTAATCTTGCTGCACCTAATGCTAAAGTATGTGCCTCTGCTTACTATGGTGATGGCTCTAATCTTACAGGTGCAATGCCTACAGGAGCTATATTACCTTATGGTGCTAGTGTTGCTCCATCAGGATATGTATTATGTAATGGTACAGCTATATCAAGAAGCACATACTCTGATTTATTTGGGGTTGTTGGAACAAAGTATGGCGTTGGAGATGGTTCTAGTACCTTTAATGTTCCAGATACTAGAGGTCGTTTTCTTGCTGGTTGGGATGCTGGTACAAGTGTATTAACAAGTGTGACAGTAAGTATGATTACAGGTGCTAGTATAGGTAATACTGGTGGTACACAAGCAGTTGCTTTGGCTGTTGCACAAATACCTTCTCACCAACATCACATGTGGGTTAGTGGTAGTGGTTCAGATGAGGGAAGTGAAACTGGAGTAGCTGGTTTTAGTTCACAAACTGATTGGGGTGCTATTTCTAGCGTTAGTACTGGATCTACAGGAGGTAGTGGTTCTCATAGTAATATTCCTCCTTCATTAATTATTAACTATATTATTAAAACTTAGTATTGGTATAAACACTAATGACTGCACGTCTTGCAAAATTTGATTTTAAACAAGGCTTTCACCGTGAGTCTACTCAGTATGAGGAAGACGGTAAGTGGTATGATGGTAATCGTGTTCGATTTCGGGCAGGAAAACCTGAGAATATGCGAGGATATGAAACAAGAGTAAGCTCAACCTTTGATGGTAGTGCTAGAGATTTATTAACATATAGAAGTAATAATAGTAAAAAGAGAATGGTGTTTGGTACACCAGATAAACTTTATGAAAGTAGTGGTGATACATTAACAGATATTACACCTATTACAACTAAAGCTACATTAACAAAATGTTTTGGTACATCAAGTGGAACTACAAGAGTATCTTGCTCAGATAATGGGCATGGTCAGGCAGTAGGAAACTATGTTACCTTTACTTCTACTTCTGCAATAGGAAGTAGTAATGTAAGTTTAAGTGGAAATGTTTATCAAATTGTTTCTGTAATGGATGCTAACTCATTTAGTATAACTGTTTCAGCAGCAGCAGATAGTACAGAATCTGCACAGGGAGACGCAACATTTAATTATTTAATACCTACAGGTAATTCCGTAGCTGTTGCTGGTACAGGTTTTGGAGCCGCTTCTTATAATGCAGCAGATCCTACTTCAGTTGGTATTAGTAAGATAACTACAACAGAGAGTAATACTTTAGTAACAATATCATGTGCAGCAGCGCATGGAGGGGCAGCAAATGATTCTATATTTTTTATGCCAGCTAATAATTCCGTAACTCCTGTAACCGTAGGTGGTAATTTAATTTTAACAAAACCATCATTAAATGGTGTGGCAGTTGGAGGACCAGACTTTACTATTGTATCTGTTAATGGTACACAAATTATCTTTAATGTAGAAACAGCAGCATCTGCAGGTGGTGATGTAACATCTAATATTAATATGACTGCTCGTATTTATCCACAAGAAGCTGGAGGAGCAGCCTCTACATTAAGATCATGGAATGAACCAGCAAGTGCAGATGCTACTGATATTGTTTTTGATATTACACAATGGAGCCTTGACAATTGGGGAACTGATGTTATAGCTAATAGGAGTGGAAGTAATATCTTTTATTTTGAAAGTGATGCTTCTACAACACCAATAAGGGCAACATCAATAACAACATCACCAGTTAGTGTCAACTCTATTGTCGTATCTCCTAATGATAGACACCTAATAGCATTAGGAGCTAATCAATATGAAGCATCTGCTACAGTAAGTGGCACATTTAATGCCATGTTAGTTCGTTGGTCTGATCAAGATAATAGAACAGATTGGGTTCCAGCAGCTACAAATACAGCAGGTGAAGTTGTATTAACAGACGGCACAGAAATTGTTGGTGGGGTCAGAGCAAAGAATGCTATTAACATTTGGACTGATAATGCCTTGTGGACAATGAATTATGTTGGACCTCCTTTTACATTTCGCTTCCAACAGCAGGGTACAAACTGTGGTATGATTGCTCAACACGCAGCAGTAGATTATAATGGTACTACTTATTGGATGGGATACGATAACTTTTATTTATTTGATGGTGCTGTAAGAACCTTAGACTGCACTGTTAGACGATATATATTTGATAGATTAAATATAAAATATAAAGATAAAGTATTTGCAGGTATTAATTCAGAGTTTCAAGAAATTATCTGGTTATATGCTTCTTCTGGTAATAATGTTTCAGAGTGTGATAGTTATGTTATCTACTCTCCTGAGAATGGTTATTGGGTTTATGGTGAGATGATCTTTACAACCTTTGCTGATAGAGAAGTCTTTGGTAATACAATTACTACGGGTGTAACAGCAGCAGGAAATAATGTTTATAACAATGAACCTCAAGGAGTATTTACAGCTAATAATGAAGTCTTAACATCTTATATTGAGTCAGCAGACTTTGATGTACAAGATGGTAATGATATTATGTACATGAATAAATTAATACCTGACTTTGATTTAAGTACAGGTAAGATCAAAGTTAAATTAATAACTAAGAAATATCCTGAAAGTAATAATACTATTACAAAAGAATTTGATGTAACAGATCAAACTGAGAAAGTTAATTTTAGGGCGAGGGGAAGGCAAGCTAAAATTAGGGTATCTTGTTCATCACAGAACTCAAGTTGGAAATGGGGATCAATACGACTTGGAGTTCAAGGTGATGGTGGCAGATAATGTCAAGATACCCAACCTTTCCATTTTATATCAACGATATGAAAGTGGAAGAAGTCCGTGAACTGTATCAAACAATACAATCGTGGGCAGCAGTATTAACAAATGAACTTGATTCAAGGGATATAGATGTTGAAACAACTCCTTCAACAAATATATATGCAGTAACAACAGTAACTAATATAGGAAGGCCAATGAAAGGTGATGTAGCTTACTCAACAAGCTCTGGTAAATTTAAAGGATATGTGAGTCTAGGTGCAGAAACTTCATGGCAGGATTTAAACTAATGAGAACAATAAAAGAACATTTTGATTTAATTAATAATAGCACATTTATTCAGAATGTCAATAGAGGAAATGCTATTGATCATAATAGATATTTATTGAGTCAGAAGCAAGATCATTTTAAAAAGATAAAATCTGATACTGGAGAGTTTTTTAAAGAACAGACTGCACCACAGTCTAATTATGCGAGGTTGAAGTAATGATTGAAGAAAATCCAAAAAAAGTAATTCAAGCAGAACAATTATTACAATTAAGAGAAGATTTAAAAACTCCTACTTTAACGGATAATCTTAAATATATGGAAGATGAGGGAGCGCCTATAGGTACTGTAGGTACTAATGTAGAAGATGTAATGGTTCCTAATCAAGGTCAAGGTATGGCTTCTTCACCTGATCCAAGAGAAGCTTTAAAAGCTGTACCAAAAGATGTTGATCCTTCTCCTGCAGCCTTACAACAAATGTTGGTAGAACAAGAAACGAATCAAAAACAAGAACAACTTATGCCTAACCAAAATGTTCATGATATATTGTTTACTGCTGTTAATAATACAGGAGACTCTATTGCTGCTATGGCTACAGAAACTCTACTTAAAAATGCTGGCCTAGATATAATGGGTATGATACAAGCTGAAGAAGGTGGAAGATTGAATAGAGAATCAGGAGGAGGCTTAATGAAACTAGCAGCAGGTGGAGAATTTGCTGGTAGAGTTCCCGGTGATGGTCATGGAATGGAAGATAATGTTTTTATGCCTATTAAAGAGGGTACAGAACAAGTAGCAACACTAGCTGTAAGTCCTACAGAGTATGTAGTTGATAGTCATACTATGGCAGCTTTAGGTAATGGTAATCCAGATAAAGGGGCTGACGTAATGGATGAAGTAGTAAAAAGAGTAAGGCAACAGGCGTTTGGCACACGTCAACAACCTAATGAAATAAATGGACTAGCAGCACTTAGTCCAATGATAGAGAGGGTATAAAATGGGATTTTTATCAAACTTATTTGGCGGTGGGCCAAAGACAACTGTTGTTCAGAGTAAGATACCTGAAGAGCTTGCTCCTTATGTAACAGAAGTAAATAGAGAACAACAAGAACTCTATAGGAGAAGGCTTGCAGAAGATCCTTCTACATACCAGTATCAAGGGCAAACTATTGCTGATCTTACACAAGATCAACTAGATGCTAGGGGTGGTATTCGTGGTCTTGTAGGTTCTACTGCAGATGACTATGCTCTTGCTCGTCAAGGAATTACAGGAGGTGATGAAAGGTTTAAAACTGATATTTCTCCTGAACGTCTTGAAGCATTACAACGAGGAGACTATGATAGAATTGATCCTACAGTTGCAGCCCGTGGTGTAGACTTTACAGGCGCACCTACAGGATTTACATCTGAAAGATTTCAAGAAAAAGATATTAGTGAATATATGAATCCCTATCAACGTGCTGTCACTGATATAGAAAAAAGAAAAGCTCAAGAAGATTTTGCTAAACTAATGCCAGAATTTGAAAAACAAGCTGTGAAAATGGGTGGTATGTCTGGTATGGGTTCAAGGGCTGGTGTTCAAGCTGGTTTACTTGGAGCAAAACAATTAGAACGTCTTGGTGATTTAGAAAAAACAGGATTGTTAGAAGCTTATCAAGATGCACAAGCACGTAAAGCTGAAGATTTTGATAGATTTAGAGATCAACGCTCATTTGAAGAACGTGAAAGAGCTTTCTTAGAAGGAGAAAGAGATTATCTAACTGGTTTAGACATTGGTAATATAGATAGGCGAAGAGGAGAAAGAGCTTTTGATGTTGGTTTTGATAGAGATCAACAAGCTTTTCTAAAAGGTGAAAGAGATTTTGAAAAAGGTGAGAGAACTTTTGAAGCACAACAATTTGCTGATCGTAAGAAAAGAGAAAGACAACAAGCTCAAGATCTACAGTCTTTAGCCAAAGGTCGTTATGGTCAAGAAATGAGAGAACTTGGTGCCTTAGAAACATTAGGTGCTGATGCTGAGAAGAGAGCGCAAAAAGGTCTTGATCGTTCTTATGCTGATTGGCTTGAAAGAAGAGAACGTCCTGAAACATTATTAGGTAGATACACAAGTGCTATCTATGGTAATCCTATGTTAGCTAAACCTTCTCAAACAACTACTACACCGGGAGTACCTTTTGGTCAACAGATGTTAGGCATTGGTACAGCTATAGCAGGTGCTGGTGGTTTTAATCCTTTCTTTGGAGCTAAAGCACCGGCTGCTACAGGAGGTGGTATTGCCTCTCTTATGCCTACAGTTTATAGAGATAATGGTGGTATGATGGGTCCACGAATAGGTAGTAATGAAATAAAATTTTTAGATGACCAAATTGAAAGACAGAGAAATGTTTTAAAAATGTATCAAAAGAATGCAGCCGCAGGAAATCCAAGTGCAGATGCTCAAGCTAAAAGAATAATGATGAATTTACAACAAAACTTATTACCAAAAAGATCAGCATTGATGGAGGATGCTGGCGCAAAAAAGTTTAAAAGACCAGTACCTCCTGTTACAGAATCGGAACCACAACTACCACCACCTGTAGAAAACTCTATAGATGCAGCAAGACGGGCTGCTGTTTCTACTGGTACGCCAAATAATCCTACTCCTGCTGTTTCTGTTCCTACTAGTGATGGTACTGTTCCTACTAGTGATGGTACTGTTCCTACTAGTGATGGTATTGTTCCTACTAGTGATGGTACTGTTCCTACTAGTGATGGTGCTGGTCCTGCTGTTTCTAGTTCATTATTTTCAGTAGATTCTATAATAGGACCAGCAAAGGAAAGAGATCCTAAAGAGAGGAAAATGTTAGATAAGGCTATAGAAAAGTTGATGAGTAGCCAACAAGAAGCTTATAAACTTTCGGAAGCATATAATAAAAGAAATATAGAAGAAGAAATTGGTGCATCAGCACAAAAAAGTAAAGAAGATGTAGACGCAGCCCTTACTAAGTATATGGATGTAGTAAAAAATAGTAAAGATGAAGAAATTAAATATTTAAAAGAAAGCATGCCACCGGGTAAAGATTATAATGAATTGCTTGTTTTAATGGGATTACATGGAGCAACGCATCCTGATGGATTTTTAGCAGGTGCTGCTATAGGATATGAAAAGTGGAGTAAAAATAATAAACTTAATGAAAAAGAAACTAGAGCAGTTAAAAGAGCGTTGTCTGCTTTGGAAGGAAAATTTACACGTATGATGGCTGGTAAGACATTTGATTTTCAAATGATTGTAACAAAACTAGATGCAAAAACAAGAGAAAAACTAATGGCACTTCCTGCTCAAAAACTGGCTGAAGCTAGAAAAAATGTAGCATCGGCTAGAAGTGATATTGAAGCGATTGCAAAAATTAGGAAAATGCTAGGAGGAGGATCAAAGACTAGAACATTAGGTAAGGGTCAAAGTGCAAAAGCAATAGGTGATCAGTTAAGAAAATCACCACAACTTATGAAAGCTTTAGGTTATAATAGAAGTACAGTAGAGAGATTGGGTCCAGAGATAATAGATTCAACTCCAGTTTCAAGTTTATCAAGAGCTATTAGTTTAGCAGCCAACAAAATGTATCAAGCTAATCCAAAACGAGTTCCAGAAAAAGGAAGTTCAGGAACGGCTGAAAAATTAGAAAATAAAATTATAAACAACATCCTAGCAAAAACAAAGGATAGAAGTATAAACCCAGAAGACCTTAAAAAATATATAACAAGTCTTTATAAATATGCTGAAACTCCTCCTAGTTTTTTTCAAGGTAGGTAATAATGTCTATTAATATCTACACTCAAACTTTTCAAAATACTTTAGAAGATTTTAATAATATTTTATTTGATAAGACTAATAAAGGTCAGCAGTTTGCTGATAGTGAAGAACTTCAAAAAAAATTTGTTGAACAAAAGGGTATGAATTGGGAAGATTTTAAAAGTGGATATGATGAATGGTATGCTGCTACCAAAAGAGGTGTGAAAGATTTTCGTGGTTCACAAATTCAATTTGATGATAATCCTGAAACAAGTGTACTTGAAGAAACTGCTGGAACATTACTTAGAATTGGTGGCAGAACAGCAGAAGAGTTTTCTAATTATTTATCTTTACTTCCCGGTGTATCTGGAAAAACATCTTTAGCAGCTTCTCTTCCTAAAGAGTGGCAAGAATACTTTGATCCTTATCATGGAGATGGTATACAAGGAACTGCTGAAAACTTAGGAGCGCAAGTAGCTACATTTATTGGTGGTCCTGTTAGTTGGACTTTAAAAGGTGCTTCTGCTATAAGTAAGGCAAAGAACTTAGGAAAACATGCCGATACAATTAAAAAAATAATGGGTAGTAAGAAGGGTAAGCTAGGTGCCCTTGGTGTTACTTCGGCTGCTCATGAGAGTATTATTAATAATACAGATATAAATGCACTTGAAGAAATGGTTAAGTCTCCTGAAGGATTAAAAATATTAGAAGCATTAGAAAATAATCCAGATGATAGACAACTTACTAACCTTGCTAAAAACTTTGCTATAAACTTAGGAATTGAAGGAGCTTTCCTTGGTACTGGTATGGGAATAGTTAAAGGTTATAAAGCTTTTAAAAATACAAAAACAGGTTATCGTATACACCGACTACTTCAAAGAAATCTTTCAACTCGTATGGGAACAAATGATAAATTTCATGACGAATACATTACAAGAAAAGGTGCGGCTAATAAAGCATTAGTTGAAGCAACAGGAATAGCAAAGACATTAGAGCGTTCAGTAACAAAGAATGATAAAGGAGCCTATGAACAATACTTAAAAGTTAATCCAACTAGATATATAGATAATCTTGATATGGATATAGGAACAAATGAAGATGTCGTAACAGCGGCATTAAAAGGAGATGCTCAAGCCTTTGATGTTTTGTCTAAAGAAACTAGAAATTTAGTTACAGAAATGAGAACTAATATAGATGATATTTCTCAACATCTAGGAGATAATGTTTTTAAAGGAAAACTTACAGGAGGAATAACAAAAAATTTAGGTGTATATTTAAATAGATCTTATAGAATATTTGATGATGGTTTTTATAGAAAAGATATTGAAAAAGCTGCTAATAAATATATAGATTCAATTAAAAAAAATAAAGAATATAAACCAATGACTTCAAAAGGAGAAGAGCTAAAAAGAGTTATTGACGATGCGTGGCATTTTTGGAAAAAAGAATTTCCTAATCTTACTGACGACCAGCTTGGAAAAAGATTAAAAAAATTTTTAGGTAAAGCGGGAGAAGGAGAGTCAGATGCTTTATTTACTCTTGCCACTAAAGGAGATTCTTTATTAGGAACATCTAAAGCAACTAAAAGACTTAATAATATGCCAAGAGAATTAAGGGCTTTATACGGAGAAATTAAAAATCCTTATCAATCTTATATCAATACAATGGGTAAAATTTCTGTATTAAAAGCTGAAAATGATTTTATGTCTACGATTGCTCATAATTTAGAAAAAGATGGCTTAACAAAATGGGCGGCAACGGCTGACGACGTTCCTGAGACTCAAGGTATACCTTGGAAAAACATTCAAGATCTTGCTAATGATAGGGCTAGTTTAGTTTTTGGTGGTCCTAAAAATTTAAGAACAATAAAAGGTCTTTCAGCTTCAGCAAAAAAAGTATATGTATCACCTGAATATGTGGATATTTTAGAAAAAATGACAAAAGAGTCAGAGAAGGGTTCAGCACTTCTTAAATATTGGGGAGCTATGAAAGGTATTACTCAAGCTCAAGCAACTGTATATAATCCAGCTACACATGGAAGAAACGTAGTAGGTAACATGATATTTATGTTAGCTAATGGAATGGTTCCTTTTGGTAAGGGAAGCTTTACTGCTTTACAACAAACTAGCGCAAGGCTTAATAATCAGAATGATAAAGATTTAAATAAACTTATAGGAGAAATGGTTGGTCTTGGTTTAGCAGATAGTAGTGTTACTCTTGGACTTGTTAAAGATGGTTTTAAAAAATTAACAGATGAAAGTAAATTTATAAATTCTCTCAAAGGTGAAGGAAAGGTTAGGACTGCTGTTCGGGGTGCTGTTTCTCCTGCTAAATATATTGCTAAATTATATGAAGCTGAAGATTTTGTATTTAAAGTAATGCATTATGAAAAAACTTTAGATATGTTAAAAAAAGCTTTACCTGATATGGCAGAAGATGAAGTAAAAAAATTAGCAGCCAGAAGAACAAGAGATTTAATGCCTAACTATAATCTTGTTCCACAATTTTTTAAAAATTTACGGTACATGCCAATTGGTGACTTTGCTGCTTTTCCTGCTGAATCAACAAGGATAGCTAAAAATCTTGTTAAATATACATTAGATGATTTAACTAGTGGTGTGCCTGCTTTAGAAAACGCAGCTAAACGAAGACTAGCTGGAATGACAAGTGTTGCTATTATACCTGAAGCAGCGGAAGACATGTCAGCTAGGTTATTTGATTATAGTCAAGAAGATCAAGATGCAATTAAAAAAGTTGATGCTCCATTCTATGCTGGCAGTAATAAAGTTTTTGTTGGAAAGAAAAGAAAAAATAGTAAGGGAGAGATAATAGCAGACGTTGCTAGATTTGGACCCTTTGACCCTATGGATCAGGTTAGAGTAGCTTCAAAATTTATTCATCAAGCACTTCTTTCAGGAATGGATTGGGCAGGACTAGGAGAACCTGAAAAAGAACTTTTTACTAAAAAAGCTGCTGTAGCTATGTTAGATAAAACGCTTGGTCCTTTTATAGGAACTTCAATGATAACAGACGCTCTTATTGAAACAGCAGGGGGAAGAGATAGGTATGCTCCAAACAGTACAACAGGTGCATTGTTAAGTCATCTAAGAAGTGCCTTGTCCTCAAGGTATAATATAGATATAGATGAAAAATACTTAAAAGGAGCATCAAGAGTTTTATCATCTTTTGAACCGGGATTCTTTAAATTTTTAGAAAGAAGAAAAGAATATGAAAGATCTTTAGAAGCTCAAAGAAAAAGAGAAGACGCTTTAGGTATCGAACGAACAGGCAAAGCCTTTAATAAATATAATTCTGAAATGGCTGTTGTTGATATAAAAGATTTTGCAGGTTTAGGAACAAAACCTATAAATTTAACAACTGGTGTTTACTTTAATGTAGGAAAACCTTTATTAAATATAAATAAATTAGATAGTAATTATCTTTCAAAATGGAAAGATCAGACACTATCTAACGAAGAAGGTCAAAGGCTTGTTGATGAGTATGATGGATTACAAAGGGATAGAAAATCAGAGCTTTTAGATGCAAGAAGAATGATACAAACCTATAGAAGTCTTGGTTTTTCAAATAAAGATATTGAAAACGCTCTCTCTCAAAAAGGAATGAAAAAAGTTTCTAAAGAACTTTTAGCAAGATTAGTTGATTTAGAAGATAATATGTATTCTTCTACAAAAATTCCTGATTCGCTCTATATAGAAATATATGATAACTTTGGTAAAGATAGAATGTTTGTAGATGCTTTAAATTTAAAAACTATTAAAGCTGATAGAGGAAAAATTGATGATACTGAAAAATAAAATTAGGAGAAACTAATGATTGATAATCCTGCAATGATATGGAATGCTATACTAAGTCTTGCCTGTGGCTCTTTTATGTGGTGGATGAGAGGCATCAATGTAAAGATAGAAGAGAATAGAAAGCTGGTAAGCAGGACCAGAGAAGAAATGGCTAAAGAATATGCACTTAAAGATGAAGTGGATAAAGACTTAGAAAAAATAATGGATAGATTTGATCGTCTAGAAACTAAAATTGATAACTTTATGGAGAGAATGAACCGTGGCTAATTGGGAATTTTTTACTGAAAAAGAATTAAGCTGTAAAGGTACAGGTGAATGTGACATGAATGAACAATTTATGTCAAAATTAATAAAGTTAAGAAAGAAGTTTAATGAGCCTATGATTATTACTTCAGGTTACAGACATCCTGCACATAATATGGTAATAGGAGGCGCACCAAACTCAGCACATACTAAAGGTAGGGCTGTAGATGTATCTATTATGGGTAGCGAAGCATTAAGATTAGTACGTCTAGCATTAGATACAGGTATGACAGGTATAGGGGTAGCACAAAGAGGACCAGCTATGAAAAGGTTTATACATATTGATGACCTAGAAGATAGCGATAAAAATCCTAGACCGTGGATATGGAGTTATAAGTAATGTTAGTAGAATTTTTATTATGTACAGCAGGGCTTGCGGCTGTTTGTTACTTTGGTTATTATCTAACAAAGGATGAATAATGGATAGTAAATTTTTAATAACTTTAGGCGTTGGTCTGTTTGTACAGGCCGCTGGTGTTATCTGGTGGCTGGCTGGACTACAAGCCTCTGTACAACACAATGACTTTCAAATACAAATGATTGCTAAAGATGTAAGCAAGAACTCAAAGTTCGTTGAACTGTGGCCTGCAGGACGATGGGGATCAGGGTCTTTACCAAGTGATGTAAGACAAGACCTGAAGATTGGTTCACTGGAAACACAGGTACAGAAACTTAATGATAAGATATTTAATGGTGGTAGTAGAAAATGAATAAACTATCTATCAAAGGTAAAACAGTAGGACGTAAAACAAATAAAAGAACGAGAGCAGGTAAACCCGTCTATACAGCTACCTCTGATATTGTTACAAGACGTAAGAATTTACCCTTACTTGATGAAGCAGTTTCTCCAGTAAATGTATCTGAAA